>CEAA01030066.1_pt1 | contig 16059 bp, 16 predicted proteins | sample 557551 | NCBI WGS metagenome assembly CEAA01 (sample SAMEA3182115, study PRJEB8094) | gut metagenome | biome: human; feature: gut; material: Stool; isolation source: human stools | place: Canada | collected 2013-06-11
ACTCCACATCGTGCTCAGGCTGTCCAAGACGCTTTACATAGTTGTAGTAGCCACTCCGGGATACCCCAAAGAACTTACACATGACGGATACCGCATATTCGTGCCGGTGACGGTAGATAACCGCATACTTGACCTTCGGCCTCACATCCTTTCTATGGACTGCAGAAAATCCTGCAGCAACTTCACTTCCATCCTGAGCCGCTTGTTTTCATACTTGTATTCCTGCAATGTCTTTGCTGGTTTCCTTCCACGAAATTTTGGCATTCCTTTCGCGGCCTTTCTCCTCTGTCGTTTGAGCAGGTTGTGAATCGGACGATCACCCTCCAGTCCCAACTCATTCTCAATCTCCCTGTGGCTCATTCCTGCCGCCAGCATTGCCTCAATCACCGGCAGCATTGCGACCATATTTGTGTATCTTCTCTTTCTCATAGTGAATCCCCCCTGATATAGTTATTATCCTACATCAGGGGGGATTTTGTCTATTGTCCAGTTTTTCTGGTTCTGTCCAGGCGCCGCGACAGGGGGCAATTGATAGGCGGCCCTCCGGGAGCAGGGGGCGGAGGCCTGTGGAAAAAGAGAGAACGGAAGCGGAGGGAAACAGCCTCGTGGATCTGGAGACGGCAAGACTGGTGCTGACGCCTGTGACAGAGGAACACATCGATCCTATCTGCGCTCATTTCACCAAAGAGGTCGTCACCTATATGGTTCCAGGCCGGCGAAGGAGCGGGGCGACATGGAGGCGGTCGTCCGCCGGTTTATGGAGCAGCGGTGGGCCGGCACGGATTTTGTATATGCCATCACGCTGAAGGGGAGCAGCGAATTTATCGGCGTTGCCAGCCTGCACCATGTGCCGGCTCCAGTGCCGGAGCTTGGCATTTGGACAAAGATGGAGGCGCACGGGCATCATTATGGAAGGGAAGCCATTGGGGCGATGCTTCGGCTGGCCGCTTCCATGGGGATAGGCCGGCTGTGTTATCCTGTCGACCGGCGGAATGTGCCGAGTCGAAAAATCCCGCTGTATTACGGCGGGAGGCGGACAGACGTGTTCCGTCTGGTGCGTACGCCGGACGGCAGGACGCTCGAAGAGGAACGATACGAAATCGAAACCGGAAGCTGGCCGCCCGTCCTGCGTTGAACAGAGACGGGCGGCCGGCCTTTTTTATGGAAAAGTAGAGCGATTTTATTCTTTTTTTCGTGTTAAGAAAATTCCAGCGATTGCTCCAATAAGAACAATAGGTGCTAACCGCACAAATAGCCATTCAAATATATGAAAACCTGCTCCAAAAACAGCCGTTTCAGGGTCGTTATAGTTCAAACTTAAATAGGGACTATTTAAAGCAATTAAGGCCGCCGAAATGATTACTATAATAGAACACAGTGCAATAAGCAATCCTTGCATGATTTTTCGTCTGGCAATCTTTTTTTGTGCGAGCTGTAAATTTATAATCTCTAGTTTTTCCGAAAGTACTTTTAAATCATCGACCTTCGTTTCAACAACCGTTTCCCCAAGCAAAGTGCTCACCGGGACTTCCAACACCTCAGATATAGAAATTAACATATCTGAATCAGGAACCGACAATCCTTGCTCCCATTTCGAGATGGTTTGTCGCACAACATTCAATTGAATAGCAAGTTCTTGTTGTGAAAGCCCTTTGGATTTTCTGATTGATTGAATATTTTCGTTTAACATTATACATGTCCTCCTTTTGATTTTCTATTGAATAGTATATGGGGTATTGTCTGTTGCCGCAAGCAACGCATGTTAACATTCAAGTGGCTCGTGGTTACGGGGGAGCGCTGTGATACAGCGGGGTGGGTTGGCTGGCGGCGCACTGCCTATGCATTTTCTATGCCTTTGACGGCTCAGCAATTGCTCGCATTCATCCACTTTTAGCCTATTAGGTGACGAAAAAAGGATCGAAAACGGCGCGTGTAGAAATAAAAGTGTGCATGTTGTTGTGATATTAGGGAAAATATGGTAAAATTAAGGCGGAGATACTACAGGGAAGAAGGTGCCGCCATGCTGCCGATCGGTTTGTCTCTGCTAGATACGGACGAAGATAAAGAGCGATTCGACAGACTGTATCGCCAATACAGCCGCTTGATGCAATACGCCGCAAACAGCATTTTGCAGGATGAGTTTCTAGCGGAAGACGCCGTCCAAATGGCCTTTTTAAAAATCCTGGCGCATATGGATAATATCGAGGAGATTCCACACCCGAGGACAAAGGCCTATGTGATGATGGTCGTGGAGAATGTGGCGAAACGCTTATACGTAGAAAGAAAAAGGCGGGAGTCGCTTTCCTTTGAGGGCTTACAGCACGATTGGCCGGACGAAGCGGATGTGGAACGGACAGCCCTATCGGAGGCGACGATGAAAGAAATAGCGCTGGAAATGGATAAGTTGCCGGTGCTGGACAAGGAAATCCTTTTGCTACGCTATATCCATGGGTTCACGAACCAAGAGATCGCGCGGCTGCTGAAAGTAAAGGAAGCCGCTGTGCGAAAGCGGCTGGAGCGGGCACGCAAGAGATTGGCGGCGCGTTTGGAGACGGCAGACGACCAGATGGAGTAAATCGCTTATACATAAAAGTATATAAAAATTATTCACGAAACCTCAAAATAAGTTGTCATAAATACTCTCTTGTTTGGGTTATAGTTAGTGAAGAGGTTTCCGATACTCGTTTTGGAAAGAGGTGATATGCGGGAGACAGTCGGCATACACACTCCTGTCCGCCATACGTGAAGCGTACACGTCTAATAGCTGACGGAATACAAGAAAGGAATGGACGTAACTATGAGTAAATGTCTTCGATTTGGCAAAGGTGCACGGCTGATGATTTCTCTGATGACGGCCATTTTACTCACCGTGACAAGTTCGTTATCTTTTTATTGCACAGCGCTTACTTCGGGCCTGGGGACAACCACCACCGTATCGAGCGGCGGGCTGTATTATCTGCGGAGCAAGCACAGCGGTCATTATTTGGATGCGGAGATGGCCTATAATAATAACGTGATTCAATACGAACATCACGGCAATCCGAATCAGGTATGGAAAATCACGTCTGTCGGCGGCGGATATTATACCCTGGAAGTGCTGGAGCCGTATTATCAAGGCAGCGGACGAAAAATGCTGAGTGTCAATCAGTATTCCCACAATGTCGATTTGTATTATCAAACCAGCGGGCTGAATACGCAGCAATGGAAAATCGTATCGAACGGGGACGGTTCGGTACGGTTGATCAACCGCTGGGGGGAAAACGATAACCAAACCTTGGATGTGGCGAACGCCTCACTGGATTCCACGGCGAACGTGCAGACGTATCGCTGGAGCGGGCACAACTGCCAGAGGTGGTATTTGGAGCTGGTAAAAGCGCCGGGAAGCGACCCATACGATTTGGGGTGGTATTGGGTATTTGACAATGTCCGGAAAACCAAAAATATTTCAGCGGGCTACAAGCTGGCGTCCCGGCCGGATCATTACGCCATCGATTTGTCGGGAAACGCGGGATATGCCATCAACGGAACGTCCATCTACAGCCCCACCAGCGGAAAGGTCGTGTATCGCTGGCAGAATAACGCCTCCATCGGCAACGGGGTGCTTCTGGAAACCAACAACGTCGATCCGGGCACAGGCAAGAAAATACGCGTTCGCTTTATCCATATGATGGAGGCCCCTCCCGTGAGCGTAGGAGAAACGGTCACGGTCAATACGGTATTGGGCCGGGTGGGTTCCACCGGCAATTCATCGGGGCCGCACCTCGATCTGGCCATGACGAAGGACGGTTCTACAGGTGTGACGGTTAACGGAGCCATTAATCCGCAGCGGTTCTACCGATATATCCCCTTCACGGGCCAAACCTCCACCGCTTTGTAACGTTTGGCCGCAATGACCGCGTAGGCTCAAATAAACTTCGCCATTTATCAACGCGGAAAGGAATGAGACCTTATGAAAAAAGCTTGGGTATGGGTGGTTTCCGGCTGCCTGCTGCTAACGTTCGCGGCCTGCAAGACCGAAGGCGGCACTGGCAGCGGAGCCGCCGGGGGCTCCAGCGACCCCGCTGTCAGCGAGGGCATCGGCGGGGTGGATTTTCTGATTCAGACGGAAAGCATGTATGCGATGGAAATTACAGAAGTGATGGATTTGTTTTATGGCAAGTATTTGAACGACGACAGCTATGTGGAATGGAGGGATGGAAAGAAAGCGGAAAAGGCGACGGCGGCGGCGACCGCAGCCGATCCGCTGACGGCGGTCACCGAGGTGACTGTTGTGGACTATATCCGGGATTTTCATATTCCCAGAGCGGAATTTGAGGCGATGAATACGGCGGTCGAGGATTTCCGGTTCTATACGGACGAGCAAATCGACGTTCTGTATTCCTTTGACCAGGCGCGCATCAACCGGGAATTCGCCTTTTCCACGGCGTATGTGTCGGACGACGGGCTGACGATTTATCCGATGAAATGGTTTTTTGAAAGGCCGGTCTCGGCCTGGGAGGCCGCCGGCATCCGCCGGGAGGGCATACAGGCCCTGGAGGAGGCGTGGCTGTACGCCATCGGCGACGCCTATAAAAACGCGCCGCTGTATGACAAGGTGAACAGCTTCCTCGGCCGGACGGTGACTTCCGGCTGACGGAGGAAGCAAAAAGGGGCGGTTGCTCGCGGCTTTTCAGCCCGGAGCGACCGCCCTTTTATCCATATGCAAAATGAGGGGGAGGAGGTTACAGGGTGGCACCCGGTATGATTTTATGGGGGAGGACGGGGGGAGGGGTGCCGTGGACGACGGCGTCCACGGCGGCGGCGCCGATCCGGTCGATGGAGCAGCCCACAGTGGTCAGCCGCTCGGACAGGTAGCGGAGCATATCGATGTCGTCGAACCCCATGACCCCGACCCGGGCGGGGACGGGGACGCCCTCCTCCCGCAGGGCGAGCAGCATGTGCAGGGCCTGGTAGTCGCTGGGAAACAGCAGGGCGGTGCGGGCCGTCGAGGCCCCGATCAGGGCGCGGACGGCGGGAATATAGTCCGGCTGGGCCACCACATGGGTTTCGAGGCGGGGAAGGGCGGCGGCCGCGGCCCGGAAGCCCTCATACCGCCGCCGCTGGGCGTCGATATTGACGCGGGACTCCTGCTCCTTGGCGGTATAGACGTAGACGAGGCGGCGGTAATCCCGGCCGGCGGCGTAGCGGACAGCGTCGCCCATGGCGGCCTCCTCCCACACCCCGGCGTGGGGGAAGCCGGACAGGCGGTTGCCCACCGTGACCAGGGGGACGCGCAGCCCCCGCAGCCACTGCTCATACGCCTCTCCTCGGCCGGAGGGGCAGAGCAGGATGCCGTCGGCCCCCAGGCCGCACAGCCGGCGGACGCTGTCCCGTTCCCGCGCAGGATCCCGGTCGGTGAGCAGGAGGACGACGGTGTAGCCGAGCGCGCGGGCGCGGGCCTCCACCGCGCTGGCCAGCTGGGCGAAATACTCGTTGCGCAAATCGAAGAGAACCAGGCCGATAAGCCAGGAAGCGCCCCGCACCAGGCCGCTGGCCCGCATATCCTTGACATAGCCCAGCTCCTCGGCCTTTTGCAGGATGCGGCGGCGGGTTTCTTCCTTGATTCCAGGACGGCCGTTCAGGGCGCGATCCACCGTGCCCTGGGACACGCCGCAGATCGCGGCGAGGCGGGTGCTGGTGATTTTATCCGGCATGAGGGAGGTTCATCCTTTCGTTTCGGCGGATGGTTCCACCGTGAGGATCAGGCGGGCCCCCGCCGACAGGCGGCAGCCCTCCAAGACGACGTCGTCCCCGTCGCGGCGGCAGGGAAGGGGCCGTCCGTCCACTGACGCGGCGGGGCGACCGGCGGGCAGCCAGGGCAGCGCCAGGCGGAGAAGGGACAGCGCGCCCTCCTCGACGTTTAGCTCCAGCCGGTTGTCCGTGATGTCCACGGTGCCCCAGGCGGCGTCCACGCTCCACAGGCAGCGAAAGCGCTCGCCCGGCGCGCGCAGCGGGTCGAAGCCGAGGCGGCCCCGAGGCAGGTCGAAGAGAAAGCCGCTGTATACGAGAAGCAGGGAAAAGCTGGCCATGGAGCGGGCGTAGTTGCTGCCGCACTCCATCTCGTTGAACGGATTGCGCTTATCCCCGTCGTACCGATCCCGGACGGCCCGGACGACGGCGAGGCCTTCTTCCCGCAGCCCTTCCCGGATCAGCAGGGCGGCCGCCTGGTATTCCATGCCGGTCATGCATTCCTGACAGTAGGGCACAGGCACCGCCGGCCGGTGCGCGCCGTCCGGATATTCGCAGATGACCATGCCGCTCTCCCCGTTGAGGCAGTAAACGCGGCAGGGATTGCAGTAGGCGCGCATGTCGGGCTTGAAATTGTTCCGGAACAGGCTTTGCAGGGCGGTGCGGGTCTGTTCCCGGTCGAACAGATCGCCCAGGCCGCAGAGATCGGCGTGCCACTGGCCGCAGAGCTGGTCGATTTCGCAGCCATGGCCTATCTGGTATTTCAGCTCCCCGGCCTCCTCGTTCCAGTACCGGGAGCGGGTCTCCTCGTCGTAGGGGTCGAGCAGCTGCCGATCGGTCAGGCCGATGGGCTGGTCGAAGTAGGCGCCGTTGAACAGGTGCTCTTTTGTCCAGGCCTTTCCCTTTTCAAACAGGGCGCGGTACGCGGCCGCTGTTTCCGCCTCGCCCAGGTAGGCGGCCATTTCCTCGCCGGCCCGCAGGGCGGCGAGATAAAAGCCCTGGAGCCAGGCATTGGGGCCGTACAGCTCCATATCCAGGGTGTGGTGCTGCCGCCCCTCCAGCACGCCGTCCTTGTTCCCGTCCCAGCGGTAGGGGTTGGCGGGGCTCCAGGCGTATTCGAGGGCCAGCTTGACCTGCGGCCACAGGGAGCGGAGCCAATCGTCGTCCCCGCACAGCTTCCATTCGCGGTAGGTCTTGATAACGCCGCCCATCTGGCCGTCCACGCAGGGGTGGAAGCCGTCCCGGCCGCGGCCCAGGGGAAGCTGGAGGCGAAAGGACATCCGCCCGTCCTCCCACAGGTTATAGCGGACATCCAGTTCGCGCATGGATCGCTCCAGCTTGGGGAACAGGAAGGGGAGGGCGTAGGCGTAGTTCCAGACGTGGGTGCAGCTGCCCTCGCAGCTGCCGGCGGTTTCGTGCAGGCCCTCCCAGCCGTAGAAGGAGCCGTCCTCCAGCCGCATGACGGTGGGGGTTTTGAGCACAGCCAGGTTGGCCGACACCGCCTCGCTCACCTCCGGGGGGAGGGTGGAGGCGAACAGGGCCCTTTGAAAGCGGCGTGTCCGCTCGTACAGAGACGTCCAGTTTGCCAGGGCGTAGGCGGCGGTATCCTGCGACGTGGGGAAGAGGGTGCTGTCGTAGGTTTTCCATACCACGTCCCGCTCCCCCTGGGGCGTCTGCTCCCGGCAGGGGTTCCAGTAATTGAAGCGGTTGGGATACCGCCAGGCGAGCAGGAAGCGCACTGTCCGCGTTTCTCCCGGCTCGAGGGAGAAGGGAACGGCCAGGGTGGCCACGTCGCCGCAGCCGGGCTCGTCATAGCGCCGCGGGGGGAGGGGGCCACCCTGGGCGAAGTCGCGCCAGTACACCGTCGGGCCGTCGAACCACTCGCCCCGATACCAGGCCTCCTGGGCCTGGACGTCCCGGGCGTCGGTGGCCAGGGTCAGCTCGCCGTATTCCGGCGCGTCCTCTCCGCAGGCTTCCTGCCAGAAGGCCAGGCCCGACCAGCCGTCCCGGCGGACGAAGCGGTTGCGCGTTTGCCGGGAGAAGGGGTTGCGCACTGAGAAGGCGGCGGTATAATCGATGGGGAAGGCGGCGGTGTTTTCCATCGCCACCTCAAAGAAGGCCGCCGGCAGGCTGGAATTCTTATCGTCCAGGGGAATGAAGGGGTTGAAGGCCGTCAGGGACACCCGGCCCGGAAAGGCGGGATCCGCGAATTCCAGCCGGGCGATGGGAAACTCCCCGATAAAGGTATGCTCCCGGAAATGGGGGAAGCCGGCCAGGCTCTCCCGCTGGGGGCCGTAGCCGTACCCGGCGAAGTTTCCCTTGCCATAGGCGCCGGCCAGATCCTTGTACAGATCGCCGGCCAGAACCTTGGCGCACAGCAGACGGCCGCCGGCCGCCGCCTTGACGGCCAGATGGCTGTAGTCGTTTATGGCCCCCTTATGGGGGCGGCCGTCGATTTCCCAGTCCGTGAGGCGGCCGTTGCCGCCCAGGCCGATGCTGCCGGTGCCGATGCCGCCCAGAGGAAACACGATTTCCCGGGTGCTGGCGCCGGTATACACGCAGCGCGGGTTGACGTTGTCCGTGGTCATGCGTATCACGCGTCCTTTCCATCAGCGGGTGTCCAGGGGCTTTCCGTGTACGTACACGTTATAGCACGAAAAGCGGGGAGTGTCAACCTATCCGATGGAGAAAAACGAAAAAAAGCCCCCGCCGCGAGCGGCAGGGGCAAAGGCTGCAGACAAAGAGGCAACCGGCAGAGGGTTAAGAGGCGGAAACCAGGCGGTTCTGCCGCAGAAAGGCGACCAGGCTGTCGGCCATGGAGCGATGCTGTTCGACGGTGGGATGGCCGTTGCCGCCCTTGTTGGGGCCGCAGGGCAGGGGACAGACGTAATAGTTCTTCGCGGCCCCGCCCAGGCGGTTCACCGCGTCGGCGGCCTCGTCCAGATAATCGGCCATGATGCCGCCCGCTGCCCAGACGATGGCGGCCCGCGGATTCTTCCGCCGCACCTGCCGCATGAAGTCCTGCATCGCCTGGGTCAGCGCCGAGGAGGAGCCGCCGGTCCACAGGTCGTTGGTGCCCAGGTTAATGACCACGATGTCCGCCTGGCGGGAGAAAGCCCAGGGGGCGGTTTTGTCCCGGTAATAACTGATAGACTCGTACATGGGAGGCAGGGCGGGGTTGCCGCCGTCCCAGCCGTGATACGCGCCGATGCCGCTGCGGGCCAGGACGCTGATGTCCGCGCCTAGGGCCTGCGCGGTCAAATAGGCGTAGCTTTGCGTGCCGTCCTGGTTCTCTGAATAGTCGCTGGCCGGCTGGGGGAGGCCCAGGCAGAGATTCCCGAGGCCCACGGTGATGGAATCGCCCAGGAATTCCATGTAGAGGGGCCGGTCGGCGGGGCGGCTTTTCAATTGTCCTATCAGTTCAATGGCGCAGAGAGTCGCTTGGCCATAAAAGCTCTCCGTCTGGCGGACGACCTGGAAGGTGTGGTCGCCTTGGGGAAGATTTTCCGCAAGGAACAGGCGGGAGCCGGTTCTATGCGCGCGCTTTTGCTCTTTTCCGTCCACGAGGACGGTATAATACAAGGTCTGCGAGGCATTTTCCTTCAAGGTCAGGCTCACGCTGCCCGCGCAGGCGGCCTGAAATTCCAGGGTGTTGGCTGACCAGTCGAAGCTGACGCCGGAGGAGACGGGGCCGCTGCGGCCCTGAATTTTCACCTTGGACAACACGGCTGCATCGGCCAGGGAGAAAACGGAGACGGAGGCGTTATTCGAGGTGGGGGCCGAGGAGACGGACCCGGAAGAAGCGGTCGTCCGATCGACGGAGGCGTTTCCACCAGCCGATGTGGAGCCGCCGGAGGGAGCGGGCGCCCGGTTTCCCGTCGTGGTTTCGATCCGGTCCGCGTCTTCGCTTTGACCGGAGGAGGTGGAAGCAGCGGTCACTTCCGCGGCGGAGGTTGATTCCGCGGCCCCGGGGGTTACATTCCAGCTCAGGCTTTCAGAGGGGGCGGGAGGCGAATTTCTGCAGGCGGCGGAAAGAAAACAGAGGACGCCGCTCAGGACGATGCCGAGGATCCGTACAGCCGATTTGTCACACGGGCACATAGTGGCCAAGTCCTTTCCGATTTGATATTCGCACGACCCGATCCGCCGGACGCGGCGTATTGGACGAAGCAAAAAACCGGCGGGGCCTCGTTTAAAAGCCCAAGCCGGTTCGCATGGTTTGTCATCGGGTGGCCACCTGCATAGTACCGCAAGAAAAGGCTGGCTGCAATCCTTCATTTTTTACTGATGGATCGTTTTCCGAAAAAGGGGGCAGGGACGCATGAGTTTAGGCGGCGGGAACCAGGTGGTTCCGCCGCAGGAAGGCGACCAGGCTGTCGGCCATGGATTGGTGCTGTTCGGCGGTGGGGTGACCGTTGCCGCCCTTGTTGGGGCCGCAGGGCAGGGGACAGACGTAATAGCCCTTCTGCGGGCCGCCCAGGCTGTCCACCGCGTCGTCAGCCTCGTCCAGGTAATCGGCCATGATGCCGCCCGCTGCCCAGACAATCTTGGCCTGCGGATTCTTCTGCCGCACCTGCCGCATAAAATCCTGCATGGCCTGGGTCAGCGCCCGGGAGGAGCCGCCGGTCCACAGATCGTTGGTGCCCAGGTTGATGACCACGATGTCCGCCTGACGGGAAAAATCCCAGCGGGCGGTTTTGTCCCGGTAATAGCTGATATAGTCATACATGGGGGGCAGAGCGGGATTGCCGGAATCCCAGCCCTGATACGCGCCGATGCCGCTGCGGGCCAGGACACTGATATCCGCGCCCAAGGCCTGTGCGGCGTAATAGGCATAGCTTTTGGTGCCGTCCTGGTTCACCGAGTAGAAGCTGGCCGGCGCGGGAAGGCCCAGGCAGAGGTTACCCATTCCCACTGTAATGGAATCGCCCAGGAATTCCATGTAGAGGGGCCGATCGGCGGGGCGGCTTTTCAGCTGCCCTTTCAATTCAATGGAGCAGAGGGTTACCTGGCCGAAAAAGCTCTCCGTTTGGCGGACAACCTGAAAGGTATGGTCGCCTTTGGGCAGATTCTCCGCGAGAAGCAGCCGGGAACCGGAGCTGCGCGCCCGCGCCTGCTCTTTTCCGTCCACTAGGACGGTATAATACATGGTATCCGAGGCCTTTTCCTTTAAGTTCAGGCTCACGCTGCCCTCGCAGACGGCCTGAAATTCCAGGGTGTTGGCCGACCAGTCGAAGCTGATGCCGGACGAAACGGGGCCGCTGCGGCCTTGAATTTTCATCTTGGCCAGCACAGCTTTATCGGTCAGGGAGAGAACGGACATGGCGGGCTCTTTTGGCGTGGTGACGGTAGGCGAGGAGGTGGGGGCTTCGGTCGAGGCAGTGGTTATCCGGCTGGTGGGGGTGTTCCCGCGCGTTGGCGCGGCGTTTTTGGACGACGGGGACGGCCGATTCCCCGTCGTGGAACCATCGGAAGAGGTTTGGTTCTCCGGCACGGCTACGGATTGGCTTGGGTTTTCACTTTGGTCGGAGGAGGATGCCGTTCCTGTATCCCAGCTGCTTTCCGGAGAGAAGGAAGGCGTTTTTCCGCAGGCGGTGGACAGAAAACAGAGGGCACCGCTCAAGACGATGCAGAGGATTCGCACGGCAAATTTGGCGCGCTGGTACATGCTTGACAAGTCCTTTCCTATTTTTTGTTTTGTCCACGGCTAGTTTGGAGTGCTTTTGTTTCGTATACAGTTATCTTCATTATAAAAACAAAAGAGCGCTAACTGAATGGAATATATATTACGAAAACGTGAGGGATTTTAGCTTTTTGTATGACGCTTTATTCGTTTTTGTTTTTGACTTATGGGAACCACTCCGGTATAATACTTACTGCCAAGACCTAAAAAAGCAACGGGGAGAATGAAGAATATGGATAAGAAAATGCCGAAGTTTGCCAAAAGACTGCTGGTTATCGTCCCCTGCGCCATCGCGGCGCTGATTGTTGTCGCCGGCTGTTTCGACATTGTGCCGGCCGGGTACAAGGGCGTCAAGCTGACCATGGGGGCGGTGGGCGACACCGTGCTGAATGAGGGGCTGGCGTTCAAACTGCCCTTTGCGCAGCGGATCGTGCATGTGGACGCCCGGGTCAAAAAATACACGGTGGAGGGCGAGACCTCCGCGAGCAAAGACATGCAGTCCATCACCACCAACGTGGCCGTGAACTACCGGGTGGACGGGGCCAACGTGGACGAGCTGTATAAAAATCTGAGCCTCAACTATGAGGACACCATTATCGCGCCGGCCGTGTCCGAATGCATCAAGTCGGTCACGTCCCAGTACACGGCCGAGGAGACCATCACCCGCCGCAGCGAGATTTCCTCGCAGATCAAGGATATGCTCAAGGAGCGGCTGGAGGACAAGTACATATTCGTGGACAGCCTCAACATCACCGACCTGACCTTCAGCGCGGCGTTTGATAAGGCCATCGAGGAAAAACAGGTGGCGGAGCAGAACGCCCTCAAGGCGAAGTACGATCTGGAGAGGATCAAGACCGAGGCCGAGCAGGCGGTCATCAAGGCCAAGGGCGAGGCGGAGGCCATGGAAATCAAGAACAAGGCGCTGACCGAAAGCATCATTGAGCTGGAGTTCCTGGAAAAATGGGACGGGAAGATGCCCACCTATTACGGCGGGGACGCGGATTTGCTTTTGTCTCTCAACCCGGACAAGGAGAAGGCGGCGGAATAAAACAGACAGAACCGCCGGCGGGTCATGGAATGTGGCCCGCCGGCGGTTCTGTTTGTATTTACGCGCCTTCACAGCGCTGCTGCCGGCTGCGCATGCGGCGCCAGTTATAGAAGCCGTAGAGATCGTTGCAGAAAAACATGGCGAAGCAGACCACCATGGGCAGATACGACAGGCTGTCCATAGCGGCCAGCACCCAGAGGACGATCAGAACCAGATCGTTGGCCGCGTATGCCAGCGCGTAGGCCGGGCTGCGGCAGAACATCAGGTAGGATGCGAGAAAGCTGGTCAGGATGGACACCGTGCTGACGAGAAGGTTAGCGGTTTCGAAATAGGCGAGGATGAAGTAGAACAGGACGGTGACGATAAGGCCGAGGCCGCTCATCCAGGCGATTTGTCCGGCGGTCAGGCGGGCGACGGCCACCTCGCTTTTACCGGCCTGATACGGGTGCTTGAGCCAGGACACCACCGACATGACGGCGATGGGCGCGGTCATGCCGAGGTAGGTGATCATTTCGCCGTAGTAGCGGAACCGCAGGGAGACGGCGGCGTAGGCCAGGCTGAACACCACGGTGAGGATTTGGCCAAGGACCTCGCCCTTGGCGACGAAGATGAGGGCGGTCACGCCGATGAGGGAGGCGGCCAGAGTCAGGGGATGGCCGCCGCCGAAGAGGAAGGACAGCGTCACCACCGCCAGAGAGAACAGCCACAGGCCCCATTCGAAGCCGGTCAATTTGCGGAAAGGATTCCATGCTTGCATACGAGAAACCTCCATAAAAAATAAGCACCCGTGGCGCACATCTTCAAAGACCTAACGATGTGCGACGAATGCTTAACAGCATACACTACCCGGTGGCAGTTCCTATATAAGAGTTCTGTGACCGTATTATATCCGAGGAAGCGGGAAAAGTCAAGGGGGCGGATTGGTTTGCGAAAACGTCCCTTACACCGAATCCACAGGCTGCTCTAATAAAAATTCTGTACTGACGGAAAAAATCTCAGAGAATGCTTTTAATTCTATATCTGTTACGTATCTCTCGCCATTTTCAATCCTCTTGATTGCAGTTTTATCCATGTCAATGCCTTTTATCTGCATTTTCTCGGCAAGTAATCTTTGTGATGTTTTCTCAGGCAAGTTCTTTCTCAATACGGCAATTTTTTTACCGCACAGATTTCGAGTACCGTCACTTGCTTTATGCTTAAACATTTTGTCCTCCGTATCATCAATGTGAGTATTTGTATTACTCATATTGATTATACGGTTTGCTTCTGGTATAATTGAGTAATTCAAATACTCAAACCGGAGAGAAAGAGGAGGAAATAATGTGATTATAGATGTTACAGGGACGATTCTCACACCTGGCAACGGAGGAAAAGACTGTTTCGGCAACGGGGAACATATAGACGAAAATGGAGAATTGATCGAATGCTGTTGTGATGAGTGTGACTACTATTTAGATTGTTTTCCGGAATATGAACATATAGAATAGGAGGGCATGGCATATTGCAAAAATCCGCCATATTAAAAAGTGTTTGAGAAAAGTCCCAACTCACACTCAACTCACAGCAGCGTAATTTCTAAGGAAAAACACCAAGCGCATATTCCCCTTACAAGACAGAGCAAAGCCCCGAGAAATGGCTCTATAGGCTACTTCTCGGGGCTTTTAACGTGGTGCCGCAGGCGGGACTTGTAACCCGGGCGGGTTCAACTCTCGGCGGCTCCAGCGAACATAAAGGACGCACATCCCTGACGGGACGCACGTCCTTTATGTTGGTGCGAGTGGTGATACAGCATTTTTCAAAAAACACAGTAATATCAATGGTTTTAGGACACCCGAACAGCGAAATTACTTGTATTCCGCCCTCTTGAAACCGTCAATTTCAGCAGCTATTGCTCGGTTCATCTCCCGGTAAGGAGACGACATCCTTGCAATAATCAGTACATAGCGCGTCTGTTACCCAAAGTGGCGCTTGGGTCGGCAGGCGCGCTGTTTTTATGCCCAGATGCGGGCGAAGGAGGTGTTATTGTGAAAGCATATGGGAAGTCGTGGGGCTACAACGTATATGACTGCCGGTACTGCCTGTACCGGAAAGGGAAGCTAAAGGGCTGCGTCTACCCGGACGGTTGCTGCTGTCCCGTCCCGCAGAAGCCCGAAAGACGGAACGGCATAGAACAAGTTTACGATGCAGCTGCGGACAGCGCCGCTCCCGTTTCGGAGTGCGAGGGCTGTCCCTACGGAAGGGCTACCCCCTGCATCGGATGGTGTACCAAAGAGGTCATGCGCGCCGCAGGGCTTCCAAAGGAGCGTGACAGAAGCCATGTATGACTATTTCTACGGTGCGGAAGCGGAACAGTTCTTCTTTTACCGCATCCCCAAGGTACTGTTCACGGAGGAACGGTTCAGAAGCGTTTCCGCAGAAGCCAAGGTGCTCTACGGTCTGCTCCTTGACCGTATGAGCCTGAGCTGTAAGAACGGCTGGCTGGATAAAGAAGGACGTGTGTATATCATCTTCACCATCGAGGAGGTCATGACCGCCCTGGGCTGCGCCGACCAGAAGGCCGGAAAGCTGCTGCATGAGCTGGAGAGCAAATGCCGCCTCATCGAGCGCAAGCGGCAGGGGCTGGGCAAGCCCAACCTCATCTACGTCAAAAACTTTGTGGATAAGGATGTGGATAACGCATCGGGCAGCACCGCGCCCTCCCCGGAATCACGATTCCAGAACCGTGAAAATCACGATTCAGGAGCAGTGAAAATCACGGATCAGGAATCGTTAAAATCACGATCTAATAATACTGAGAATAATGATACTGATTTTAGTGATACTGATTCCTTTCCCTTCACTTCGTTCAGGAGGGATCACGGGCGGGAAACGAAAGGAAACGAAGCGGCTTTAAGAGGGCGGTACAGAGAGCTTATCGCGGAGAACATCGCCTACGACGCACTCCTGACAGACTATCCATACGAGCAGGACACGCTGGAAGAAATCCTGGAGCTGCTGGTGGATGTGGTCTGTACGACGAAAAGCTCCGTCCGCATTTCCGGCGACGACAAGCCCGCCGAGGTGGTCAGGAGCCAGTTTTTGAAGCTGAACAGCGAGCACATCCGCTTTGTGGTGGGCGGGCTGAAGGAAAACACCACCCGCATCCGCAATATGCGCCAGTATCTTTTAGCCACGCTGTATAACGCCCCTCTGACCATCGGGAACTACTACCGAAGCCTTGTCAGTCACGATATGTCGGAGGGATTCATCTGAGCCGCAGGTTATTGCCTGCGGCTTTGGCATTTTCAGGAGGTGATGCGACCGTGCCGAAACAGAAACCCAACGAACAGGTACAGCAGATACCGCTGTCAGAGATTCGTCCCTTCAAGAACCACCCCTTCAAGGTGACGGACGACGAGCTCATGCAGCAGACCATCGACAGCATCATGCAGGTGGGCGTTCTCAACCCCGCCATCATCCGCCCCGCACCGGAGGGCGGATACGAGATGGTAGCCGGACACAGGCGGCTCCATGCCGCAGACCTTGCGGGGCTGAAAACCATACCGGCCATCGTCCGCAATCTTGACGACGACGAGGCGGTGATCCTCATGGTGGACAGCAA
>CEAA01019372.1_pt1 | contig 16049 bp, 17 predicted proteins | sample 557551 | NCBI WGS metagenome assembly CEAA01 (sample SAMEA3182115, study PRJEB8094) | gut metagenome | biome: human; feature: gut; material: Stool; isolation source: human stools | place: Canada | collected 2013-06-11
GAATTGTTCCGAGAGGTGTTTTTATACGGCTTTATGCTCAATTTTAGATGGAGGAAACTGTTATGAAAACTTTAAAACAGGCAAAAGTAGGTGAAACCGTAAAGGTTGTTAAGCTTCACGGTGAAGGTGCTGTCAAACGCAGAATTATGGATATGGGCATCACAAAGGGTGTTGAAATTTACATCAGAAAAGTTGCTCCGCTCGGAGATCCGATTGAAATTACTGTAAGAAATTATGAACTTTCGCTCAGAAAAGCCGATGCTGAAATGATTGAAGTTGAGTAATTCGGACTTGCAAATCCTACGGGAGAAATCCCGTATTTTTATAACATTACGGTTAGCTTTTGCTAATCTAAGAGAGGATAACTGATATATGGAAATTAAAATTGCTCTTGCAGGTAACCCTAACTGCGGTAAGACAACTTTGTTTAACGCACTCACGGGTTCCAATCAGTTTGTCGGTAACTGGCCCGGCGTAACTGTTGAGAAAAAAGAGGGTAAGCTCAAAAAGCACAAGGATGTTACAATCATGGACTTGCCCGGTATCTATTCACTTTCACCTTATACTCTTGAAGAGGTTGTTGCCCGTAACTATCTTGTAGGTGAACGCCCCGATGCGATTCTCAATATCATTGACGGTACTAACCTTGAAAGAAACCTTTACCTCACAACACAGCTTACAGAACTCGGTATCCCTGTTGTTGTGGCAATCAATATGATTGACCTCGTTAAGAAGAACGGCGATTCAATCAACATTGATGAGCTTTCAAGACAGCTTGGTTGTAAGGTTGTTGAAATTTCGGCTCTTAAGGGCACAGGCATTATGGAAGCTGCCGAGGCCGCAATCAAAGCCGCAGGCTCAACAAAGACAATCCCCATGCACAGCTTTAACGGTGTTGTTGAACACGCAATCGCTCACATTGAAGAGGCAGCTGTTCACAATATGCCAGAGGAACAGCAGCGTTGGTACGCTATTAAGATTTTTGAGCGTGACGACAAGGTTCTTGCAAAGCTTGACATTCCGCAGAATGTTATTGACCACATTGAAAAAGATATTCAGGCGGCTGAAAAAGAGCTTGATGATGACGCAGAAAGTATCATCACTAATGAGAGATACATCTACATTGCCTCAATCATCAAGAGCTGTTATAAGAAGAAAAACAAGGGTAAGCTTACAACATCGGACAAGATTGATAAGGTTGTAACCAACCGTTGGCTCGGCCTTCCGATTTTTGCGGTTATTATGTTCCTTGTTTACTACATCTCAATGCAGACAGTAGGTACTGCCGCAACTGACTGGGCAAATGACGGTCTTTTCGGTGACGGCTGGCACCTTTTCGGTATCGGCTCATCACAGGCTGCCGAGGCTGAAGAAACCTACGGTGATTCAGATGCAATTATCGAGGCATTCAATGCTCAGTACGGAAATGACGACATTGCTGAAGCTGTTGACCTTGAATCTGAAAATTATTCCGAAGATGCCGCTAAGGCTGCTCTTGCAGAACTCGTAAATCTCACACCTTCAGATGCAAGTGTTACATATTCTGTTCAGGATGAAGAAACTCTTGAAATTACAGAAACTCCCGACACTAAGAAATCTGATCTTGAAGAGGCTGTTTCAAACTACCTCAACACAGATTATAAAGAGGGTTACGGCGCTCCCGATGCCGCAACATACGGAATCTGGGTTCCCGGTATTCCTGTTCTTATCGGCAACGGCCTTGATGCAATCAACTGTGCAGACTGGCTCAACGGTCTTATCCTTGACGGTATCGTAGCCGGCGTAGGTGCGGTTCTCGGCTTTGTTCCTCAGATGCTCGTACTCTTCATTCTCCTTGCTTTCCTCGAAAGCTGCGGTTATATGGCTCGTATCGCATTTGTACTTGACCGTATCTTCCGTAAGTTCGGTCTTTCGGGTAAGTCGTTTATCCCAATGCTTGTCGGCACAGGCTGCGGTGTTCCGGGCATCATGGCGTCCCGTACAATCGAGAATGAGCGTGACCGCCGTATGACTATTATGACAACAACATTCATTCCCTGCGGTGCTAAACAGCCGTTTATCGCTATGATTGCAGGTGCTATCTTCGGTGGTTCACCGTGGATTGCAACATCGGCTTACTTTATCGGTATGGCTGCAATCGTAGTTTCAGGCATTATGCTTAAAAAGACAAAGATGTTCTCAGGCGATCCCGCTCCGTTTGTAATGGAGCTTCCGGCTTATCATCTTCCGACAGTAGGCAACCTTCTCCGTTCAATGTGGGAGCGTGGCTGGTCATTCATCAAGAAAGCCGGCACAATCATTCTCCTTTCTACAATCTTTGTTTGGTTCACAACATACTTCGGATTTGTTGACGGTACATTCCGTATGCTCGGTGAGGACGAAATCGGAAACTCAATTCTTGCCGCAATCGGTAACGGTCTTGCATGGATCTTTGCACCACTCGGATGGGGCAACTGGCAGGCAACTGTTGCTTCTATCACAGGTCTTGTTGCTAAGGAAAACATTGTTGGTACAATGGGTATCCTTTATCCGGGCGGATGGACAGAAATCGGTGCTGCATTCACAGGCCTCAGCGGTTTCTCGTTCCTTCTCTTCAACCTTCTCTGTGCTCCTTGCTTCGCAGCTATGGGTGCTATCAAGAGAGAGATGAACAACATCAAGTGGTTCTGGTTCGCAGTCGGTTACCAGTGTGTATTTGCTTATGTAATTGCATTTATGGTATTCCAGTTCGGTTCAATCTTTGCAGGCGGTCTTAATGTAATCGGTCTTATCTTTGCCGTTGCAGTATTTGCATTTATGATTTATATGCTCGTAAGACCTTACAAAGAGGCTACAACTCTTAAAGTTAAGCCGGCTAAGAAGTAATAAATTTATTGATTAACAATGGGAGGAATAAATATGTTGGAATGGTTAGCGGCTAATATCGGCACAATCATTGTTGCATTAATTGTTATTGCCGTGATTGCTTTTGTGGTTGCCCGTATGGTAAAAGACAAAAAAGAGGGCAAATCCTCCTGCGGTGCAAACTGTGCGCACTGTGCGTGTCACGGTGACTGCCATAATCATAAGTAAATGTTTTGTAGGGGGTACAGCTAAAAGGCTGTACCCCTTCTTGTTTGTTATTGGAATTATGAATTTGGTGTTGAAGAAATTATATGAGTAATGTGTATTCGGTACGATTCTGAATCGTAAAAAATAATGAGAGGTGATACGAAATGTATCTTCAAATCAAAAATATTCACAAATTCTTCGGCACAGGTGAGAACAGAACAGAGGTTCTCAAAGGTATAAACTGCAATATTGAAAAGGGCAGTATCTGTGTTTTGCTCGGTCCGTCAGGTTCGGGCAAATCAACACTTCTTAACATTATCGGCGGTATTGAAACTGCCGAGGAGGGCAGTATCTCAATCAATGGCGATACAATTGAAAATATGAACGAAAAACAGCTTTCACTCTACAGAAGGAAGCACCTCGGTTATGTTTTTCAGTCCTACAACCTCATTCCAAACCTTACTGTAAGGGAAAACATTGAAGTCGGTGCATATCTCAGCGACAATCCCCTGAATGTTGACGATTTGATGAAAACGCTCGGACTTTATGAACACAGAAACAAAATCCCAAATCAGCTTTCTGGCGGTCAACAGCAGAGAACATCAATCGGCAGAGCAATCGTGAAAAATCCCGACTTGCTTTTGTGTGATGAACCCACTGGTGCTCTTGACTACAAAACTTCAAAAGAAATTCTCAAGCTGATTGAAGATGTAAATAAAAAGTACGGTAACACCGTTATACTTGTAACTCACAATGATGCTATTAAAAATATGGCAGACAGAGTTATAAAACTCCGTGACGGTCAGATAAGACACGATATTGTCAATACGGAAAAAACTCCGGCACAAGAGCTTGACTGGTAGGAGGTGCGTTATGAGAAATCCTCTTACAAAACGAATACCCAGAGAAATAAAAAACGATTTGGGAAAATACATTGCACTTTTCCTCTTTCTGATTTTAAGCATAGGTTTTATTTCAGGCTTTCTTGTCGCAGGCGACAGCATGAAATCCGCCTTTGATAATTCTTTTGAAAAGTATAATGTTGAGGACGGTCACTTTTGCCTTGCCGCAGAAATTGACGACAAAACAAAAGAAAATGTTGAAAACCTCGGCGTAAAACTCTACAAGAATTTTTATGTAAATAAAGACCTTGACAACGGCAATACTTTCAGATTATTCAAAAATCGTACAGATTTTAATGAGATTGCTGTTTTTGAGGGTAATCTTCTCGAAAATAACGGCGAAATTGCAATTGACAGACTTTATGCAGAAAACAATGAAATTAAAGTCGGCGATAAAATCAAAGTTGCCGATAAAGATATGACAGTTTCCGCAACGGTTGCATTCTCTGATTACACATCTCTTTTCAAGAACAACACGGATATGATGTTTGATGCGAAGAAGTTTTCGGTTGCTGTTGTTACAGATTCCGATTTTGACGAAATTGCCGATGACAGCTACACTTATTGCTACTCGTGGATTGACAATGACAAAAATCTTTCAGACAGCAGGAAAAATGACCTGGGCGATGATGTGAAGGAAGAGCTTGCTAAAACAGGAATGCTCACAGATTTTGTAAAGCGTGCCGACAATCAGGCTATTATGTTTAGCGGTGACGATATCGGCAGTGACAAAACTATGATGCTTACATTGCTTTATGTTCTTATCATTGTATTCGGCTTTATATTTGCAATCACAAGCCGTGACACTGTCGAACAGGAAGCCTCGGTAATCGGTACACTCAGAGCGTCGGGCTACACAAGGGGAGAGCTTACAAGACATTACCTTGTTGTTCCCACACTTGTAACTTTTATTGCGGCTGTAATAGGCAATATTCTCGGTTATACGGCTATGAAAAATGTTGTGATGAATATGTATTATCACAGCTACAGTCTGCCGCCTTATCAGACCTTGTGGAACGGTGATGCATTCATACTCACAACGGTGATTCCGTGTATCATAATTACACTTATCAATCTGTTTGTAATTGCAAAGGCATTGAGATTGCCTCCGCTCCAATTTCTCAGACATGACTTTCATATGAAGAAAAAGAAAAAGGCGGCAAAGCTTCCGAATTTCAGATTTCTTACCCGTTTCCGTCTGAGAATTATTCTCCAGAACATTCCGTCATACATAATTATGGTGTTCGGAATTATGTTTGCAGGTCTGCTGTTATTCTTTGGACTTGCACTCAATCCGTTGCTTTCAAACTACAAAACAGAAGTTGTAAACAATATGATTTGCGATTATCAGTATGTTCTGAAAGCTCCTGTTGAAACAAGTAATGACGCTGCCGAAAAGTTCTGTATGACAACGCTTTATGAGTCAAATGACGAAGAAATTTCAGCTTACGGAATTGAGAATGGTTCGGAGTATCTTTCAAAGGTTAATATTCCTAAAAAGAAAAATGAAGTTGTCGCATCACAGGGATATCTCGAAAAATACAGCCTTAAAGTAGGCGACAGGGTTACTTTAAAGGATAAGTACGGCGAGAATAAATACACATTCAAGATTGTCGGCAGTTACTACTATCCTGCATCGCTTTGTGTGTTTATGACAAACGATAACTTTAACGATGTTTTCAATAAGGATGACGGATATTTTACAGGCTATTTCAGCAACGAAAAACTTAAAGATATTGACGACAAGTACATTGCAACAACAATCACTCAGAAAGGCCTTACAACCGTAACGGATCAGCTTGACGATTCAATGGGTATGTCGTTCACACTTCTTGTAGGCTTCTCGGTTCTGATTTACATTATCCTTATGTATCTGCTTTCAAAGCTTGTTATTGAAAAGAATGAGCAGAATATTTCAATGCTGAAAATTCTCGGCTATTCAAACAGAGAGGCGAGCAAGCTGTATAACCGTGCAACAACGGTTGTGACAATAGGTGCAATCCTTGTGAGTGTTCCGCTGATATACTATGTTTTTGAAGGCTTGTACCACTACTTTATGTTTGAAATGAAGGGTTGGTTACCATATGTTGTACCGTGGTATGTATTTGTTGAAATGGCAGTAATCGGCATTATCTGCTATGCAATTATATACTTTATTCTTCAAAAGAAAATTAATAGAATCAAACTCTCACAGGCTTTAAAGAGTGATGATTAAAACCTAAAAAATAAAAGGAGAGATAAATATGGAGTATGTTTTTTACGGGTTGCTTGCCGTGGCATTCATTGCGTTTGTGGTTCTCGTAATCAGAAGTTACAAGAAAAAGCTTGCAAGCGGATGTTGCGGTGCAAGTGACGAAAGCGTTAAGAAAAACAAGGTTGCCGATAAGGATAAGTCACATTATCCCTATGAAAAAACTCTTGTTGTTGACGGAATGGTCTGTAAAAACTGTTCAGCAAGAGTAGAAAACGCACTCAATTCAATTGACGGTGTGTGGGCGGAAGCCGATGTTTCTTCCGGCAGGGTTACGGTCAGAATGAAAAGAGAAATTGAGGATAAAGTCCTCAAAAAGACAGTAAACGATATAGGCGCATACACCGTTATGAAGGTGGAATAAGGCCTTTTAGGAGAAGAGAGGCAACCTTATGGCAGTATTGCAGAAAATTGACAATCCATACGGTATGATACAGACTGTTGAACACTGCGAATCGTTCAGCATATACCGTTCACAGGACAGTACGGGCGATTGCGAGGTCACCGTGTACCCTGTGTTTTCAGGCATTGAGCTTGTGTATTACGATGTTCATATGCAAAGTTGTGACATTAATCTTGCAAAGGGAAGAGAAATGCTCATCATCACGCATTGTCAGGAGGGCAGAATTGAGTTTGAATACAAAAACGGCGAATATCTTTACCTTGCGTCGGGTGATTTGTCGATACAGAAGAATACGGAAAACATCCGACACAGATATTGTCCGCTGAGCCACTACCACGGTGTGTCGGTTGCAATTGATATGAACCGTGTGCCAAGGTGTTTTTCGTGTATTCTTGACGATGTTTTTGTCAGCCACGAAGAGCTTGAAATGAAATTCTGTTCCGAAAAGCCGTACTCAATTATGCGTGAAAATATAAGCATTGAGCATATTTTTTCGGAACTCTATTCCGTTCCCGAAAATATCCGAAAGGGTTATCACAAGGTTAAGGTGCTTGAACTTCTTTTGTTTTTGAGCGGTCTTGAATACAAGGGTGAGAGTGAGGAAAGACGATATTTTTCACGCTCACAGGTTACCGCCGCAAAAGAGGCAAAAAAATATCTGCTTGCTCACCTTGACGAGCATATAACAATTACGGAGCTTGCCGATATGCTCGGCATCTCTTCAACTTCTCTCAAAATCTGTTTTAAGGGTGTCTACGGCGATACGATTAACGGCTACATAACGAACTGTAAAATGCAAAAAGCCGCTTCGCTTTTGAAAAACACCGACAAAAGTGTGCTTGAAATTGCAGGAATTGTCGGCTACAACAACGGCAGTAAGTTTGCGGGTGCTTTCAGAAGGGTGATGAACAAGTCGCCGAATGAGTACAGAAAATCACTTGTCTGAACAGAGCCTTATATGTCCGTAAAGAGCAGTAAAAAGACTTTGTAAAGTGCTATAATAACATTGTCGAAAAGATACGCCTATATTCTTTTCTGACAGACTGCGGAAATATCCGCAGAGTATTTGATGATTACTTTGCCGGGTAATTATTCATAATATCTCTTCTCCTTTCAGGGACAGCGTTTGCTGTCCCTAAATCTTTGCTGAAATTGTCTGTCCGTTTGGAGCGCAGAAAACCTTTTAAGAGCCGATAACAACATTGATTGATGGTATATTTTAACTGTAAGATAAAGACAACAAAATAGTCTTGCTTATGGAATTGAGTTAGCAAAAGCTAACCATAAAACAATTATCGGATAATCACTGTGGTGTATTTATTCAATTCTATTCAAATCATTCATTCAATTATTTAGAGGAAAAGATGTCAGAAGATTTAATTATCAAGCATTGTTCCCCAACGCTTGCAGGAATAAAAACGGCTAACCTTTTTAACTGTCCGTACTCATCACGGCTTGAGTGCGAATGTGATGTGAGAAAGCTGAATAAAATGTTCTGCAAAAAGGGAATAAAAGTTCTGCCACTGAAGTTCAGCAACGGAAAGGCTTTAATCTATATTTTTCGCCCGTCCAAGCTTGCTGTTGATTTGTCCGATGAATATGCGTGCAAGCTGCTTGAGTCGCAGGGGTATCATTCACACGATGCCGCACGCTGTATAAGGGAGCTTCGCCACCGACTTAAAGACTCAACCGAGTTCCCGCACGAAATCGGACTGTTCCTCGGTTATCCTCCCGAAGATGTCCGTGGCTTTATTCTTCATAAAGGAAATTGCTGTAAATATTCAGGTTGCTGGAAGGTTTACGGTAATGAAGAAAAAGCAGCCAAAGAGTTCGCCAAATTCAAAAAATGTTCTGACATCTATTACTCTAAGTGGTTACAGGGCACACCTATTCAGAAACTGACGGTTGCGTGTAACTGACTTAAAGTGTAATCAAGTACAAAAACTGAAAGGTGAGTATATAATATGAGTAAAGTAGCAGTAGTATTCTGGAGCGGTACAGGTAACACAGAGCAGATGGCAGAAGCCGTTGCCGAGGGTGCAAAGTCCGCAGGCGCAGAAGTTACTCTTGCAAATGTAAACGATTTTGATTCTTCATCGGTTGCCGATTTTGACGGCATTGCATTTGGTTGTCCTGCAATGGGGGCGGAGGTTCTTGAGGACAGCGAGTTTGAGCCTGTTTTCAATGAATGTGAAAGTGCATTAAACGGCAAAAGCATTGCCCTCTTCGGTTCATACGGATGGGGTGACGGCGAATGGATGAGAAACTGGGAGGACACCTGTAAGGGTGATGGTGCAAACCTTGTTTGCGAAAGCGTTATCTGTAACGATGCTCCCGATGACGACGCCCTTGAGGCTTGCAAAAAGCTTGGCGCATCACTTGCTTAACTTAGGCTGTAAGTATTCAATTAGTTAATACCAATTTCATAATTTCATAGAAACGCCTGTTTACGCTTGTAAGCAGGTGTTTTTATTTGTTCATCATTAATATTTTATATTCTGTTTGCGAATTATGAATAAGACTTTAAAAAATCCTGCAAAAATTCCCTTTGTTTATTCCAAAAAAACTTGATTTTAAAGCCTTGTTGTATTAAAATAAGCAGTGGATACATATAGAAAAGGAAGTAATTGGTATGCTTACATTAGACAAAATCTATCACGCATCATATGTTTTGAAGGATGTTATCAGACAGACTAATATTGTTCAGGCAAGGGGTATTTGTGATGATTGTGATGTTTATCTCAAACCCGAAAATCTTCAGATTACAGGTTCATTCAAGGTAAGAGGTTCAGGTTACAAGATTTCTCAGCTTACCGAAGAAGAAAAGGCAAGAGGTGTTATTGCCTGTTCTGCAGGCAACCACGCTCAGGGTGTTGCACTTGCCGCTACAAAGTACGGTATCAAGTCGCTTATCTGTCTGCCTGACGGTGCACCTATTTCAAAGGTTGAGGCTACTAAGAACTACGGAGCCGAGGTTTGTATGGTTCCGGGTGTTTATGATGACGCTTATAACGAGGCTTTAAGACTTCGTGATGAAAAAAACTATACATTTATCCACCCGTTTGACGATGAAAATGTAATTGCAGGTCAGGGTACAATCGGTATCGAAATTATGAACGAAATGCCCGATGTTGACGCTGTTGTATGTGCAATCGGCGGCGGCGGACTTATTTCGGGTGTTGCCTGTGCAATCAAGAGCCTTAATCCTAACATTAAGGTTTACGGTGTTCAGGCAGAGGGCGCTCCTTCAATGGTTGAGTCAATCAAGAACGGCGAGCCTGTTCATCTTGACAGCGTTTCTACAATTGCCGACGGTATTCAGGTTAAAGAACCGGGTGAGCATACATTTGAATATGTTAAGAAGTATGTTGACGATATCGTAACAGTAAGCGATGACGAAATTTCATCTGCAATTCTCAAGCTTATTGAGTCGCAGAAGATGATTGCCGAGGGTGCAGGCGCAGCTCCTTTGGCTGCTGTAATGTTCAACAAGCTCCCTGTTAAGGGCAAGAAGGTTGTTTGCGTTGTATCAGGCGGTAACATTGATGTTACAATCCTTTCAAGGGTTATCAAGCGTGGACTTCTCATGACAGGCAGACAGCAGACTGTTTGCGTTGAACTTCAGGATAAGCCCGGTCAGCTTGTTGCCGTTTCAAATATTATTGCACAAAAGGGTGCAAATGTAATTTCTATCCACCACGAAAGAGGCGGAGAGGGTACGGATGTAAACGGTTGTTACCTCCGTGTTGTTCTTGAAACAAGAGATTTTGCTCAGATTAAAGAAATTCACGATGCACTTGTTGACGCAGGCTTTAAGCTTGTTTAATCAGTAATTTTTAATATATTGACAGGAGGTCATTATAATGGAAAAGGTTTATACTAAAAATGCTCCCGATGCTATCGGTCCGTATTCTCAGGCTGTAAAGGTAAACGGTCTTGTTTTTACATCCGGTCAGATTGCAATTAACCCTGCAACAGGCAATGTTGAGGCTGCAACAATTGAGGCTCAGACAGAACAGGTTTGCACAAACCTTAAAAATGTTCTTGAGGCATCAGGCAGTTCACTTGAAAAAGCTGTTAAGACAGTTTGTTTCTTAAAAAATATGGAAGATTTCGGTGCTTTCAATGAGGTTTACGGCAAGTATTTCACATCAAAGCCCGCAAGAAGCTGTGTTGCAGTAAAACAGCTTCCAAAGGATGTCCTTGTTGAAGTTGAGGTTATTGCAGAAGTTTAATTCCGATTAAGAATTAAAACAACATCTACATAAAAAATCACAATCCCGATTAACCGTAAAAAGTTAATCGGGATTTTTGCGTTTATATTTGAAATATATGTTGTTATGAGAATGTAGGGGGCGGATAGTTTGTAATGCCCACAAAACATATCAAGCCCGAGCGTAGCATTGTAATTGTTTGTACAATTTATCAACAATATTTTTAAAATAAAAAAATCGGGAACAAGAATTTGCGTTTGTACACAAACCTTACTCCCGATTTTATCGAACAATTTAATTCTATTAGCCGACAGCCTTTAAAAGCTCGTCAACCTTATTTGTCTTTTCCCATTCAACACCGAGTTCTTCTCTGCCCATATGACCGTAAGCGGCAAGTGGGAGATACTTTGTTTCCGTGAGCTTGAGCTGTCTGATGATAGACTGCGGACGGCAGTCAAATACCTTTTCAACAGCGTTTGCCAGTTCTTCGTTTGAATATTTTGATGTGCCGAATGTGTCAACCATAATTGAAACAGGCTTTGCAACACCGATTGCATATGCAAGCTGAATTTCGCACTTCTTGGCAAGCTTAGCGGCAACAATGTTCTTTGCAATATATCTTGAGTAGTAAGCGGCACTGCGGTCAACCTTTGTCGGATCTTTACCGCTGAATGCACCGCCGCCGTGACGAGAAAATCCGCCGTAGGTATCAACAATAATCTTTCTGCCTGTAAGACCTGAGTCGCCAACAGGACCGCCGATTACAAATCTGCCTGTCGGGTTTACGAAAATCTTTGTGTTCTCGTTCATAAGCTCAGCAGGGATAATCGGTTTGATAACATACTCGATAAGGTCTTTTCTAATCTGCTCAAGTGTAACATCTTCATCATGCTGTGTTGAAATTACAACCGTGTCAATGCCGACAATCTTGTCATCGTCATATTCAACAGTAACCTGAGTTTTGCCATCGGGACGGAGATATGAAAGAGTGCCGTCTTTTCTTACCTTTGTAAGCTGTTTTGCAAGCTTGTGGGCAAGAGAAATTGGCATCGGCATAAGTTCGGGTGTTTCATCACACGCATAACCGAACATCATGCCCTGATCACCTGCACCAATCTGATTGTCGGTATCGCTTTCGCCGTCTTTAAGCTCAAGGCTTTCGTTTACGCCCATTGCAATGTCGGGTGACTGTGCGTCAATTGATGTGAGAACCGCACAGGTGCTGCCGTCAAAACCGCACTTCGGATCGTTGTAGCCAATGTTGTTTACAACCTTTCTTGCAACATCTGCGATGTCAACATAGCAATCGGTTGAAATTTCACCCATAACATGAATCATGCCTGTTGTAGCCGTAACCTCACAGGCAACATGGGCGTTTTTATCCTGAGAGAGGATTTCGTCAAGAACTGCGTCGGAAATCTGGTCACACACTTTGTCGGGATGACCTTCCGTTACAGACTCGGATGTAAATAAATGTTTAGCCATTTAGAAAACTCCTTCCAAAAAAATAAGCACCGTTCATCCGAAAGGTGCCGTGTTTACTCATCTTTCGGTAAATACCGCAGGATTTGGCACCTTGCATACGCAGGTTGCCGGACTTCACAGGGCCTGTCCCCTCAGTCACTCTTGATAAGATCATTCTTATTCAATTCTATAAATAGATTATACAGTATCTTTCGACAAATTTCAAGATTAATTTGCAATTTTAAAAAGGTAAAAATAGTAAATATTTCAGCCGTTTGGATTGAAAATTTTAACTTATAGTGCTAAAATTAACCCGAGGTGACTGAAAATGAGTATTACCGTGAGAGAATACGGGAAAAATGATATTAATGGTATGATTTCCGTATGGAATGAAGTTGTAAGGGACGGAGTTGCCTTTCCGCAGACTGAAGAACTTGATTTTGAAAGCGGAAAAAAGTTTTTTGCAGAGCAAACTTGTTGTCCCGTTGCAACCGATGAAAACGGCGAGATTCTCGGAATGTATATTCTTCATCCGAATAATGTCGGCAGATGCGGTCATATTTGTAATGCAAGCTATGCGGTTTCCTCATCGTCAAGGGGACAAGGTGTCGGCAGAATGCTTGTGTCGGATTGCCTTGAGCGTGCTAAAAAATACGGCTTCAAAATTTTGCAGTTTAACGCTGTTGTAAAAACCAACACATCTGCAAGAAATCTTTATGAAAGCCTCGGCTTTGTAGGCTTGGGAGTTATTCCAAAAGGCTTTTTGATGAAAGACGGTCACTATGAGGACATCTGTCCTTATTATAAAGAACTTTAAAATTTCAATTTAATCAGGAGGACAAGAGATATGATTATTGATTTTAAACATATGGAAGAACAAATTTTGCCGAATTTTAAAGGCGGCGAAAAGGCATATGCCGTAAAAAAATTCACGGATGACAGAAATATGATTATGCACGGTCGCCTTGAAAGCGGTGCGTCAATCGGACTTCACACTCACGAGGGCAACTGCGAAATGTTCTACATCATTGAGGGAACAGGCAAGGTGCTTATGGACGGTGAGTATGAAAGGGTTGAGGCAGGCGTGTGCCACTATTGCCCGAAAGGTCATACACATAGCCTTATTAATGACAGCGACTCCGACCTTGTATTCTTTGCTGTTGTTGCAGAGCAGAGGTAATTTTATTTTCGGTTTATGATTTCCGATTATTCTCTGTTGTATCTTAAATCCCTAGGCAAAAACTAAAACAGGGGTGATTACGGTGAACAGAACTGCAGAAATACTCGGAGAAAAATGGGATTTGCCGCTTGGCTTTACAATGGCACTCGGCGAAAATCCCGACGCAATGTTTGTCTTTTCAAGTATGCCGAAAAAGTACCGTGAAAGCTGCATTGACAGGGCGAGAAACGCAAATTCCCGTTCCGAAATGCAGAGAATAGTATCGGATATAGCACAAAAATCTTTTAATGATTTTATAGGTTAACAAAAAAAGCAACGGAGCAAAAACTTCGTTGCTTTTAAATTGCTGTCTGTTATTCGTTTGCACTTTTATAAAAATCTCTTTTACCGATAAGCTCGCTTGCATTTCTCCAACGAACTTTCTTTGAGCAGATGACCGTGCCTTTATAATTGTGTATGTCATCTTCCTTTACATCACCGTTGTCGCACCAATAAATAAGACCGTCTTTTATGAAAAATGATGCGTCCAATATTTCACAGGTGTAGTCCGGATTTACAGGGTACATTCTTATATACTCAAGTTCCGAAAACTCAAGTTCAAGTGCGGAAATATCCTCAAATTGTCGCTGAATAAGAACTGTTAATGTACGCTTTGTGTTTACCGGCGACATTGACAGATTTGTTTCGACATAAGCACCGCTTGAATATTTTATTTCTTTTATGCAACTGTCGTGAAATCCGATAATTTTTTTCATGAAATTGTCAATTTCATGCTGTGTACGAAGTTCTTTCCACATACATATCAACCCACAATAAATAGAATATGTAAATAATTATACAATATTCCGACCTTTAATTATATCGGTAAACTGTACAATCATTTTATGTCTGCTTTGTTGATAAAGCCAAAAATGCACCCCGGCAAACCAAAACTGCCACGACAATGCACGAGGAGGGACATATGATTAAAAAAACCAACCCGACCGATTGCGGAATTTTGTTGTAAAAATATTGACTTTCTATTATATGTACGCTATAATGTACATATAATGATATAGGAGGTGCGATTGTGATTAATACTAATGTAACTAATTTCAGAAAACAAATTTTTGAATTGATTGATCAGACTGTAAAGTATAATGAACCTATAAACATCAGCACCAAAAGCGGAAATGCTGTTCTTATAAGTGAAGAAGATTATAATAATCTTGTTGAAACAATGTATCTTAATTCAATTCCCGGTATGAGTGAAAAATTAAAGGACGGAATTGAAACTCCGCTTGAGGAGTGTGAAGAATTTGAGTGGTAATTATAAGCTGATGATTACAAAATCAGCCCAAAAGGATAAGGAGAAAATCAAGCAGTATCCTGCATTAAAGCGTAATGTGCAGAATTTACTTGAACTTATCAGCGAAAATCCTTTTCAAAATCCACCGCCTTATGAACGGCTTATCGGGAATTTGAAACAATGCTATTCACGCAGAATAAATTCTCAGCACAGACTTGTCTATATGGTTTATGAGGAAGAAAAAATCGTAAAAATAATCTCTATGTGGTCACATTATGAGTTTTAATAGAAAATCAGTTTATAAATATGAAAAGGCACCTTCAATGTGAGGTGTCTTTTTTTGCATCTTACAAACTGTACCTATAAAAATTCTGAAAATTGTACATACAAATAATGACAGTGGTGTTGTATAATGACAACATCACAAGATAAATGTTGAACTGTTCAGAAATTTTAAGGCGTGGTATGATGACAAAAAAAGCTGTACTAATCAATGATCTCTCAGGGCTTGGCAAGTGTTCGCTGACGGCGGCAATCTCTGTTTTGTCCGTAATGGGCATTCAAGCGTGTCCTATGCCGACAGCCGTTTTGACAAGTCAGACGGGATTTGAAAGCTTTTACTGCAACGATTGCACTGATAAGCTTGATTATTACACAAGTGAATGGAAAAAACTCGGCTTTCAGCCTGACGGAATCTATACGGGTTTCCTCTCAAGTGAAAAGCAGGTGGACAAAATTCTTTCATTTATAGACAGCTTTGAAACCGACAACACGCTTGTACTTGTGGATCCGGTTCTCGGTGACGGCGGAAGAACCTACAGTCTTTATACCGAAACTCTCGGCAAAAAGATGAAAAAACTCGTTTCTGTTGCCGATGTAATCACCCCGAACCTTACCGAATGTTGTATTCTGTGCGATACCGACTATTCAGAACTGATTAAAAATGCCGATTTTCCCGATTTTCTCGATACGGTTGCAGAGCTTGCCAAAAAGCTTTTGAAACTCTACAAGGTGAAAACCGTGATTGTTACAGGCATTGAGCATAAAATTTCCGATGAGGTTACAAAGATTAACAATCTTATTGCAGCCGATGATGAGGTGTTTTGTGTCAGCTGTGAAAAGACGGGCGGAAGTTATTCGGGTACAGGCGACTTGTTTGCCTCGGTTGTCTTTTCGGGACTGCTCCGTGGTGACAGCCTGAAAGATACCGTAAATCTGGCGGTAAAATTCATACAGACCTCTCTTTGTGAAACCGTTAAACTCGGTATTCACCGCAACGAGGGTATTGAATTTGAA
>CEAA01024078.1_pt1 | contig 15636 bp, 10 predicted proteins | sample 557551 | NCBI WGS metagenome assembly CEAA01 (sample SAMEA3182115, study PRJEB8094) | gut metagenome | biome: human; feature: gut; material: Stool; isolation source: human stools | place: Canada | collected 2013-06-11
ACCGAACATCATGCAGGGGAAGAAGCCGGACATGTACATACCCAGGCTCCAGCTCACATCTGCGCTGGTCTCGCCTGCCCAGAAGTGGGACAGGTCGCCCAGGCCGATGGTGTCGAACCAGAACACGTTGTTCAGAGCGTGGTGCAGGCCGGTGGGGATGAGCAGACGGTTCAGGAAGGCGTAGATGCCGGCGCCGATGCCGTCCATGCCAGCGATGCCCTTGCCCAGAGCGACCAGTGCGTCGAAGATGACGGGCCAGACGAACAGCAGAACAACGGACACCAGAATGGAGATCAGACCGGTAGCGATGGCAACGAAACGCTTGCCGGAGAAGAATGCCAGCCAGTCAGGCAGCTGGATATTCTTGAACTTGTTGTAGCAGGCAGCACCCACAACAGCGGCCAGGATGCCGATGAAGGAGTTGCCGGCGACCTTCTGGAAGGCGATGTAGGTAGCGGTGCCCTCTTCCAAGGTGCGCACCATGCCCACCACGCCGGGGCTCAGCAGCTGCTGCATCATCAGGAAGCTGACCAGACCGGCCAGACCTGCGGTACCATCGTTGTCGGCCAGGCCCACAGCGGCACCAATGGCAAACAGCCATGCCATGTTATCGATCAGTGCGCCGCCTGCCTTGACCAGCAGGAAGCCAACGGTGTATGCTGCACCGGAAGTCGGTGCACCGGGAACGCCCATAACGCCCGGAGCGAGGGCATAGCCAAGACCCATCAGGATGCCGCAGATCGGCAGCACAGCGACGGGAAGCATCAGTGCTTTGCCCAGTTTCTGGAGATACTTCATCATAAAGCACATTCCTCCTTAAGAAATGTTTGTGTTTACAGACAGTCTCTGGTTGTAAGCCGTCCATAATTCCGTAATAGAATATTAACATACTTTTGCAAAAAAAGAAAGTCCCTTCCGCGATAAGTCTATCAAATTGCGTCAAAAGTCCTTATTTGCGTATTTTTGCGTGAACATTTTTTGGTTTCCGTGCACAATCCTCGGCTTTATGTTGAAAAATCTTTTCTTTTCTCCGACATTTTGCCCAAAGGCTTGCATCCCAGACGGGAATCGGGTACTATACTATTATAAGGAACTACAGAATTTTGAAGGAGGTTTTCCCCATGGAATGGACCGATATCCGCCTGACCGTGGCCAAGTCCGACGCCGACAACGCCGAAGCCGTTGCCACCATGATCGCCGAGGGCGGCATCTATATCGAAGATTACAGCGACATCGAGCAGCAGGTGGCCGAGATCGCCCATGTGGACCTGATCGAGCAGGAGCTGCTGGACAAGCCCCGCGACCGGGTCATCATCCACATGTATCTGGAGCCGGGCGCTTCCCCCGTGGAGACCCTGGCCCTGATCTCTGCCCGCATGGAGGCTGCCGGCATCGCCTACACCGTGGAGACCGAGGGTGTGGAGCAGGAGGACTGGCAGAACGGCTGGCGCAAGTATTACCACCCGTTGGAGATCGGCAAGCGGCTGGCCGTGGTGCCCTCCTGGCAGGAGTACGACACCGACCGCGTCAAGCTGGTGCTGGACCCCGGCCTTGCCTTCGGCACCGGCGGCCACGAGACCACCAGCCTGTGCATGGAAGCGCTGGACGAGCGGGTCCAGGGCGGTGAACGGGTGCTGGACATCGGCACCGGCAGCGGCATCCTGGCCATTGCAGCCCTGAAGCTGGGTGCCGCCGTGGCCGAGGGCGTGGACATCGACCCCGTAGCCGTGCGCACCGCCGGGGAGAACGCTGCCCTGAACGGCGTGCAGGATAAGCTGACCGTGCTGGTGGGCGACCTGTCCGACAAGGCCAGCGGCAAATACGACATCATCACCGCCAACATCGTGGCCAACGCCATCCTCAGCCTGGCCCCTGCCGTACCCGGCCTGATGGCCGACGGTGCCACCTTTATTGCCAGCGGCATCATCGACAGCCGCAAGGACGAGGTGATCGCCGGGCTGGAAAAGGCCGGCCTTGCCGTGGTAGAGGTAAAGGAAAAGCGTGGCTGGGAGTGCATCATCTGCAAGAAGGCGTAAGGAGAACCACTATGCCGCACCGTTATTTTACCACTGAGATCGCCGACGGCACGGCTGTGCTGCGCGGCACCGATGCCCATCATCTGGCCCGCGTGATGCGTGCCCGCATGGGCGATACTGTCATTCTATGCGACGGCAGCGCCGTGGAATACACCGCCACCATCACCGGCTTCGGGGATGACTGCGTGGAATTCTCGGTAGAGCCGGGCTACCCCAGCGCCGCCGAGCCCAGCGTGGAGGTCACCCTGCTGGCCGGTTACCCCAAACAGGACAAGCTGGAGCAGATCATCAAGCACGGCGTGGAGCTGGGGGCCGCCCATGTGGTGCCCTTCTTCAGCCGGTACTGCGTGGCTGCCCCCAAAAAAGAGGAGCAGAAGAACGAGCGCTACAACCGCATCGCGCTGGAAGCCGCCAAGCAGTGCGGCCGGGGCGTGCTGCCGGACGTGGCCCTGCCGCTGCCCAACTTCGGGGCCGTGTGCCGCACCTTTGACCAGTACGACCTGGTGCTGTTCTGCTACGAGTGCGGCGGCGCGCCGGTGCGCCAGCTGCTGGCCGAGGCAGCACCCGCCGACGGCAAAAAGCGGAAGATCGCCATCGTGACCGGAGCCGAGGGCGGCTTTGCCGCCGAGGAGGCCGAAATGGCCGCCAAAGCCGGAGCCAAAACGGTTGGCCTTGGCCCCCGCATCCTGCGGTGCGAGACCGCCCCGCTGGCCGTGCTTGCGTCCGTCATGACCCTGACCGGCAATCTGGAATAACCGGGGCCACGGGCGGCGGCGCACCTTCCACAAAAGAAAAATTCCGACCCACGGGTCCGGGAAAGTCTGCGGGCTTTCCCGGGCCCATTTTTTATTTTTTGCCCCGTATAAAGATCTCCCGGATTTTTGTGCAGGTTTGCCCTGTCATTCTGTCGCAAATTTTCAGCTTATTTTGTGCTCGTTCCACAAAATTGCCTACCCCCCCCCCGAAAATTCAGCATTTTGTCTTGACATTTTCCGCAGCACAGCACTATACTTGCGCTACAAAGAGACGCCGGGCATGAAAATGCACAGCTATGTGGTTTTCTGCCCTGAAATCCGGGTTTTGCCGGTTTTTGGCATCGTTCCCGGTAACGTTCACGTCTCTGCAAGTTTTTTTGTTTGGAGGGTTTTGCAATGCGGAAAAATGTGAAAAAACAGCTTGCCTTGCGGGTGCTGTCCACAGCGGCTCTGATGGCCATGGTCTCGTCCATCGCCACGGCGGCGTTTGCGGACACTTACGATCTGAACAAGGGCAGTGTGACGGTAGAGACCAAAGAGAACGGCATCACTTATGTGACCCAGCTGGACAATACGCAGAAGGACGGCTACGCCCGGAACGACAATGAGGATATCCTGCACGACTATCAGGACAAGACCGGCGTTACCATCACCAGCAACGGCAACCCGACCGAAAATACCATCACAGTGGATACGGCGAAAGATCAGACCACCGATGTGACCTTGCAGGATGTGAATATCCAAAAAGACGAGTGGGACAACAAATCTGCCGCAATGACCATCAAAGGAGAGGGCGATACCGAAATCGAACTGAACGGGGATAATACTCTTATCAGCGGACACTATCATGCAGGTCTGGAAAAAGCCGATGATGTAAGTCATGGTTCCCTGACCATCAAGGATGATCTGAACAACAACAACCGCACCGAAAAAGAAAAAGACGAGTCCGGCTATTCCACCGGCGGCGACACCGGCACCTTAATAGCTGCCGGTGGCTATGACGGTGCTGGCATTGGCGGGCGCAAAAAGAAGGATGGAGAAGAATCGGATGCCTGTGCCAGTACTTCCGATATCACCATAACAGGCGGTCAGATCAAGGCGGGATCCCTCATCGAGACGAAGGAAGAATATCATCAGCCGGAATACAGCGGTGCCGGCATCGGCGGCGCTACTGGTCACGGCAATGCCACCAATATCACCATCACCGGCAATGCTGATGTATCTGCTGCGGGCGGCTACTATGCAGCCGGGATCGGCGGCGGCGAATACGGCAATGCCACCAACATCACCATTTCCGGCAACGCCAAGGTCGCTGCAACCGGTTCAAACTCCGGCGGTGCCGGCATCGGCGGCGGTGACGACGGCGTAGGCAAAAACATCCGCATTACCGACCATGCCGATGTGACCGCCTACGGCGGAAATCAGGGTGCCGGAATTGGCGGTGGCCCTTACCGCGGCGGCTCTGTGGAAATTTCCGGCAACGCGAAGGTCTTCGCCAAGGGCGCTAACTGCGGTGCCGGGATCGGTTCCGGCTATAGTTGCTCGTGCTGGGGCGACCATCCGGAATTAGTGGATACCAGCGTCACCATCTCCGAAAACGCTGAGGTGACGGCTGTCGGCTCCTACAGAGCAGCAGCGATCGGAAACGGAGCTTCTTCCCAGCAGGGGAAAACAACGGTCACCATTACCGGTGGTACGGTAACTGCTATTGGCGGAAAATCCTACATTGATTACTGGAATGGAAACTGCTACAAAAGTCTTGCATCTGCCATCGGCGGCGGCAACTCCGACAAAGTGCAGGATGTCACCGTTACCATCAACGGCACCACGGGCAACACCACCGTCAATGCGTCCTGCTGGCTGGATCAGGAAAGCGCCATCAGTACCGGTAATGGCGCTGCCGATATCATCGGCTATGATGAAGACGGAAAGTCTCCCTTCGGCGAAGATGGCAGCGTCATTGTCCGGATGTATAACCACGGTTCGTCTACTACTACGGGATATGGTCCTTTCAGCAAATATGAGGGGGATTTGACCGGTTACACCCTCGGCACCCTTTACCAGACCGTCCACAACCGCAAGTACATGGAAGAGCACCCCGAAGAAATTGTTGACATCACCAAGCTGAAGGACGAGGACCTGCACGACTGGCAGCTGGTGGGCAAGGTCGTGGAGCCCACGCTGGAAAAGGACGGCTATGCAGACTACATCTGCAGCATTGACAAGTGCGGCCAGACCAAGCATGTGGTGCTGCCCAAACTGACCCCGGAACCCAGTGAACCGGACGTGCCGGGCGACAATACCCCGAATACGCCCAACAAGCCGGACACCCCCAAACAGCCGGAGGGCACCACCCCGGCCCCTGTGACCCCGGATGCCCCGGTGCAGGATGCTGTGCCGGACACTACACCGGCTGACACGCTCGCCGCAGACACCGCCGCTGACGCTGCTGTCGTACCGGCAGACGCACAGAACATGGTGCAGGATGCAAAGCCGGAAGCCGCTGCTGCTGCTCCCGCTGTTGCCGTTCTGCCCCAGACCGGTGCAAACTGGCTGGCGGTGGTGGGCACTGCCCTCAGCGGCCTGTTCCTGCTGGCCGCAGGCTTTGTGCTGGACCGCAAGAACCGCCGCATGAACTGAGGAACCATTTTTATAAAAGCCATCTCCCCCTGTTGTGCATACCGCAAGATGCACGGCAGGTTCCCCAAACAAAGGGGGCTGCTGCACAGCGTGCAGCAGCCCCTTTCTTTTATCGCTTTATTCCAGCTCGGTGTCGTCCGGGTGGGCGTCGGCTTCCAGCAGGGCCTTTTTGGTCCTCAGCAGGTTCTGCGGGCTCACCGAGAAGCTGCGCAGGCCCATCTGCAGGTACTGCACCGTGTTCACCGGGTTGCCCACGGCCAGGCCGCAGATGGTCACCGGCACGTTGCCGGCCTTTGCCGCCTCCATGACCATGGCGATGAGCTTTTTCATGGCCGGGCTGGCGGGGCGGTAATACCGCTCCGCGCTGGCCAGCTCCCGGTCGGCGGCGTGGGTGTACTGGGTCAGGTCGTTGGTGCCGATGACCAGAAAATCGCACCCGTGGGCCACGAATTCCTCCGCGGTCAGGCAGGCCGACGGCACGCTGAGCATGACGCCGAAGGGGGTCTTTTCGTTGAAGGGCACGCCCCGCTCCCGCAGGCTCTGGCGGCAGTGCTCCACGATGTGCATGGCGGCGTCCCAGTCCTCCACGTCGGTCACCATGGGGAACATCACCCGCAGGGGGCCCCGGTGGGCGGCCCGCAGCAGGGCGCAGATCTGCGTTTCAAACTGGCGGGGCTGGCGCAGGCTGTTGCGGATGCCCCGCAGGCCCAGCTTGGAGGACTGCACGCCTTGATAGGCGTCCGCCATGGTGCGGTCGGCGCCAAAATCGAAGGTGCGCACGGTCACAGGGCAGCCCTGTGCCGCTGCAAGGCAGGAAGAATAGAAATAGAACTGCTCCTGCTCGTCCAGAATGCGGCCGGGCAGCATCATGTAGCTGCTGCGCAGCAGGCCCACGCCCCGGGCACCGGACTGCATGGCGGTGTCGATGTCCTCCGGGCCAAAGCAGTTGGCCAGCAGCTCAAAGGCTGCGCCGTCCCGGGTGTAGCCGGGCTGGCGGCCCAGCACCCGCATTTCTTCGTTTTCGCGCTGCAGCTCACAGATGCGGGCTTCTGCCTGCTGGCGGGCCGCAGCATCCGGGTCCAGGATGCACTCGCCCTTGGTGGCGTCCAGAATGACCGTGCGGCCGTCGCAGTCGTCCAGGAACTCCGGCCCCACCTGCACGATGCCGGGGATGTTCATGGCCCGGGCAATGATGGCGGCATGGCTCTGGCCGCTGCCCTCGGTGGTGACGACGCCCAGGATCATGCCGGAGGGCACACTGAACAGGTCGGTGGGCATCAGGCGGTCGGCGGCCAGGATCACCGGGTGGTCCAGTGCCAGCCACATGCGGGGCCGGTTGCCCAGAATGTTGATCACCCGGCTGGTGGCGTCCAGAATGTCCACGCTGCGCAGCTGCATGTAGGGGTTGTCCTTCATGTTGGCCAGTTGGTCGGCGTAACGCTGGCCCACCTTGTCCATGGCGGCGGCGGCGCTGATGCCTGCCTTGATGCAGAACCGCACCTCGTTCATCATGCCTTCGTCGTCCAGCATCATGCTCTGGAACTGCAGGATGGCCTGCTCGGTGGAAGCGGCCCGCTCTGCCATGGAGTCCAGCTCGCTCTGGGCGGTGCGCACCGCATCTTCCAGCTGGCGCAGCTCCCGTTCCGGGTCAAAGGGCCCGGTGCTGAACGTTTCCACATGGCGTTCCAACCGGCTCACCTGCCCCAGCACAAGGCCCGGGGACGCAGAAACACCTTTACAGATCTTCATGTTCGGTCACCTCCGGCAGTTCCGGCGCGGTCAGGGCCTGCCAGACCAGCGCCTGCAAGAATGTATTGGGCAGCAGGGCTGCCAGCGCCGCCCGGCCCGCGTCCGCGCTGCCTGCAAACAACGGGGCGAACCCGGCCATGCGCGCCGGGTCGCAATGCTCCAGGAACGCCTGCCCCAGCGTCCGGGTGGTGTAGTACACCGTGGGGTCTACCCCCACGTCCTCGGCCACGGTTTCCAGCGGGGCAAGCTCGGCGTCCTTCATCCGGGCCAGCAGCAGGGCCGCGTCTGCGGTAAGGGTCACGGGGTATTTCTCCCGCACGGCCTTCTGCACCGCGTCGAACCGTGCCCGGAACGCGGCAGCATCGGCGCTGCTGTCCGGGCCGTTGTCCACGGCATAGGCGCAGCCCCGCACCCGGCCAAAGGCCCGCAGGGTGTCGTAATAACCCAGCTCCACATTGCGGCGGGCGGTATCGGGGTCAAAGTGCAGGATGTCGCCCAGCTCCCAGTAGCTGCGCACCATGGTGGTGGGCAGACCGGTGAGGTTTGGGCGGGTGATGCCCACCCCCTCCAGGTCCACGCACACCAGCTCGTCGGCACCCATCTTTTTCGCAAGGCCGGTGGGCATGTTGTCGCTGTAGCCGCCGTCCAGGAACTTGACCCCGTCGATCTCCCGCGCCCGCAGGGCAGGGAAGCAGGCCGCCGAGGCCATGAGGTAATCCTTCACGCGGCCCTGCGGGATCTCGTCCAGCGTCAGCTCCCGGGGCTTCAGGCCCCGCTGCTCCACCGTGACAAGGCCAAAGCGGATGTTGGCGCGGCGCAGCGCGTCCTCGTCCAGCACCCGTTCCACGATCTCTTCCAGCGGCGAGACGTCCATACCGCCGGCCTTCACCACGCTGCGCAGAAAACTGTGCAGGGCCGACAGGTCGGCGTTTTCTTCGGGCAGCTCCATCACATCCTTGCTGCGGATGGTCAGCCACATATCCCGCGCCACCTCGTACAGGTCCAGCACGAACATGGCACCGTTCAGGCTGCCCACACTGGTGCCGGTGATGATCTGCGGGTGCCAGTCCAGCTCCATCAGAGCCTTCCACACGCCCACCTGATAGCTGCCCCGGGCTCCGCCGCCGGCCAGCACCAGCGCTTTGCACGGAGTGGTTTGGTTTTCCATACTGCCTGCCTCCCTGTCTGTCTTTGCTGAAATTATACCATATTTTCCGGAAAATTTCTCCCCGTTTTTTGGTTCCTCACGGCTTTTATACGGCTAAGATCCGTGGTATACTGGGCAGGAATCATCTTGAAGGAGGAACTTTGCCCCATGCGCTGCAAGCAATGGATCTTTGATATGGACGGCACCCTCACCGACAGCATGACCGTGGTGTGGCGGGGTGCCCCGCTGGCGCTGCTGCAGCGCTATGGCCGCACGCCCAAAGCAGACCTGAACGACGTGCTGCTGACCATGGGCATGGCCGACGGTGCCCGCTACCTCATCCGAGAATACGACCTGCCCCTGACCGAGGCGGAATATTACGACGTGATGCGGGACGTGATCGCCCAGCTGTACGAAACGGTGGACCTGAAGCCCGGTGTGCGCACCCTGCTGGCAAAGCTACAGGCCGAGGGGGCCCGGCTGTGCCTGTGCTCCAACACCTGGTCCGACCAGTGCCGCACCGTGCTCACCCGGCTGGGCATCGCAGACTATTTTTCCTTCATCGTGGAGGCGCAGGGCGTGCTGCACAAGAGCCGCCCGGAGGTGTTCTTCGAGTGCATGCACCGGCTGGGCGGGGCCGACCCCGCCGCCTGCGCCGTGTGCGAGGACGCCATTTACGCCGCTTCCACTGCCCACAAGGCCGGGTTCACCGTGCTGGGCGTGCAGGACGCCGCCAGTGCCGCCGATGCCCCTGCCATGGCGCAGGTGTGCGACCAGTTCCTGCCGGACTGGACCGCACTGGACTGGACAAAGATCTGAGAAATTTTTCTGCAAAAAGCACGCCGGTGTTCCCGCTGTGGGAGCACCGGCGTGCTGTTATTTCAGGCTGTATTTCTGCTGCTGCACCCATTGCTGGAAGGCGTCCCGCACGGCACCCTCCCGCCCGCGGGGGATGGAGATGCGGGCCCCGCTGCGCATGCGCAGCTCCCCGGCAGAAAGCAGGTCCGCCTCGGCCAGATTGACCACATAGGAGCGGTGGGGCTGCAAAAAGCGCCCATCCGCCAGCAGAGGCTGTGCCACCGCAGAAAACGGCACCCGCAGCGACAGGGTGGGCACGTCCTCCCCGCTGGTGAGGTGGAAGTGCACGATGTGGTGGGTGCACTCCAGATATTCGATGCCCGCATAGGGCAGCGCCCGCAGGCCCTCGGCGGTGTTCACCGTGACAGACGGGCCGTATTCCGGCTCGGTGGCGCGGGCCAGCAGAGCCGAAAGCTCCCGCTGGCGCACTGGCAGCAGCAAATATTGCAGCGCATCCACCTTGTAGGCGCTGTAAGCGTGGGCCGTGGTGCGGGCCACAAAGGCCAGCGGGGCCCGGCGGCCCCGGCGGCGCAGCTCCCCGGCAGCCGCCAGCCCCACCGGCGCAGCCGAGCCGGAAAGCTCCAGCAGGTACAGGTCGTACCGCACGCCCTCCCCGTCCTTCCGCAGCAGGGCGTCGGTGTCCGGCAGGTGTTCCACGATGCAGGCGTCCGCTCGCCGGGCAAAAAATTCCATGCACTGGCGTTCCAGCCCGCTGCGCAGGCCCGCGTCCGGGCTGCACACCGCAATGTGAAAGATCACAGGATCCCTCCTCTTCAAACCCGCCCTTGCATTTTGCGCGGTGCGGGGGTATAGTAATCAAAAAAAACAACAAAGGAGACGCCGCCATGTCAAAGCCCCTTGTCAGCATCATTCTGCCCGTGTACAACGCCCAGAACCACATCGCCCGCTGTCTGGAGAGCATCTGCGCCCAGAGCTGGCAGAACATCGAGGTCATCGTGCTGAACGATGGCTCCAAGGATCAGAGCCTGCCCGTGTGCGAAGCGTTCCGCGCAAAGGACGAGCGCATCGTGCTGGTGGACAAGGCCAACTCCGGCGTGTCCGACACCCGCAACCTGGGCCTGAAGCTGGCCAGCGGCAAGTATGTGCAGTTCGTGGACAGCGACGACTATATCGACCCGGACTTCACCGAGCATCTGGTCACCGCTGCCGAACAGAACAACGCCGACCTGGTCATCGCACCTTACAAGATGGTGATCCCCGCCGGGGCCAGCAAGCCGGAACAGGTGCTGGACAAGCTCCAGGACGAGCTGGGGGTCATGACCGTGGCCCGGCCCCCGGAAGTACGGGAGTACGGCTTTCTGCCTGCCGGGGTCTACACCCAGGACGAGTTTGCCCGGCATCTGATGGACAAGCCTGCCTCTTATTTTTACGGGGTGCTGTGGAACAAGTTGTACCGCCGGGACCTGCTGGTGGACCACCAGATCCAGTTTACCAGCGAGGTGCGGTGGGCCGAGGACCTGGTGTTCAATATGCAGTACCTGGAGTACGCCAACGTGCTGGTGTCCATCCCGGAGGCAGGGTACTACTATGTCCAGAACCCCCAGAGTATCTGCCACACCCAGATCAACGCCGCCTCTCTGGTGCAGAACAAGATCCAGGTGTTCCATTACTACACTGAGCTGTACACCCGGCTTGGCATCTACGAGGAGGTACGGCCCCAGCTGTACAAATTCCTGGTGGATATTGCGGAGAGCACTTACCCTTCCGGCCCCTTCAAGGAGGTCATCGACGAGGCCAAGGCCTACTGGAAGGATGCCCGCGAGGACGTGCAGACCCGCACCGCCGAAGCCCGCGAGCGCTGGAACGGCATGCGGGAGGAGCTGCGGGAAACGGCGCAGGAACGCAGTGCCGAGTGGAAGGCCCGGCACGACAGCGACCCCAAAGAATAAGCAAAAGCAACAAACGGGAAGCCGCAGGAGCTTGCACGCTCCGGCACGGCTTCCCGCTTTTTTATGCGATGTTCAGCGGCCGGGTGCTCAGCAGCCGATGGCGGCGCACTTCTTGGCCAGCCACTCGCGCTCCTCGTCGTTCAGGCGGGGTGCCAGCTTCTCGAACACCTGACGGTGGTAGTTGTTCAGCCAGTCCAGCTCGTCCTTGGTCAGCACACCGGGCACGATGGGAGAAGTGGCGATGGGCACGAACATGATCGGCTCAAAGCCCAGGAAGGTGCCGTACTGGTTGTCGGCCTTGTGCACACACACCAGCTCGTTCTCGATGCGGATGCCCACCAGATCGGTCTCGTACACGCCGGGCTCGTCGGTCACGATCATGCCCGGGCGCATCAGGGTGGTGTTGCGGCCGTTCAGGGCGTGGGGACCTTCGTGGACGTTGCCCACAAAGCTGACGCTGTGGCCGGTGCCGCAGCGGTAGTTGATCAGGTGCTGCCACAGCGGTTCACGGGCGATGGTGTCGATCATATGGCAGTCGCAGTAGTCCAGCCAGACCGCCTTGGCGATGTCGATGTGGCACTGCAGGGTCCAGGTGTAGAACTTGCGCTCGTCCTCGGTCAGCTCACCCAGCGGATAGGTGCGGGTGATGTCGGTGGTGCCGTCCATGTAAGTGGCACCGCTGTCCACCAGCAAAAAGCCCTTGCGCTGGAGCTTTGCGTGGTCCTCCGGGGTGGCGTGGTAGTGCATCATGGCTGCGTTGCCGCCGTAGGCCGCAATGGTGCCAAAGCTTTCCACGATGAACTTATCCGTGGTGCTGCGGTACTTGTGCAGGATCTCGTCCACGGTCAGCTCGGTCAGCTCTTCGCCGGCTTCCAGACGCTTTTCCAGCTCGATCTGGAACCGCACCATAGCCACAGCGTCGCGCAGGTGGGCTTCCTTGTCGTGGGTCAGCTCCACCTCGTTCTTCACGCCCTTCATGGGCAGCAGCGGGTCGGCCAGGTCCTTCACGGTGAGGGCGGCGTTGTTCTCCAGCACCTGATACACGGCATAGTTCACGGTGGCGCTCTCTGCCAGCACGGTCTGGGGCTCGGTCTCAGCGGCCATGAAGTCCAGCACACTGTCGTACTCGGCCAGGGTCACACCGTTGGCTTCCAGTTCCGCCTTTGCCTCCGGGGTCACGCGGGCGGTGTGGATGAACAGCACGGCGCGGTCCGGGGTGACATAGCAGTAGGCCATGGCGTAGGGGGTGCACTCGATGTCCATGGCGCGCAGGTTCAGCAGCCAGGCAAGGTTGTCCAGCTTGCCCACCAGCTGGGCGGTGCAGCCCAGTTCTGCGAGCTTTGCACGCAGCTGGCCCAGCTTTTCGGCCGGGGAGAAGCCTGCGTATTCCTTGGGCAGGATCCAGGCCGGGGTAGCGGGCAGAGCCGGGCGGCCCTCGGTCCACAGCTCATCCTCCAGGAACAGGGTCTTGATGGCGGCGTTCTTGGTTTCCAGCGCCTTCTTCACGCTGTTCACCAGCGCGCAGCTGGCGGTCAGACCGCACAGGCCCAGCTTGCCGCCCTCAGGCACCACCTTGGCGCAGTATTCCTCCACGGTGGGCACGCCCGGCTCACCCATCTTCATCAGCTGGATCTCGGTGCCTGCAATCTCCTTCTCGGCCTGCACAAAGTAACGACCGTCGGCCCAGACAGCACTCTCGGTCATGGTGACCACAAAGTTGGAGTTTTCACCATGGAAGCCGGAGAAGTAGGTCAGGGAGGTGTAGTGGTCGGGCAGGTACTCGCTGGAGTGGGGGTCGCCCACCGGGATCAGGTACACGTCCACACCGTTTGCCTGCATGGCGGCACGCAGAGCGGCCAGCCGTTCGGGAACTGTATTCATGCTCATAGAAAAGCCTTCTTTCTCATATTTGCCGGAAGAACGTCCGGCGGCGGTGGTTTGCTACTGCATATTGTAGCATTCCGGCGCAAAGAATGCAATGCGGGAGTGTCGGCTGTTCCGGACGCAAACACGCAGCGGCCCGCAAAGACCGCTGCGCGTTTTTTCTTCACACGGTTGCCGTGCTGTCAACAGCCGCCGCAGTGTCGCCTGCATCCTGCGGGGGCTGACCGCCTGCCGGTCGTTGACCGTCCGTTGCGGAGCCTGCCCCTTGCCGAATCGCTGCCCGCCGGGGCCGCCGGTTCCCCTTATTTGTCGTCCAAAACGCGAAAACGCAACCAAATTGCAAAAAATGTTACAATTTTTTCTTGAAAAAGGCCGTTTTCCCATTGACAGGCTTGCTATAATAGAGATGTAAGATTTTACGGGCCAGCGCTCTGCGGCTCTGTCTGCTAACAAAGAAAGAGGCATTCAAACTATGACCAAAATTGATATTTTTTCCGGCTTCCTGGGCGCCGGCAAGACCACTCTGATCAAAAAACTCATCAAGGAGGCCTTTGCCGGCCAGCAGGTCGTTCTGATCGAGAACGAGTTCGGTGAGATCGGCATCGACGGCGGCTTCCTGAAGGAGTCCGGCATCCAGATCAATGAGCTGAACGCCGGTTGCATCTGCTGCTCTCTGGTGGGTGATTTCCGCACCGCCCTGCAGCAGGTGGTGGAGCAGTACCACCCCGACCGCATCGTCATCGAGCCCTCCGGCGTGGGCAAGCTGAGCGACGTGACCCGCGCCGTGGAAGGCGTGGCCGAGCACCTGGATGTGCAGCTGAACAGCTTTGTCACCGTGGCCGATGTGAACAAGGTCAAGATGTATATGAAGAACTTCGGTGAGTTCTACGACGACCAGATCAGCCATGCAAGCTGCATCCTGCTCAGCCGCACCCAGACCGCCAGCGAGGAAAAGATCGCCGCCGCCGTGGCCATGCTGCGCGAGAAGAACCCCACCGCCACCATCGTGACCACCGCATGGGACGAGCTGACCGGTGAGCAGATCCTGAAAGCCATGTCCACCAAGGACGACTTCAAGGCAGAGCTGATCGCCATGGCCGCCAAGGCAAACGAGAAGCACGCCGAGGAGGACGAGGAAGAAGAGCACCATCACCATCACGACCACGAGAACGGCGTGTGCAGCTGCGGCCATCACCACCACGATGATGACGATGACGATGATGAGGACGAGCACGAGCATCACCATCACGACCATGACGAGGACGATGACCACGACGAGCATGAACACCACCATGATCACGATGAGGATCATGACCACGAGGAGCATTGCTGCTGCGGCCACCACCATCACGATGACGACGATGATGAGGACGAGCACGAGCATCATCATGAGCACGGCGACCACTGCTGCTGCGGCCATCACCACCATCATCATGACCACGACGCCGATGAGGTGTTCACCAGCTGGGGCGTCGAGACGGCCCGCAAGTTCACCAAGGCCGAAGTGGAGCACGCCCTCACCGAGCTGGACACCGGCAATTACGGCATGATCCTGCGCAGCAAGGGCATCGTGGACGGCGGTGCCGACGGCTGGCTGGAGTTCGACTATGTGCCCGGCGAGTGGGAAGTGCGTGCCCGCGGTGCCGACGTGGGCGGCAAACTGGTGGTCATCGGCTCCAAGCTGAACGAGAAGGCCATTGCAGAGCTGTTCGGCTGCTGAGATGTAAAAGAAGGAGAAACCATCCATTATGGCAAAAGAAATTCCGGTTTACCTGTTTGTGGGCTTTCTGGAAAGCGGCAAGACCAAATTCATTCAGGAGACCTTTGAAGACCCCAATTTCGACTCCGGCGACAAGACCCTGCTGCTGATCTGCGAAGAGGGCGAAGAAGAGTACAACCCCAAGAAGTTCGCCTTCCCCGGTGTGACCGTCAAGGTGATCGAGGACAAGGCAGAGATGAACCCGCAGAACCTGGCCAAGCTGGAAAAGGAATCCGGCGCCGGCCGCGTGGTCATCGAGTACAACGGCATGTGGCTGCTGCAGGAGTTGGCCGATGCCCTGCCGGAAAACTGGCTGGTGTACCAGTGCATCGCCACCGCCGACGGCACCACCGCCCTGACCTATGCCCGCGACAACTCCATGCGCAGCCTGCTGCTGGACAAGATCGCCCGCAGTGAGCTGATCGTGTTCAACCGCGCCGAAGCCGTGAACAACGACGAGGCCCGGCAGGAGCTGCACAAGCTGGTGCGTCAGGCTTCCCGCAAGTGCGACATCGCCTACGAGTTCAAGGACGGCAGCGTGGCCTATGACGACATCCCCGACCCGCTGCCCTTCGACGTGAACGCCCCGGTCATCGACATCCATGACGACGATTTCGGCATCTGGTACATGGACTGCCAGGACGAGCCCCAGAAGTACACCGGCAAAACGGTCAAATTCCTGGCACAGGTGTGCCAGACCAACCGCGCCGGCAAGAACAGCTTCGTGCCCGGCCGCTTTGCCATGACCTGCTGCGTACAGGATATCCAGTTCGTGGGCTTCCCCTGCAGCTACGACGGCTACAAGGCTCTGGAGCAGCGCAGCTGGGTGCGGGTGACCGCCAAGGTGGGCTACAAGTTCCACAACATCTACCGCGGCAAGGGCCCGGTGCTGACCGCC
>CEAA01053273.1_pt1 | contig 14593 bp, 11 predicted proteins | sample 557551 | NCBI WGS metagenome assembly CEAA01 (sample SAMEA3182115, study PRJEB8094) | gut metagenome | biome: human; feature: gut; material: Stool; isolation source: human stools | place: Canada | collected 2013-06-11
TAAAGATCGTAATCCACCCGTTCCCCATGGGATAACGGCAACGTTTGTGCCCGCAAAGACGTAAGACTCGCTACACACAAAAAGAAAACGCATATATACAGTTTAGAAGCGCAAGCCGCCCACACCGCTGTTCCTATTGGACGAAGACTGTGTTCCCTCATTTTTGTAATCTCTTTTCTTTTTCGTTAGCTCTTTCGGTTTATTCTTCGTGATATCGATCGGTTTCTGCCGTTTCATCGGTGTAGCCTTGATATTCCAAGTCTCCTCCACTTGCCAGTTCTGCATGATATTGAATATCTTCGGGCAATAGAAGACAAGTTCCGGCTGCCGTTTATCGGCGTAATTACCGGTATCCCAGACACCGTTATCATTCACGTCTAATACTAAACGGGCATAATATTTATCCGGTTTCAAGTCCATGAAAAGCACGCCGCCATCTTTTACCTTCACCTTACGGATCGGCTGGTCGCTGCTATTCAATAATTCCACGAAAGCGGTGGTATCCGCTCCCTCGATATTGATATATAAATGCCCGTACTCATCTTCCTTCTTGATCTTGAATTCCCCGCTATACACATCGTTCCATTTACCATAGGCACTGAATATCGTGGCAGAATCTACTTCCAAACGGAATTCCTCGCCATATTTCCACGGGCGCTTGATGAAGAAATTCAAGGAATTCGTCGTATCCGGGAAGAAATCGAAGTCAACGGCTTCCCAAAGCGTATCCACTTTCTGATCCAGATAAAAATGATCTTTCGTTAACCCCGCTACCGGTTCGCTAAACGTAACAGCGACCGTATCATACAGGTTGATCGAACCGGAAGCGTTTACGTTCATTCCCAGAAACTCGATGGGTTCCGGCTCATCGTCTTTTTTCTTTTTCTTCTTCTCCACAGGACGGCGACGCACGGTAAATTGTACCGTATCTGTCTGCGGACGAAGTATATTCATGGAATCGCTTTTCAGGTAATTCACCTCCACTTGCAGCGTATCTTGCTTCCAGATCAAAGAATCGGTCAACCAGTAATGCACGGCTTTTCCTTCCTCCGCTGTCTGCAAGAAATACCAATTGCTATCCGCCGGGGTGAAATTCAAAGGAACCGGTACCGGAATAGTATCCAAGGAGGTATTGAAACGCAAGGTTAGTATTTTCTCATCCGTACGCTCCGGCTTCAACATATATTGACGCTCTACTTTCTCCTTAAACAGGCGTAACTCGATATTGTCCGGCATAAAATGGGTATAACCGACTGTCATCACCGTATCGATCGTCAAGCTATCTTTCCAAATCGTATCTTGACGGGTCGTCAACTCGAACGCGGGGACGATCAAGGAATCATAAAAAGCGATCTGCTGCCCGGGCTGGCTGTACTTGTAGGAGCGCATCACATCCTCCAAGGCATAGATCCGATAGGTTCCGGGGGCCATATTACGAATCGTAAACTCTCCCTTGTCGTTCGTACGGGAAGTACGGACAAATGGGATCGTCGTAAAGGCGGAATCCTCCAGATTCGTATGCACGCCGATCGTAATACCCGGCATAGGCTCCAGATTCTCGGCGTTCAGCAAGACTCCGGACACCTCCATACTATCAATGGATTCGCCGGTAGAGAACGCGAAGGAATAATTCTCCAATACATTCTTCTCATTATTATCGGAGATCGAATTGGTAAAGTCTATCGTATAGGTCGTATTCTCCTTCAACGTATCCATCAGCTCGATGACCGCCTTCCGGCCGTTCGCCCGGATAACGGGTTGCTCCATTTGGGGTGGAGTGATGATCACGTTCTCGGTAGGCTTATCGATCTGGATCAACTCATCAAAAATAATCTCCACCTTCTTTCCCTTATAGTTTATCTGGTTAGGCAACGGCGTACTGCTTACGAACTTAGGCGGGGCCTCATCATAAGGCCCCCCGTTCGGCGAGGCTATATTCGCGCACGAGTACAGCACGGCCAACAAAAGTACTCCTATAAAGAACCGTAAACTATTTCTTACGTATTTATCTTCCATTCAATCTTCATATTTCAATTGAGGGACAAAAATAGGGAAAAATCCTGTGAACGATAAGGATATATACGCTAATTAATCTATACAGGCCACCTAAATTAATTGAGTTATCATAAATTATCTTCACCTTATTGTCATTTTTCTCTCCTAAAGAATATCATCGCGGCTCATCCGGAAAAAAACATCAGCTTGTTTTCCCGAAAACACGTACATGTTTTTTCGAGTCTGGTTATCAATCTCTTACAAAACGGTAATTCACATCGAGCTTATTGTAAAATAAAACACCCGAAATAAGGCAGATACCTAATTAAAAACAGTATCTTCGCGATAGATGGAAGTATAACCAAATAAATAGAGCAACTATGTCAGAAGTATCAGGTATCGAATTGGAGAAAGATGCGGCAGGGAACAACAGCTACGTTCGCATCGACTTAAAGAAATATGGGGATATGATCAATCCTATATTGCAACGATTGGGAGTAAACCTATCGGATAGTAACCTTGATGAATTTGAACGAGATTGGAACAAAGGATTGAGCATCGAGGAATTCAGACAATACGCAAAACAAGAACTAAGAAAACATTTCTATGAAAAAAACGCACAAAGAAAATAACACAAAAGTTATTATCCCTAAAGAAATAATCACTTATCTGATGGATTTAGCCGACACCTTATTTGAGAAAGATTATTATTCATACATTGAGTACGCAAACATACTTATCGATGATATCCTCGACTTCATCCACACTTTACCTCATGCGCCACATTATAACCTCTCCCATACAGCTGAAATGAGGTTCAACCGATACGGGAAAGATTTGCAATACGCCTTTTTCAAACGAAAAAGCAGTAAACATACCACATGGTATGTTTTTTTCAACCGGAAAGGTGATCGATATATTATACGTTATATCACCAATAATCATAAAGACGGCAAGTATATAAGAGCTCCTTTTACCGAGGAGGATTAACACTTCGTTTTAGCAACCTGAACCCAATCCGGCAATACAAACACTTTCGCTTCTCGCAATATTCTCGTTTTAACTGGATGAGTGATTGCGTATCACCAGCGTTATGGACTTCGATACCGGATTGGATAAAAGCGGTTACGATATGATTGCGTTCCGGCGGGATACTCTCCAAGAGGCGGGTCGCACGCAGGCAATACTCAGGAAGTTTATTTCGACCGCCGTAAGCGAATAGCAGAGGGACTACCGTATTTATTAACAGGATATTCAAGGCATTCTCCCCGATCATTTTATCTTTTTGCACCGAGGCGTATTGGAAATGATAATGATTCTTCCAATAATCCGAGGGTTGGATACGGAAATAATCCTTGATCTCTTTAGGAGAAGAAGCGGACAGGATCATCGAGAACAACGTATCGTACCGATGCCAGATAGCGGCCAGTTGCGCCAACTTCACATGCGGGAAGTTGGTCGGACGGACGCGAAGGCTTTTGAACAAGGATTCATCCAAAGGCTTGAGATCGAACTTATGGCGGAGAAACTCATATTCCCGCCTCAGCAGACGACAGTAATGGCAGGAGCCCTCTTCCGAGAGCATACCCGCTTGTCCGAAAAGCATCGCCTCTACTTGTGACTCGCTAGCCCTTTGCTTTTGGATATATCGTAGGGGGAGGCTTTTCGCCAACCACTCGAAAGCGTCGCTATTCACGCCAAAGCCGAAACTACGGGTTAATAGGATATAGAACACCTCGTTCCAATCCTCTTGGTACTGATCCAGCAGACGGTATATATCCTCTGTCTTTCGTTCCAGCCGCTCACTGAGCAAGGTATCCATCCATGAGGCCAGATGCACGGAGTCTACTTCTTGAATCCGCTCAAGACAGGGGACGGGCACCTCTCTTACCAATAGCCAATCGATATTTTTCCGGACAGGTTCCGGAACGGATAATATCAATTGAGGAATAGCCTCACCGTTCATCCGGCAGATAGATGCGTCATTCACACCTGTTACATGCAAGATAACGGAGTCATATGCCTTATCCGAATCATGATGGTGAAGCAACCAATCGGAAGCTTTTTCGTGGATCTCCACGCTTCCGGCCCATACCGTGCCGTCAATCTTTATCTTGGCGTTGAAGAAGTCGGGACCGGCGTCGGTGTTTTGTATTCCGGGATCGATAACAGCGATAGGAAGCCCCTCGGTGGTAGTCAATGGAGTACTTGCGTAGAGTTTGTATTTCCAAACATAGTGTAATAAACGTTCCATATTCTTTCAGAGTTAAGATTTTGGATTCAAATGTAATTCATTTTCTGTATATTTGCGACATTAATTGAATTAAAGTATGAAAATTGCACTTATAGGTTACGGGAAAATGGGCAAAACGATCGAGCAGATCGCCATCCAAAGAGGACATCAAATTGTTTCCATCATAGATATCAATAACGCTGAGGATATATATTCAGAAGCGTTCAAGAGCGCCGACGCGGCAATTGAGTTTACTACCCCGGCTACCGCTTTCAATAACTATATGAAATGTTTCGAGGTAGGCGTGCCGGTCGTATCGGGTACTACCGGATGGCTGGACCGTATCGGCGAGATCAAGGAGAAATGCGAGAAAGAGGGCAAAACCTTCTTCTACGCCTCCAACTTCAGCATCGGCGTAAATATCTTCTTCGCCATGAACAAGTATCTGGCGAAAATCATGAACAACTTCCCCTCCTACGACGTTAAAATGACGGAAGTCCACCATATCCACAAGCTGGATGCGCCCAGTGGAACGGCTATCACGTTAGCCGAAGGAATCTTGGAAAACATCGATCGTAAAGACCGCTGGACCTTAGAGAACGCCGAGAACGCAACCGACCTGCCGATCCATGCCATCCGTGAGGGTGAGGTTCCGGGTATCCACGAGATCACGTATGAGTCGGACGTAGATACGATCAGTATCAAGCATGATGCCAAGAGCCGTGCCGGATTTGCGCTAGGCGCCGTAATAGCGGCAGAGTTTACCGCCGGAAAGAAAGGTTTCCTAGGCATGAATGACTTATTCAAATTCTAAACGTATTAGCTAAAAGATGAAGAAGTTCACGAAAAAACAATGGATCAAGTTTAGTATAGCGGCCGTATTATACACGTTGTTCGCTATCTGGATGCAAAACTTATGGTTACTGCTGGGATTAATCGTCCTAGTCGATATATTCTTGACGCACTACATCCCTTGGGGAGCTTGGAAACGGTCTAAGAACCCGACGGTACGCAACGTATTGGAATGGGTGGACGATATCGTATTCGCGCTGGTAGCCGTTTATTTCATCAATTTGTTCGTCTTCCAGAACTATCAGATACCGAGTTCTTCCCTAGAGAAATCCTTGCTGGTAGGAGATTACCTGTTCGTCAGCAAATTAAGTTACGGCCCTCGCGTTCCGAACACTCCGATCTCCTTCCCGTTGGTACAAAATACGTTGCCTATCTTAAACTGCAAATCGTATCTGGATTGGCCGGAATGGGGCTACAAACGGGTGAAAGGTTTGGGCCACGTGAAACGTAATGATATCGTAGTGTTCAACTTCCCCGCAGGCGACACGATCGCCGTGAAAGTGCAAAACCCGGATTACTACTCCTTAGTCGAGGAGTACGGACGGGAACGTATCTTATTGGATAAGGCCACGTTCGGCGAGGTAATGTACCGCCCGGTCGACAAACGGGAGAATTACGTGAAGCGTTGTATCGGTATGCCGGGTGATACGCTCCAACTCATAGACAACCAAGTGTACATAGACGGTAAACCCGCCGAGAACCCGAAAGATATGCAGTTCAACTACTTCATCGAAACAGACGGTTCCCCGATCACAGAGGAGCAATTCCGTTTGATGGACGTAAGCAAGGATGACCGTATGCTGGCCTCCAGCGGCGGTTATTACCAAAACCTATTGTCATACCTAGGCTTTACGCCTAATGCGAACGGACAGTACAACCCGGTATATCGCCTGCCGCTCACGAAAAAGGCCTTGGCGATAGCGGAAAAGTTACCTACCGTGAAGAAGGTTATCATCGAGCCGGAGACGTTGGGCGGCCCCACCTATCCGGTCGGATACAATACTGGCTGGACCCGCGATAACTTCGGGCCGCTTTGGATCCCGAAGAAAGGGGCTACCATCCCGTTGGACGAACGTAATCTGGCGTTGTACAGCCGTTGTATCAAGAATTACGAGAACAACACCTTGGAAGTGAAGGACGGCAAGGTCTACATCAACGGCAAGCCCGAGACTTCCTATACGTTTAAATACGATTATTACTGGATGATGGGCGATAACCGCCATAATAGCGCGGATAGCCGCTCATGGGGTTTCGTACCCGAGGATCACATTGTCGGCAAGCCGATCTTGGTTTGGCTATCCTTGGACAAGGATCGCAGTCTGTTCGACGGTGGTATCCGTTGGAACCGCCTGTTCCGTTGGGTGCATCCGGATTAAGAGGTGAAAACTTCGTATTATGACAATCCAACGATTCCTGATAGTTCTCATGAAATGGCTGGCAGCTTTCGCGCTAGCCACAGGGATCGTCATGCTCATACGCCTTTTCTGCATAGAGTCCTATCGCATCTCCACGGACTCTATGGAAGAGGCTTTGCATAAAGGGGATTATATCCTAGTCAATAAAATACCGGGGAAGAATAAGCCCGTCCGGGGCAGGGTCATGCTTTTTACCAGCCCGCTCTCGCGGGATTCCGCGGATGCTCCCTTATTCATCAGCCGCTGCATCGGTATGCCGGGAGATACGATCCGGGTCAGCATGGACGGATATACGATAAACGGGCAGAAAATCCCCCGTTCTCCCCGCTCCCTCTGTTCCTATTTCATAACACTGAGCGCCAAGGAGACGTTCTTGGAGACGTTAGAGAAGTTGGACATCCCACTTAGGGATTTCAGGCAGGAAAGTTTCGGCTGTATGCTCAGCCTCACGGCTTTCGAGGAATATCAATTGAGGGAGGAATTGCCCGATGCCATAAACCGTCATTTTATCGGGGAACAAATGCAAGAATACATGTTGATCGTCCCACGGAAAGACCGGGCTTACCCGCTGGACGCCGCCTCGCTCACCGCCTGCAAGGAGATCATCATGCGGGAGACGGATGGTAAAGCTTCCTTCCGTGACGGAAAGTTATATCTGGACGGGCGGGAGACTAATTTCTTCTTTTTCCAACAAGACTACTATTGGGTACTGTCCGATAATACCAACGAGGCGGTAGATTCCCGCCATCTCGGTTTCATACCGGCCGACCATATCGTCGGCAACGCTTGGCTCTGCTGGTACAGCCCCGACAAACAACGAATCTTTAAACCCGTTCATTAATCATGCGACCTGTATATATAGCGACCGCCTATCTAGGCCCCATACAACAATATTGTAAGATGCTCCAATACCCGGAGGTCCGTATCGAGACCGCCGAGAATTACGTGAAGCAAACCTATCGTAACCGTTGTTCCATCGCCGCCGCGAACGGCCCACTCTCCCTATCCATCCCCATCGTCAAGCCGGATACCTTGAAATGCCAGACCAAGGACATCCGTATCTCCGACCACGGAAACTGGCGGCACCTACACTGGAACGCTTTGGTATCGGCCTACAATATGAGTCCGTTTTTCGAGTATTATGCCGATGACTTCGCTCCTTTCTACGAAAAGAAATACGAGTTCCTCCTCGACTTCAACGAGGAATTGCGCCGTCTGGTCTGTGACCTGTTGGATATGCAACCCGCAGTCGTCTACACCGAGCATTATGAACCGGAGGTAGCCAACGATTTCCGGGAAACGATCCGCCCGAAACACGAAGGGGAAGATCCCGCCTTCCGCCCGGAACCTTATTATCAAGTATTCCGGGAGAAATTCGGATTCCTCCCCAATCTGAGTATAGCGGATTTGCTGTTCAATATGGGCCCCGAAGGACTCGTTACGTTACGGGCATCAATTACCGGATCTCTTTAATCGATTGTATCAAGGCTTCCATATCTTTCGGGAAGATATCTCCGATATTACCGATACGGAACGTATCCGCATCCGAGATCTTACCCGGATAGATCACGAAGCCTTTCTCCTTCAGCCGTGCGTAGAACGAGGTGAAATCGAAATCCGCGGAAGGATATAAGAACGAAGTGATAATAGGCCCTTGGGCATCATCGGGTAGCAAGGTCTTGAAACCCAATCCACGCATACCTTCCACCAATATCTGGTGATTCTCTTGATATCTCTTATAACGAGCCGTGATACCGCCTTCCTCGTTCAATTCCTTCATCGCTTGGTAGAAAGCGTGAACCACGTGCGTCGGAGACGTGAAACGCCATTTGCCTCCCCCTTTCTCCATCGCTTCCCACTGGGCATAGATATCTAAGGAAAGCGAGCGGGCATTCCCCTTCGTCACCATCAATTTATCTTTTTGGGCGAGGATAAAGCCGAAGCCGGGAACTCCTTGAATACATTTGTTCGCGCTACTGACCAAGAAGTCGATACCTAAACCTTTCACGTCGATAGGGACACCGCCAAAGCTGCTCATAGCATCCACGATAAAGGTAATCCCCCGGCCCTTGATCACCTCGGCTACCTCCTCAATCGGATTCAACAAACCGGTCGTGGTCTCGCTATGTACCATTGAGAGATGCGTGATACCGGGATGTTCCTCCAAGGCACGTCGGGCTACCTCGCCGGTTACCAGTTCCGTCTCATGCAAAGAGACCAGTACGTAATTGATATGATAATAATCGGCGATCTGCGCCATACGTTTGCCATAAGCACCGTTAGCGAGGATCAACAATTTATCCTCCGGACGGACAGCAGCCCCGATCGTAGCCTCCACACAATACGTTCCGCTACCTTGCAGCAGGACACTGGTGTACTCATTCCCGTCCAATCCCGCTATCGCCAGCAAGCCTTTACGGATCGGGGTAACGATACCCTCGTTATAATCCTTATCCCACGTACACCAATCTTGAAGCATGGCCTCACGTACCGTCTGCGACGTACTCAACGGGCCCGGTGTCAATAATAAATAGTTTCTCATATGATTGTTTTATTCTATTCGGTTATCAAGCTTAATTCCTGTTGTTAATCTTCTCGATGCAAGCGGGCAGCTCGGCGATCGTATCCAAGACGAAATGAGCCCCCACCGCCAACATACGCTCACGCACCTCTTTCTTCAGAGATTCCCATTCTTCCGCCGGACGGCTGTTATATTCCTCCTCGCTCACGCCCATCTCGTTGCTACCGGTCACGATACCGACGCTCCATACCTTGGCGTTCACGCCCTCCTTAATATCAGCGATCGTATCTCCTACCTTCACCACTTGATCTACGGAAGGAATCGCTAAATCTATCATATTCTTATAGATCATATACGGGGCGGGGCGACCGGCCGGGACCTCGTTTGGTGTCACCAGATTATCTACCCTATATCCTTTGGCCTCGGCTCCGGGACGGACAATCTCCATCATCTTCGCCGTGTACCCGGTCGTAGAGCCGATCTTTATACCTTGCTCGCGAAGCATCGCCATCGTCTCCAAGACTCCCGGTATCGGAGTGGTGAAATCCTTCAAGGAAGCGAACAAATGTTTCTCGAAACTAGCGTACATCTCATCCACGTCCCCCTTGTTCCAGTCCCTCTTATACAAGGCACGGAACTTCTCGTTCACCTCCGGCATGCTCAAGATCGCCTTGATATGATCGATCTTCAAGAGACCCATTGGCTCACGGGCCTGCCGGTAAGTGATATCAATCCCTTTCTCTTCCGAGAATACCTTGAGGAAAGCGTTCAGCGGAGCGAAGCATCCATAATCCACGGCCGTACCGGCCCAATCCATAATGACACCTGAAATCTTCTTCATATTCTGTATATATCGTATTTAATAATTTTCTTGTTTAAGCGATCGTAAGGACATTGTTTTCGGTAGGTTCAAGAGTTGCTATTTCCTCGCAGCCACATAAAGCGGTCTCCTTGCGATAGCGTTGCCGCAAATATACGAAGGAAGCGACAAAAATGGCGCAGCAAAAGATCCCTACATATCCGGCAAGTTGGTTATAAAATACCGCCCAGTCCAATCTCGTACCCACGAATTCCTTTAGCACCAATACCAGTATCGTACCCGTGTACCCCAGAAAATCTGTTAAGACAATAAAGAAACCGACGTTTCCCCGTATCTTGAAACAGGCGATGAAGCGATCGAAGAAAATTGTCTGGAAGGTTAAGTAAGCCATATACAGGCAAAGGCTCTGCAAGAAAAGCCATGTCACCGGGCTCAATCCCATCCGCTCCTGCCCGAACGACACGAACGCCATGACCATCATGCCCGTAATAATCAAACCGTACAGGACTGAAAGCGCCTTAAAATTATCTTTCACGAGCACCATCAAACCAAAGATCGCCAAGATAGTCAAGGTCACCACGCTATCTATTTGCGTGAACAACCAAGGCGAGTAACCGGACATATCGATGATATTCACCAAGAAGTCCTCCTTGATATCCCGCAATACCACGATCGCTATATTTGCCACGAAAAGCATCGTCAAGAAAGGCATGAAATGCTTAAAAAGCTCCCAACGCTGCCGCCCGTTCAAGGTCTCCCGCTCCGACTTCAAGGCGATATCCTCCTCCGTAGGCTGTGGAAGTCGGTTCAACGCATATCCCAACAAGGTTAGCAAAGGCAATGCCACCGCCCCGATCAAGGCGGGCATCCAGAACTCGCTGACCTGCCACGTATCCATTACGTACAAGCCGACAGACTTTGCCGTACCGGAACTGATCACCATACTTACGCCCAATAAACTAGCGAGGACATCCGTCATCCTACGTCCTTCTATAAAGCTGAAAATAATCCCCCACATACATCCCAGCGAAAGCCCGTTCAAGAACATCGCCGCTATATTATAAGGAGCCGAGAGCAACCCGAAGAATACCAACGAAAGTTCCGCCATCACCACGGACATCAAGATGAACCGCAAGCGCTCTTCCCGCCGCAACTCCGATATCAACTTAATTCCCATGAACTTCGACACCACGTACCCCAAGATCTGCACGATCGTAACCGCCACCTTATAGTCCATATTGAATACCTCCAGATCCTCGAAAGCGGCAGCCGTATAAGGCTTACGCAACATATATACCAAGGAATAAGAAAGCAAAGCGGCCCCTCCGGCCCATAGGATGAAGAAGAGATCGGAAACCCGCCTCCGGGATGTTTTATTTGTCTGTATCGCAGTGTCCATAATCTTCTGTCGTTTTATTTTCGAAGGCAAAAGTACAGCCGCCATGTTACAGACATATTACTGAACCCATGAATGTATATTATTAATACCCAACTAGTAATCAATAAATTATAAAGAAATATTTATGTAACATTCATGAAACGGAAACGCAACATATGTCCTCTTATTTTGTAAGGTAAATCAAGAATATAAACACATGAACAATCTTCAAGAATTCTACCGAAAGATCGAATATCTACGAAGCAATGGGGTTAAGATGAAAGAGATAGCCGACTGGATCAATATGGCTCCCAGCATATTGTCCTCCCTATATACGACCGTATTGCCGAATTATTTCGAGGGCATCAAGAGTTACCCGCCGGAAGAAGCGCTGGACTCGGCGCTCGCCCTAGTGAATAACGTGTCGAAAAAACGTTTGCTTTCCCATATAGAGGAGATGATCCTTCGCCTAGACCAGATGGAGCTCGCCGAACCGGATAGCCTAAAAGATAATCCTTTCGCCAAGCAATTGATGGAGGAGACACGGCTCTCCGCCTCTAAAATAGAGGCTTTCAAAGGAATCTATACCAGTTACAGCCTTTCTTCCTCCTCGGACTGCCTCAAGATGGAACCCTTCCTACTCTCCCCCTCGGATAATCAAGTCCGTGTAGGGCGGATCAGCGCTTATGGAGAGGCTCAATGGGGATTCGGGATCATGCCCGATCCTCAGAATTTCCATTGCATGCTGAACGAGAACCAAGCGCCCCAATTCACGATGGTAACGATATACCTGCAAATACCATTTTTCAAGAATCCCCGCCAATTACGAGGATTATACATCGGGCAGGATTATAATCGTAACCCGATCGCCCGCCGAATCCTTCTTATCAAGGAATCAGAAAGCACGGAGATCGATGAATTCATGAGCCGGAAAAGCGGACTGATCGATAAAGAAGATTTTACCCCGGAACAACAGGCCTACTATGATTATACTTGCCAAACAGGAGATTTTATCAAGATGTGTACAGTCCCATCCCTGCGGATGGACGAGAGTGATTTAGTCAAAGAAAAGAAGATGCTAACCCTATAAACCAGTAGAGACGGGGCATGCCCCGTCTCCCACCATCCCAATAGAATAGAGACTGATTATTCCTTCTGGAACTTCCTGCTCACCTTCAAGAGGTTCGCCGTAAAAGAGACCACGTTCTGGGCCTCTTGTACCATGTTCAAATAAACCATGCTCACCTTCGTGCTGCCGGACTGCCCTTGGATACGCTTCAACTCCCCTTTCTTCAAGGCGGTAAGTTGGTTCATCAAGGTAATCGACTCAGCGATCAGCTCCTCAAAACCAATATAATCGTTTTTACGGATCATAGTAGCGCAATTTCTCAAGAAGGAGATGATTCGCTCAGATACCTTACCAAAATCATCTTTCTGTACCGGACTCAACGGGCTGAAATTATTATCGATATGATCTTTCAGCGGTTCTGCCAAGCGACGGATACTGAATATGATCTCGCTGGCGAAGTCATTTCCTTGATAATAATAAAGCCCCTTCTCCACGGCGATATCGTGATCCAATTGGGTAACGCCAAGCGTACCGACACGTTTCACTTGTTTCAAGTGAATCTTCTTCTCCTCCACGGCAGTCAAGACCTTGCGCAACTCACGGAGGTTCTCATTCATGAATCCATTTACCGCCTTGCCGAATACTTCCGCCGTAAAATCCAGATCGGATTGTAATTCCTCACGGCTATGCTCGCGGAACAGGGCCAAAGCCTCACGGGTATCCGTAGCCTTACGAAGTTTAGACACCGTAGAATTCACCTCCTCCTTCAATGCCTCTTTCCGCAATTTAGCCTTATAAGCGAAGTGGCTACGAACCAACGAATAGATCGCCAAACCAATCATAGCGACCAAAGCTGGAATACCTCCCCAATAAATCAAAAGAGCGACGATGAAACAGATCGTAAAAGCAGCCCCTGCCGTAATGAACCAACCACCTATCACGGACAATACGCCTGTGATGCGATATACGGCGCTCTCACGCCCCCAAGCACGGTCTGCCAACGAAGTACCCATAGCGACCATGAAAGCCACATACGTCGTAGATAAAGGCAATTTCAAGGAGGTTCCCAAAGCGATCAGCAATCCGGACAAAACCACGTTCACCGAGGCACGTACCAAGTCGAAGCTAGCCTTGTCATCCATGATCATCTCGCTTTGGTTGAAACGGCTATCAATCCAGTTCTTAACCGGAGTGGGCACGATACTTAATATCGTAGCGGATATATTACTGCAATTCCGTACCAATACCCGTGCGACAGGCGATGTACCGAAAGACTCCTCTCCATCCGATTGACGAGACAGATCCAAGGAAGTCTTCACCACGTTCTGAGCCTTTTTGGAGGTAGCCAAGGCGATTACCATCACGACCCCGGAACCCACCAAGAAATACCAAGGTGTCTGGGCCGGTCCCAACAAGGAGGTCATCAAAAATGTATCCGTGGTAGTGGTCCCTCCCTGCGCCATCAAGTCCATATAAGAGGAATAGCCAGCCAAGGGGACTCCGATAAAGTTCACCAAATCATTCCCGGCAAAAGCCAACGCCAAGGCAAACGTACCCATCAAAATGACTACCTTGAATACATTCACCTTCAACCAATGCAATACCTGCATCAAGATCGTAAAAAATACCATACATCCCAAAACGATCATCCCCGTATTGGCATACACCATATCCTTGAACTCACCCGTCATAAAAGAACTTGTCTTCAATCCCTTTATCAGCATAAAGTAAATGATGGAAGTGGCCGCTAAACCTCCGAACAGACCAATAAAATATTTAGAGCTTTTCTTATAATTAAACGAGAACAAGATCCGGGACAGATACTGCACGATCACACCAAAGAAAAAAGCGATCGCCACAGAAAGAAAGATACCCAGAATCACGGTAAAAGCCTTTTCGGTATTCAGCAGATCCCCCAATTGCAAAGCGCCTGAAGAACTAGCGATCTTTACCAAGGCGATCGCTACCGTTCCACCCACCAACTCAAACACCATGGAAACCGTTGTCGAGGTCGGCATACCTAACGAGTTAAAAATATCCAGTAGCACCACATCCGTAAGCATAACGGCCGCAAGGATACACATGATCTCCGAGAAATAAAAATGCTGGGGTTGATAAATACCATGCCGGGCGATATCCATCATACCATTGGATAACGCCGCTCCGACAAAGACTCCCACAGCAGCGATAGCGATAATAACTTTAAAGGATGCGGCTCTCGCGCCGATAGCTGAATTCAAGAAATTCACGGCATCATTACTAACACCGACCGATAAATCTACGATGGCCAATACAAACAAAAATATGACC
>CEAA01000016.1_pt1 | contig 14370 bp, 9 predicted proteins | sample 557551 | NCBI WGS metagenome assembly CEAA01 (sample SAMEA3182115, study PRJEB8094) | gut metagenome | biome: human; feature: gut; material: Stool; isolation source: human stools | place: Canada | collected 2013-06-11
CCCGCCAGCGCACCGAACAGAGCTTTTTTGTGCCCAAGCAGGAGATTGCCGACAACGACTATGACCTGTCCATCAACAAATACAAAGAGGTGGAATATGTACCGGTGGAGTATCCCTCAACCGCCGAGATCATGGCAAACCTGCACGAGCTGGAAATAGAAATCACAGCAGGGCTGGAGGAATTGGAGGGGATGCTGTGATGGCGAGGTTGGGGGATGTTTGTGAAAAGGTGACGTCAAATATATTACAAAAGGATTTAGAAGGACATAACGGTAGCTATCCGATTTATGGCGCAAGCGGCTTTATTGCTAATGTGGATTTTTATCAGCAAGAAAAGCCTTATATTGCAGTTGTAAAAGATGGGGCAGGGATTGGACGCATTATGAAGTTGCCCGCAAAATCGTCTGTTATTGGAACAATGCAATATATTATTCCGAATGATGCTGTGGATATTAGCTATTTGGCTTATGCTATGGAACATATGAATCTGTCCAAGTATTTTACTGGAGCAACCATTCCACATATCTACTTCAAAGATTATCAGAGAGAAGAATTTCTTCTCCCGCCCCTTGACGAACAGCGCAAAATCGCGGCGGTGCTGGATAAGGTCAGCGACCTGATTGCCAAACGCCGCCAGCAGCTGGACAGGCTGGATAAACTGGTGAAATCCCGATTTATTGAACTGTTTGGAGATATGCTTCTTAATGATATGGGGTGGCAAGAAACTGACCTATGTTCTCTTGCGGATGTAGTGTCTGGAATAACAAAGGGACGAAAAGTTCGTGAAACAGAACTGATTGAAGTGCCCTATATGGCTGTTTCTAATGTGAAGGATGGCTATATTGATTTGACAACTATAAAAACCATTATGGCAACGAGACAGGAGATTGAGCAATATAGGTTGCTGCCCTATGATGTTCTTATGACAGAGGGCGGCGATCCAGATAAACTAGGACGTGGTGCAGTAATCGATACTCCTCTGGAGAATTCAATCCACCAAAATCATGTTTTTAGAGTGAGATTACAGACAGATAATATCTTGCCGGTTTTCTTTTCTCAATACTTGCAGAGTCAAAAAGCCAAAAGATATTTCCTTGGATGTGCAAAGCAGACTACTGGGATAGCAAGTATAAATATGAAACAGTTGCGTTCGTTGCCAGTGTTGGTGCCTTCAATTGACCTGCAGGAGCAGTTTGCAGCCTTCGTAGAACAGACCGACAAATCAAAATTGGCAGTTCAGCAAGGGCTGCAAGAACTAGAGATTTTGAAAAAATCCCTGATGCAGGAGTATTTTGAATAAGGTAAACCTCATTTTTCCAGAATGGGTGGTGTCTTTATGATGAACTTCTCATTTCTCTCGTCCAAGCCGGAATACGCCCTCTTTTCCTCCGCCTGCATCGAAGCGGAGAAAATCTACGCCACCGCTCCCGCCATGTGCGCCGTGGGCTGCCGCAAGGCGCTGGAATTGGCGGTCAAGTGGGTCTATTCCGCGGACAAGACCATGAAAATGCCCTACAAGGACAATCTCCAGTCCCTCATCCATGAGCCCACCTTTCGCTTTGCCGTGGATGCCAACACCTGGGGCAAGCTTCCCTTTATCATCAAGTTGGGCAATCTGGCGGTACATACGGAGCGCAGCGTGCAGCCCAGCGACGCCCTGGCCTCCCTGCGGGGTCTGTTCGAGTTTATCCAGTGGATCGATTACTGCTACGGCGCCGATTATGAAGAACGCACCTTTGACGAAAGCCTGATTCCCACCCAAAGGATGGTTGTGGACACCAAAAAAATCAAGGAACAGGAAAGCCTGCTGGATGAAAAAAAGGCGGAAATCGAGGCGCTTCGTAAACAAATCGAGCAGCTGGCCGCCCGGTATACCGCCGAAAAGGAACAGCATAAGCAGGAGCGCACCTTCCAGCCGGAAGATCTCTCCGAGTTTCAGACGCGAAAAGTTTATATCGATGTGGATCTGAAGCTCATGGGCTGGCAGTTTACCGGCCCGGCCGCCGACGTAAGGGAGGAATACCCGGTGGAGGGCATGGCCGGTGTGGTTGGCCAGATGGGGTATTGTGACTATGTCCTCTTTGGTAAAGACGGCCTGCCCCTGGCGGTGGTGGAAGCCAAACGCACCAGCAAAGACCCCAACATTGGACGAAAGCAAGCGGTTTTATACGCGGATTGCCTGGAACGGAAATTTGGCCGCCGCCCCATGATATTCACCACCAACGGCTTTGAAACATATTTCTGGGACGATCAGACTGGCCCCCAGCGAAAAGTCAGCGGCATTTTCAGCAAAGACGATCTGCAAAGGCTGATGAACCGCCGCACGGAGCGGCTGGATTTGATGAGCATTCCCATCGACGACAAAATCACCGACCGGTATTATCAAAAAGAAGCCATCCGGGCGGTCTGCGGCCAGATCGATCAGGGCTTCCGCAAGCATCTGCTGGTTATGGCCACCGGCACCGGCAAAACGAGAACCGCCTCCAGTCTGACGGACGTGCTCAGCCGTGGAAAATGGGTGACAAACATCCTGTTTCTGGCCGACCGCACGGCGCTGGTGAAGCAGGCAAAGGACGATTTTAAGAACTATTTGCCGGATATGTCTCTGTGTAATCTGTGTTCCAACAAGGATGATCGGAATGCCCGCATCGTGTTTTCCACCTACCCGACTATCCTGAACGCCATTGACGACACCAAATCCGGGGATGGGCGGCAGCTGTTTACCCCGGCGCATTTTGATTTAATCATTATCGACGAGAGCCACCGGAGCATTTTCAAAAAGTACCGGGCGATCTTTGAGTATTTCGACGCCCTGATGGTGGGGCTGACGGCCACGCCGAAAACGGACGTTGACCGCAATACCTACGACTTTTTTGAAATGGAGCACGGCGTCCCCACGTATGCCTACGATTATGAGACGGCGGTTGACCAGGATCATGTGCTGGTGCCCTATTATAACTATGAGGTCAAGACCAAATTCCTCGAAGAAGGCATTGTCTATGAGGAACTGGCGGACGAGGATAAGGAACGGTATGAGGATGATTTCATCGAAGACGATGTTTTACCGGAAGTCATCCCATCGGAAAAGCTCAACAAGTTTGTGTTCAATGAAACCACAGTGGACATTGTGCTGCAGGATTTGATGGAGCGGGGCATTCAAGTGGCGGGCGGAGACCGCTTGGGGAAAACCATCATCTTTGCCCAGAACAAGCGTCATGCAGAGTTTATTCTGGAGCGGTTCAACAAGCTGTACCCGCAGTATCACGGCACGTTTGCCCAGCGGGTTGTCTGTGACGATGCCTATGCCCAGACGATTATCGACGACTTTAAGCAGCCGGAAAAAGAGCCGCATATCGCAGTATCGGTGGATATGATGGATACCGGCATCGACGTACCGCACGCGGTCAATCTGGTGTTCTTCAAAAAAGTACGCTCGAAAGCAAAATTTTGGCAGATGATTGGACGGGGCACAAGACTGTGTAGTGGCCTTGCCTGTATCGATCAAATCGATGGAGAGTATACGGACAAGCGCCGGTTCCTGATTTTTGATTACTGCGGCAATTTTGAATATTTCCGGGAGCACAAGGAAGGGTACGAAAGCCAGGAAACCAAAACATTATCCGAAAGTATTTTCGGCAAGCAAATACGGCTTGCTATGACTTTGCAGGGAAGTGCTTTTGCGCAGGAGCGCTATCAGGCCTGGCGAAGCGAAATCGTCGACGTTTGCCGTAAGCAGGTTTTGGAGCTGAACCCGGAGCTGATCGCCGTAAAACTGAAGCTGCAGTATGTGGAAAAGTATAAAAAGCGGGAATCCTTTCTTTCTCTCGGGGAGGGGGACAAGGGAGAACTGCTGACACACATGGCCCCTCTTGTCCGGCTGAATGATCCCGATGAGTTTGCAAAACGGTTTGATAATTTTATGTATGGCCTGATGCTGGCCCATGTGGAACATATGCCGGCGTTCCCATATGCAAAAAAGCAGCTGTGCGAAATGGCCGCGCTGTTAGAGCACAAGGTAAGCATTCCGCAGATCAGGGAAAAACTGCCGGTGCTGCGGGAGATCCAAACAGACGCTTTTTGGAATGCCAACGACCTTCTGCTGTTTGAGCGGGTGCGAAAAGACCTGCGGGAACTCATTAAGTTCTTGGATGAAGACGGCTCCGAGCAAAAACGCATCGTGACCAAACTGAAGGATCCGATTATTGACCGGCAGGAAGGCCTCCAGTTGGGGGCTGCCTATGATTTTGAGGACTATCGCGCCAAGGTAAACCGCTATGTGAATGAGAACGGCAATACGCTGGCCATTTACAAGCTGACGCATAATATTCCGCTTTCCATGGGCGATTATCAGGAATTGGAACAGGTGCTGACGAGCGAGCTCGGAAGCAAAGAGGATTATGCGCGTGAATTCGGAGATACGCCCTTTGGTTTGCTGATCCGCAAAATTGCCAAGTTGGATCATGAAGCGGCGATGCAGGCGTTTTCTGCCTTTATCAATGACCAGTCGCTCAACCAAAAACAGATAGCTTTTGTATATAAGATTATCAACCACATGGAATTGAACGGGTATATGGACAATATCGCAGAGCTTGCGAATCCGCCGTTTGATAAACCGATCGGGTTTGTCAAGCTGTTTGATGCGAAGACCAGAGGTGCCATCATGGAGACCATCAACCAAGTTCGGGACAATGCCATTCAAATCGCCGTATCCTAATAGGAATTGGAAAGCAGAGGGGCAGGCGGAAACGTCCGCTCCTCTGCTTTTTCTTAGTGGAAATGAACGTCCTTGAACCGCTTGGACCCTGGCGTCTCGCTGCGCGAGCCGCTGTGAAAAGCCTACGGCTTTTCGGAAAGACATCGCCATAAGTCCATTATCGCCCATAAAAAATCACGGCCCGCCCTAAAGGGCGAACCGTGCTTTTTGGTGGACGTTAACGGACTTGAACCGCTGACCCTTCGCACGTCAAGCGAATGCTCTACCAGCTGAGCTAAACGTCCTCGTTTTTTGGAACGAAGACGATTATATAGGAAATTCGCCGGCTTGTCAAGGGGAATTTCTAAATTTCCCGCCGCCGTCCCTTTTCGCTCTCCGCGCCTCCCTTTTTCAGCAGGGCGCAGACGAAACGCCCCTTTCTTCGACAGATTCCAGCGAAAACGCCAAACTTTGCAGGATTGATAAAATTAACTTGCAAAATTCTTTCGCATATACTAAAATAAAGGATAGTTTTGAAATGACGATGCAATCTGAGAGGAGCATGTTCTCATGAAAGCGCTGAATGAATTGACCAAGGCCCAGCTGAGCGCCCGGGCGGCGGAGCTGCAGGAACAGTATGACGCCTATAAGGCCCGGGGCCTGAAGCTGGATATGTCCCGCGGCAAGCCCGGCCCCGAGCAGCTGGATCTCACCCTGGACATGCTCGAATGCGTCAACGAGCGGGAAGGGTATAAAACCGCCGGCGGGGTGGATACCCGCAACTATGGCCTGCTCGACGGGATTCCCGAGGTCAAATCCCTGTTCGGCGACATTCTGGGGATGGAACCCGCCAACATCATCGTGGGCGGCAATTCCAGCCTCAATCTCATGTTCGATTATATCGCCGGCGCCTATGCCAAGGGCGTCTGCGGCCATCAGCCCTGGATTCTCCAGGGCGCGGTGAAATTCCTCTGCCCGGCTCCCGGTTATGACCGGCACTTTGCCGTGACGGAGTATTTTGGCTTGGAGCTCATCCCCGTAGAGATGACCGAAACCGGCCCCGACATGGACGCGGTGGAACGCCTGGTACAGGATCCGCTGGTCAAGGGCATCTGGTGTGTGCCCATGTACTCCAATCCCGACGGCATCACCTATTCCGACGACACGGTGCGCCGCCTGGCCGCCCTGCGCCCGGCAGCGGAGGATTTCCGCATCATGTGGGACAACGCCTATTGCCTGCACCATCTGAGCGACGAGGGCGACACCCTTTTAAACATATATAAGGAGGCCGAAGCCCGCGGCAACGAGGACATTGTCATGATGTTCGCCTCCACCTCCAAAATCAGCTTCCCCGGCTCCGGCGTGGCCGCCATGGCGGGCAGCCCCCGCAACATTGCGGATGTCAAATCCCGCATGACGATTCAGACCATCGGCCACGACAAGCTGAATATGCTCCGCCACGTCCGGTATTTCAAGAACATTGACGGCGTGAAAGCCCACATGAAAAAGCACGCCGCCATTCTGCGGCCCAAATTCGAGGTCGTGCTGACCACCCTGGAGAAGGAGCTGGGCGGCAAGGACATTGCCCGCTGGCACAATCCCCGCGGCGGCTACTTTGTCAGCGTCAACCTGATGGACGGCTGCGCCAAGGAGACGGTGCGTCTGCTCAAGGAGGCCGGCGTCGTCATGACCGGCGCGGGTGCCACCTATCCCTACGGCAAGGATCCCAAGGACTCCAACATCCGCATCGCGCCCACCTACCCGCCCCTGGACGAGCTGAAGGTGGCCATGGAGCTGTTCTGCATCTGCGCCGAGCTGGCGGCGGCTAAAAAGCTGCTGGCGGAATAAGCACCCGATATCTGCGGCGGCCCGAAAGGCCGTCGCTTTTTTCTTCCCCGAAAGGCGGAACCGCCGGGAAACTGGAGACTGTGTAGAAAAAACGCCCGTGGCTTCGTGGCAATTTAGAAAAATGTCATCCCCGCGGGACATTCGCATTGACTTTTTTGCCCGATCCTAATATAATTAATGACATTGGTGCGGCGGCGGATGCCGGCGCAATAGTAAGCATTGGAGGACAAGCCGATGAAGCGCACATCCAAATCCGTATTCTTCATCGTGGCACTGTTGATTTTAGCATTGACTTACACGACGTTTTTTGGCGTGTACAGCCACTATGGCGACAGGCGCGATACCATCATTCGCAGTGCCAGCGATATCCGCTGGGGCATCGATATCCGGGGCGGCATCGACGCCACCTTCGGGCCCAGCGATGATGTCAAGGAAGTGACCGACGAGAACATGAACGGCGTCAAGGACGTCATCGCCCAGCGTCTGGTCGCGCAGAATATCACCGACTACGAGCTGTATTCCGATACCGCCAACCGGCAGGTTATCGTCCGTTTCCCCTGGAAAGAGGACGAGCAGGACTTCGACCCTAAGGCGGCCATCGAGGAATTGGGCAAAACCGCCGTGCTGGAATTTCGCAAGGGCGACGAAACCAAGACCGAAAAAGACGCCGACGGTAACGAAATCCAGGTGCCCACTGGGGCTCTGGTGCTCAGCGGCAAGGACGTGGAGTCCGCCAAGGCCGGTTTCAGCGCCGAGGACGGCACCACCCCGGTCGTGTCCCTCAAGCTTAAGGACAGCGGCACCAAGGCCTTCGCCGAAGCCACCTCCGAGTTGGCCGGCAAGGGCAAGATTTCCATCTGGCTGGATAACGAGCAGCTTTCCGCCCCCAATGTCAACGAGGCCATCACCTCGGGCGAGGCGCAGATTTCCGGCGGCTTCTCGGATTATTCCGAGGCGGTTAAGCTGGCCAACCTCATCAACTCCGGCGCCCTGCCCTTCGCCGTGGAGGTCAAGAGCTACGGCACCATCGAGCCCACCATGGGTATGAAGGCCCTGGATGTCATGGTCTGGGCTGGCCTCATCGCCTTTATCCTGATTTCCATTTACCTGCTGATTTACTATCGCCTGCCCGGCTTTGTCGCCATCCTCTCCCTGCTGGGTCAGGTGGCCGGCTCCCTGGCCTGCGTTTCCGGCTACTTCGGCTTCCTCAACAGCTTCACCCTGACCCTGCCCGGCATCGCGGGCGTCATATTGTCCATCGGCATGGGTGTGGACGCCAACATCATCACGGCCGAGCGGATTAAAGAAGAGGTGCGCGCCGGCCGCACCATCGACGGCGCCATTCAAATCGGCTCCAAGAACTCCTTCTGGGCCATTTTTGACGGCAATATCACCGTCATCATCGTGGCCGTCGTCCTGATGGGCGTCTTTGGCCCGCCCGATGGCTTCTGGGGCACCATCCTCAAGCCCGTGCTGATGTGGTTCCCGGCGGCTACCACCGGATCCATCTACTCCTTCGGCTATACCCTCTTTGTGGGAATTATCTTCAACTTCGTCATGGGCGTGACCGCGTCCCGGCTGATGCTGAAATCCATTTCCCGCTTCAAATTCTTGCGCAAACCCTGGCTGTTGGGAGGTAAGCGGGCATGAAAAAGGAACTGAACATTGTCGGGAACCGTAAAATTTTCTTCTCCGTCTCCATCGCGCTGATCCTCATCGGCATTTTGTGCAACATCTTCCTCGGCGTGCAGCTGGATATCTCCTTCAAAGGCGGCACCCTGCTGAAATACAGCTTTACCGGCGATATCGACGAGCCCAAGCTGGACGCCTTCATCACCGACACCCTGAAAAAGGACGTGGACACCACCCTGTCCACCGACGGTGACGTCAACCTCATCAACGTCTCCCTGGTGGAGGAGCTGAGCCTGGACGAGACCACCGCCCTGACCACAGCCCTGACCAAGGAGTATCCGAAGAGCGAGCTCAAGCTCATTAACTCCAACTCCCTGGATCCCACCATGGGCACCATGTTCTTCGTCAAGTGCCTGGTGGCCATCGCGCTGGCCTGCGTATTCCTGCTGATTTACGTGGCCCTCCGCTTCCGGAAAATCGGCGGCCTGTCCGCCGCCGTCATGGCGATTATCGCCCTGCTCAACGACATTCTCATCGCCTACTTCGCCTTTATCATCTTCCGTATCCCGCTCAACGACAACTTCGTGGCCGTGGTGCTCACCATTCTGGGCTATTCCCTCAACGGCACCATCGTTATCTTTGACCGTATCCGGGAAAACCGCCAGCTGATGGACAGCAAAACCCCCATCGATCAGCTGGTCAATACCAGCATCAACCAGTCCCTGTTCCGCTCTTTTAACACCAGCCTGTGCACCTTCGCGGCTATCGCCATCGTGGCGATTATGGCCCTGGCCACCGGCATGGACGCCATCATCAGCTTCGCCATCCCCATGATGTTCGGCATCCTCTCCGGCTTCTACACCTCCACCTTCCTCTGCTGCCCCCTGTGGGTCACTTGGATCCAGCATAAGCAGAAGAAGGCCCTGCTGGCCAAGGAAGCGGCCAAGGCGCAGCCCAAAAAGAAATAAGACCAAAGCTCATAAAGGGCGGGGACAGCTGTGTCCCCGCCCTTTTTCACAGCCCCCCTTGACAACGACCGCCGCTTATGCTACCATATTCCTCAAGATTATAACGAGGAGGCGGACAATTTGCGTTTTTTGATGCACTTTCATCAGAAGATGCCGGTTGTCCGTACCTATATCGCATAAGATCCCTCCGCGCGTAAGCGGGCGGTTCCCTGCGCCTATATCGGTTGGCCGAACACTTCTGATGCTGCATCAGAAGTGTTTTTTTGTTGCCCGGAACCGCCCCGCGCGGCGGCACTGGGCTGGGAAGCCGGCCATATCGCGCCGGAGAATCAGGAGGCTATATGCTGGAAATTCAACACCTGTCCCTAACATTGAAAAAGGAGAACCGCCCCCTCTTGCGGGATTTCAGCTTCGTGCTGGGCCCTCGGGACAAAGCCGCCCTCATTGGGGAGGAGGGCAACGGCAAAAGCACCCTGCTCCAGGCCCTCTGCCGCCGGGAGCAGGTGGAGGCCTACTGCGACGTGGAGGGCCGCGTCTTCACCGGGAACAGCCGCCTGGGCTACCTCGCCCAGGAAATGCCGGAAGAGGAGCGCCGCCTGCCCCTGCGCGCCTTCTTCGACGGGGTGGACCTCTATGAAAACGGCCTGCTGTGGGAGCTGGAGCTGTCCCCCGACTGGCTGGAAAGCGACCGCCCCGCGGGCAGTCTGTCGGGCGGCGAAAAGGTCAAGGCCCGCCTGGCCCGTCTGCTGGCCGGAGCCCCCGACATCCTGCTGCTGGACGAGCCCACCAATGACCTGGACATCCCCGCCCTGGAATGGCTGGAGGGCTTTATCCGCCAATCCTCTCGCCCCATTCTCTTCATTTCTCACGACGAAACCCTGCTGGAAAACACCGCCACCGTCATTCTTCACCTCGAGCAGGTGCGGCGGAAAACCGTCCCCCGCCATACCGTCGCCGCCCTGGGCTATGCCGACTATGTCCGCGCTCGCCGCCTCGGCCTGGATAAGCAGGAGCAGGTGGCCCGCAAGCAGCGGGCTGAGTACGAGGCCCAAATGAAACGCTGGCGGCAGATTTACGACCGGGTGGATCACGAGCAGTCCGCCATTTCCCGTCAGGATCCCGGCGGCGGCCGCCTGCTCAAGAAGAAAATGAAAGGCCTCCTGTCGCAGGAAAAGCGCATCGAACGGCAGGCCGGAACCTTTGAGGAAATCCCCGATGTGGAGGACGCCATCGACTGCCGCTTTTCCGCCGCCATCACCCTGCCCCAGGGCAAAACCGTCCTGGATTTTCAGCTGGACTGCCTGCGGGCAGGCGACCGCCCCCTGGCCCGGGATGTGCGCCTGCACGTCGCCGGCCCCCGCCGAGTGGCCATTCTCGGGGAAAACGGCCGGGGCAAAACCACCCTCCTGCGCCTGATTTGGGAAGAGCTGCGCCTGAGGCGGGACATCCGCGCCGGCTATATGCCCCAGAACTACGGCGACGTCCTGGACGATCGGCAAACCCCTGTGGATTATCTCGCCCCTTCCGGGGACAAGGAGCGGCGCACCAAAGCCTGCACCCTCCTGGGCAGCCTGAAATTCACCCCCGATGAGATGCGCCGTCCCATTGCCGCGCTCAGCGGCGGCCAAAAGGCCAAGCTCCTCCTCGCTGGCCTGCTGCTGGACGGCTGCGACGTCCTGGTGCTCGACGAACCCACCCGCAATCTCAGCCCCCTGTCCTGTCCCGTCATCCGGGAGGCCCTGTCCGCCTACGGCGGCGCGATTCTCAGCGTCACCCACGACCGCAAATTTATGCGCGAGGTCTGCACCGACTGGTATGAGCTGACCGAAACCGGCCTGCGCCCCCTGGAACGCCTGTGAGGTCTTTCCCCCTTTTCTCTTGACGCGCCGCCGCGGTGCTGACCGCCCTCACCGTGACGGCGATCGGGATCGCCATGGTTTTCGGCTCCCTCTGGGCCTTGCGGAACTCCGGCGGCCTGATTCAGAATTTGACTGTCACAAAAAAGGCCGCCAACTTCACAAAAAAGGCGAACCTTTTCCTAAAATCCCGCAAGCCCGCCGCCCCTCGCCGTGCTATGCTGATCTCATATGCTGACGAAAGGAGACGAAGTCCATGCCATCCATTCGGACAGTGGCCCTGTCGGGCATCGGCGGCTATGGCGAGGTCTACGGAAAAGCCCTTCTGGAGGAAGGGGAGAGCCATGGCCTGACCCTGACGGGCTGCATCGATCCCTATCCCGCCTCCTGCTCCTATCTCGGGGAGCTGCGCGCCCGCCATATTCCGGTCTACGCGTCGCTGGACGCCTTTTATCGGGAGCAGGCGGCGGATCTCCTCTGCATTTCCGCCCCCATCCACCTCCATGCGGAGCAAACCTGCCAGGCCCTGGCCCACGGCAGCCATGTGCTCTGCGAAAAGCCCCTGTGCGCCACCCTGGCGGAGGCCGGAAGCATGGAGGAGGCCCGCCGCGCCGCCGGTCGGGAGGTGGCCATCGGGTTTCAGTTCGCCTTCAACCCGGCCATCCTTGCTTTGCGGGAGGCCATTTGGCGGGGGACGTACGGCGCGCCCCGGCTGTTCAAGGCCATGTCCCTGCCGCCTCGGGACAGCGCCTATTACCGGCGGGGCTGGGCGGGCCGTGTCCAGGTGGGCGGCCATATCGTCTGCGACAGCGTGGCCAATAACGCCTGTGCCCACTATCTGCATCTCCTGTTTTTCCTGGCGAGCCCACCCGGCCATCCCGCCCAGCCCCTCGCGCACCAGACCGAGCTCTACCGGGCCAACGCCATCGAAACCTTCGATACCATCACCGCCCGCATCCAGACAGACAGCGGCGTGCCCCTCTATTTCGCCGCCTCCCACGCCGTCGATCGGACCCGCCTGCCCGGCTTCGTGCTGGAACTGGAGAACGCCCGGATCACCTGCCGGCTGGTCGAGCGCACCCTGCTCGTCGAAACTCCGGGCCGCACCTTCGAGGAACGCCTCGCCCCCGATCCGCTGGAGCGGGACAAAATCTGGGCCGTGGCCGAGTCCCTTCGCCGGGGCGAGCCGCCTGCCTGCGGCCTGCCGGACGCCCTCGCCCATACCCGGTATATCCACGACATTCAGCGTTCCTGCGCCGTGACCCCCTTCGCTCCCGCCCTCCTCACCCAAATTCCCAGCCGTACGCCCGGCGAAACCATTACCTGCGCCCGCGGCCTGTTCGCGGCCATGGAAACCGCCTACGATGCCGCCCGCCTGCTCAGCGAAACCGGGTATCTGTCCGCCGCCCGCCGCTGAGCCGTCGAAAACCGCCAGCCGAGGCCCCCGTTGAAAACGGGGGCCTCGGCTGGTATAATGGAGAAAATGGGCCGATTGGCCCGGCAACAACCGGAAAGGTCGTGTCCGTATGAGCGTTCGCCAAGCCATCCGTTCCGCCTTCAGCCTGGAGGAGGGCAGCGCCTCGCCGGAGGAAATCCGGCAGTCCATTCTCAGCGGCGCCCACGTCAAGGGCACCAACCTGTGTATCCTGGTGCTGGCCATCCTCATCGCTTCCATCGGGCTGAACATGAACTCTACCGCCGTCATCATCGGCGCTATGCTGATTTCCCCCCTGATGGGCGGGATTATGGCGGTGGGCTACGGCTTCGCCCTCGGCGACCTCCGCCTGTCCCGCCGTGCCTTCATCGGCCTTTTGTTTCAGGTGATCGTCTGCATCGTGGCCTCCACCCTCTATTTTTCCCTTTCGCCCATCTCCACCGCCCATTCCGAACTGCTGGCCCGCACCATGCCCACCGTCTGGGACGTGCTCATCGCCGTGTGCGGCGGCCTGGCGGGCATCATCGGCGTCACCCGGAAGGAGAAAACCAACGTCATCCCCGGCGTGGCCATCGCCACCGCCCTCATGCCGCCCCTGTGCACCGCCGGCTACGGCCTGGCCACCCGGTCGCTCTCCTTTTTCCTGGGGGCCATGTACCTGTTCTTCATCAACGGCTTCTTCATCTGCGTGAGCACCTTTGTGGTGGTGCGCCTCATGCGCCTTCCCCGGCAGGAATTTGAGAACGCCCGGGCCCGCCGCAAAATGCGCATTACCTTGACCGTCGTGGCCATTATTACCGTGCTGCCCAGCATTTATCTCGCCTACCGTATCGTGGGGGACAGCCTCACTGAAAGCAGCGTGCAGAAATATATTGCCTCCGAGTTCAGCTTTGACGACACCCAGGTGGTGCGCTCCTCCGCCGATACCAAGGCGAAGGAGATCCGTGTGGCCCTCCTGGGCAAACGGCTGAGCGAGGAGCGCATCCAGGAGCTGCGCAGCGCCCTGCCCGGCTATGGCCTGGAGGGCATGACCCTGAAGGTCACGCAGACCGAGCTGGAGCAGGGGATGACCCAGGAGGATATCCAGGCCATCATCGAGAAGGAGTTGGATCAAAACAGCCAGGAGAACGCCGCCCTGTCCCAAAAGCAGGAGCTGGAGAACCTGAAGGCCGAGCTGGTGGGCGCCAAGGCCAAGCTGCTCGATTACCAGGCGTTTGATTTCGATATGCAGGCCATCACCAGGGAGCTGCAAGCCCTGTATCCCCAGGTGCAATCCTGCTCCATGGGCCGGCACCGGATTTGGAGCGAAACCACCCAGCAGGTGGAGAATCGGGTGATGGCTACCCTGGATCTGCCTGCCCCTCTGAGCGCCGAGGAGAAAACGCGGGTGGAGACCTGGCTGGCCGCCCGGGCCGGGGTGCAGGCGGTGACGGTGTACGAGAACATCGCCCCCGCCGGGGAGTAGGACGTTCGTTACTTTTCATGAAATTCGCGTGGAAAATTTGGATATGCCATTTTGGAATAAATTTCTGCCGCTCTTTCAACCAGTATGCTATAACCGTATCATCAAGCAGAAAGGATGATACGGTGTGCATTTACTGGACGAGTTTTCCCCGTTCCGCCTGGAAGCGGTGGAGGATGCCGTTTGGAAACGGCTGATGGAAAACGGAGAGTTTCGGGAGATACAGAAACGATTCGACGCTATGCTGGAAGCGATCGGCAAAGCCGATGAACAAAAGGCGTTTACCTTCGACTTAGAGGAAACTATCGGCCTAAAGGAATACCATGCACAATGGGAGTATTATCACCAAGGCATGCTGGACTGCGCCGCGCTGCTGAAATGGATGGGCGTTTTGGCCTAAAAGCCCTATCGGGGTTGCGTAGGTATGCGGGGCAGAACCCCGTACTCCTCTCGCGGCTGTGAGCCGCCCGCACCCC
>CEAA01014994.1_pt1 | contig 14222 bp, 13 predicted proteins | sample 557551 | NCBI WGS metagenome assembly CEAA01 (sample SAMEA3182115, study PRJEB8094) | gut metagenome | biome: human; feature: gut; material: Stool; isolation source: human stools | place: Canada | collected 2013-06-11
ATAATAATGAAAACGGCACTGAAAATAATCAGCAGCAAGAGAATACACCAAAAACCTATACTGAGGAAGAGGTCTTAGCACTTATCCAGTCCGAAGCGGACAAGCGAGTGAATCAAGCACTCAAGACTCAGCAAAAGAAATATGAAAAACAATTATCCCTTAGTAAGCTTGATACCCGTTCTCTTATGACTATTGATAATAGTCTTGCTGAATCTGCGGGCATGGTCAAGACCATTAATGTCTATACCTACAGCGGTGAGGCTGAGGCCCTTGCTAATGGTGTTGGTAACACGGCTGCTAAGCGTGGTTCTATTACTTATACTGGCACTGACCACACGGTTCAAATGCTTCAACAGGCTTTTGACTACACTGACGAGGAAGCTATGAAAGACCCATTCATTGTTGATGCAATGATGAAGGGTGCGACTCAGGTTATGGCTAATAAGCTTACTTCTGACTTCATTACCGCTTGCGGCAGCACTAGTGTTACTAATTTTCAATTTGCGCAACTTATTGTACATTATCTTTGTCCATGCACCGTGTCCATGTTTCCGCAGGTGCTACGATTACTCGCCATTGCCTGCCAAGGATGTATATTTTTGGACGATTACATCTCCGCGACGTTCACATCGCCGTCAAATGGTGGTTATTTAGTCATTACTTTGTATAATTTTTAGATTGACCGGAGCTTTAAAAAGTTGTAGTATGGACACATCTAGATGATAGATGTCATTTTAGAATCTACGTTTAAGGAGGAACACACATGACAAACAAACCCATTGCGATCATTGGCGCCGGTAACGGCGGACAGACCACGGCTGCTTGGCTTGCCAATCAGGGTTATAAGACCAGAATCTTTGATGTGATGGAGGATACCGTTGCAAAACTCAATGAGCTGGGCGGCGTGAATATTTATGGCAATACTGATTACCCCGGCTTCGGCAAGATAGAGTTTGCGACTACCGATATGGAGAAGGCAATTGAGGGCTGTGAGCTCATCCTTCTGATTCTCCCGGAGAACTATCACGATTCCATCGCTGTAAAGATGGCTCCTTATCTCAAGGACGGTCAGATCGTCGTGCTCAATCCGGCTTCCGGCCTGGGCGCGATCTCCTTCAAAAAGGCGCTCACCGATGCCGGCTGCACTGCCGACGTGACGCTGGCCGTGACCTGCACTCTGCTGTTTGCCGCGCGCATTAAAGAGACGGGCGATGTTCTTGTCACCGGCCAGAAGACGGAGCTGAGCATTGTCGCGTTCCCCGGCAACCGCAAGCAGATCGTTGAGGACGCAATGTATCCCGTGTTCAGCCAGCATATCTTTGCCAACAACATCATTGACACGGCCATGGAAAACCTCAACCTGGCGTTCCATCCGGGCCCGACGCTGCTGTACACGTCTCTCATTGAGCGCGGCATCACTTTCGATTACTACAACTCGATGACGCCGAGCCAGATCAAGCTTATCAAGGCCATCGACAAGGAGCGCATGGAACTGTGCAGCATTTACCATGTCGACACGCCGAACGTCGAGGACAGCTTCGCGCGTATGTACAGCTATGAGGGTGATCTCTACGATATGCTCCACAATGCCGAATGCTATAAGGGCATCAAGGGACCGAAATCGCTCAAGGTGCGCTATCTGCTCGAGGACATTCCGTACAACCTGCGTTCGCTGCAGGCGCTGGGTCAGATCGCCAAGATCAAGACGCCGGTCATCGACGCAGTTTGCACGCTTGGTGAGGCGCTTGTCGGCGGCGACATGGACGAGGGCTATACGCTCAAGACGCTGGGCCTGAGCGAAGATATGACGGTCGACGAGTTCCTGAAGCTCGTCAATGGCTGATACGGAATTCATCTTTCATCAGGAGGTATAAGAGCATGACAAACAAACCTATTGCCATTATCGGCGCCGGCAACGGCGGCCAGACGACGGCTGCATGGCTGTCCAATCAGGGCTATCAGACCCGAATTTTCGACGTGATGGAAGACACGGTCGCAAAGCTCAATGAGCTCGGCGGTGTCAACATCTACGGCAACACCGACTTTCCCGGCTTCGGCAAGATCCAGTTTGCGACGACGGATATCGCCAAGGCCATTGACGGCTGCGAAGTGATCTTTATCATTCTGCCGGAGATTTACCACGTCTCCATCGCGCAGAAGCTTGCGCCGCACCTTGTTGACGGCCAGATCGTCGTCATCGACCCGGTCTCCGGTCTGGGCATCCTTGCGTTTAAGAAGGCGCTGGCTGAGGCTGGCTGCAAGGCGGATATTTCCCTCGCCGCGACCAGCACGCTGCTGTTTGCTGCGCGCATTCAGACCACCGGCGACGTCTTTGTCACCGGCCAGAAGACGGAGCTGAGCATCGTTGCCATCCCCAACAGCAAGCGCGAGATCATCAAGGAGGCCATCTATCCGGTCTTCAGCCAGCACCACTTCATTGATAACAGCATCCAGCTTGCGCTCGACAACCTCAACCTGATTTTCCATCCGGGCCCGACGCTGCTGTACACCGCCCAGATTGAAAAGGGTGAGAAATTCAATTACTACAATGACATGGTCCCCAGCCAGATCACGCTCATGAAGGCGCTCGATCAGGAGAGAATGGCGATCTGCGCGGCGTATGGCGTCAAGCTTCCGGACGCAGAGGCGGCTTTCGCGCTGGAGTACAGCTATGAAGGCGACCTCTACACGATGCTCAAGAACGCCGAGTGCTACAAGGGCATCATGGGCCCCAACAGCCTGCAGGTACGCTACCTGCTCGAGGATGTGCCGTTCAGCCTGCGCTCTGTGCAGATCCTCGGCAAGATCGCCAAAGTTCCGACCCCGGTGATCGATTCTGTCTGCACGATCGGCGAGGCGCTCGTCGGTGATGTGATGGCGGAAGGCTATACTATGGAGGCGCTCGGCTTGAGCGAGGATATTGGCTTCGACGAATTCGTTGCGCTCTGCAACGGCTAAGTTGAAAGCGTGAAAAAAGCACGGCCGGAGTCAGACACCGACCGTGCTTTTTGTTATCGTTTTCGTGGGCTTCAGCCGGCGGAAGAGTCGTTCGTTTTCAGCCAGCGCTTTTTGTAGAAGAACAGCAGCAGAGACGCCAGAACGACCAGGCCGCCGCCGATAAAGGTGCGCACGGTCGGGATCTGGTGCAGGATGAAAAAGCCCAGCAGCGCGCTGAAGAGAATGCCCATGAGGTTATAAATGCTCAGCTCACCGGCGGGGGCGTAGTGGTAAGACAGTGTCATCAGGATCTGGCCGAGCGCTGCCGTGACGCCAATCATGATGAGGTAGAACAGATCCGGACCGCTCGGCACGACGAAGGTCGGGATCATGCAGATGCCGGACACGATTGTGCTGAACGTACAGAAGAACATGACCACGCTGTAAGCGTTGACACGTCCCGAAAAGTAGGACAGCAGCGGATAGCACACGGCGTCGCACAGCGAGGTGCAGAATGCAGCCAGCAGCGGCAGAAACGCGGAATCAAACCGCGGGTTTGCCGCGATGTACGCACCGGTGAAGGCGATCAGCATGGCCGGGATGTGCATCTTCGTCAGCCGCTCATGCAGAAACACGACCGAAACGATCGAGATCGTGAACATGGAGATGCGGTTCATGATACTGACATCCGCCTGAAGCGCGTTTCTGGACGCGTAGAACAGCAGCATGACGGCAAGCAGTCCGAAGAGCGAACGCGCGAACATCTGCGGCCAGTATTTGCGCTCACCGAAGAGCGGCTGGTGGTTCTTGATGAGGATGAAGCTTGCCACGAAGATGCCGATCAGGTTGCGGAAAAACGTCTGCTCCCACAAGGGTATCTCCGGCGAGTTCAGAGCCGCAAAAATCATCATAAAAGAAAAAGACAGCGTAGACAGCAGGGCGAGGATCACGCCCTTGGTCCGCTGCGTTTCACTGATTTTCAGTTGTGCCATGTTCTGGGGCCTCCTTATAAAACGAGCTGAAATTCAGTATAGCGCTGTTTTGCGACACAGTCAATTGTGCAATTTCATAAATATTTTGTTGTTTAAGATGTAAAAAACAGGCACGAAAAAATGTACATATTCTACAAAAATATATGCAATTCCTGAAGGGATTTCGTCTGTAGGATTTGGGCCCTTTTTATTGACACATATAGACGCCTGTGCTAAATTTTTTTTATTGTTTGGCACGCTAAAGCGCTGCATTATTTTGGATGCGCGCCACGTGTGCGGAACATACCCTACAGGGCAAAGATAGAGAGTCAGAATTCGCAAGTTAGAAAGGAGAACCTACGTGAACTCAACCACGATCCTCATTCTGGTGGCAACGGTCGCAGTCATCGCACTTACGTTGATCCCGACCTACATCATCTCCGGACGCAAAAAGACCACTCAGGCCGACTGGGAGGTCGCAGACCGCAGCCTTCCGCTTTATGTCGTCATCGGCACGCAGTTTGCCAGCGCAATGGGCGGCGGCATTCTGGTGGCGCATGTCGGCAATGCGTATACCCGCGGCATCGGCCACTTCATCTATGGCGTGCTGGCGTCACTGCCGTTCATCATCATTATGGTGCTCGCCAAGTGGCTGCGCCGCAACAACTTCACCACCATTCCCGATGTGCTCGCGCACTTCACGAACGGAAATAAGCTCATCCGTATCGTCGCCGGTGTTATGACGGTCTTTGTGCCGTTTGGCTGGGTGACCTCCCAGATCACGGCCTTCGGCAATATCTACTCCAACCTGACCGGCATTGACTACACGCTGCTGTGCGTGCTGTTTGCCGTGTTTGCGCTGGCGTTTGTCATGCCGTCCGGTCTGAAGACCGTCGCATGGACGGACTTCATCTTCTCCTGCTTCATGATCGTCATGTGCATCGTCTGCGTTGTGTTCGTCACGGTTATGGGCGGCGGCGTCTCCAATATCGTCAGCAACCTCAACACGATCGACCCGTCCATGCTCAGCTTCTCGAGCTCCATCACCGATAATATCGGTGTGGCGACCTGCATGCTCTGGATTTTTGCTGTTCTGCCCGGCGGCATGACCAACCAGATCTACTTCCAGCGCGTCTGCGCCATCAAGGAAGAGAAGCAGGTCAACAAGTCCCTCATTCTCTCCGGAGCCCTGTCCCTGCTGAGCTTTGTCTGGGCTATCTACATGGGCCTCTCGCTCCGCTCTCTCAACATTGCAGAGATCGCCAAAGGCCCCACGGCGTGGTTCATGGGCAAGCTGCCCATCGGCGTCATGGCGCTGTTTGCAGCGCTCGTCTTTGCAACGCTGATGTCCACGACTTCCTCCGGCGTGCAGACTTCCGTCACCAATATCACCCGCGATATCATCTCCACCATCAACCCGAACATCCCCGACCGCAAGATGGTCACGATCTCGCGTGTGTTGTCGGCCGTGCTCATGGCCATCGCGCTGCTGATGTGCCTCGTCTGGACGGACACGCTCAACTGGCTGACCAATACCTACGCCTATTCTGCGGCGGCGTTGGCCTGCCCGGTGTTCCTCAGCTACGGCCTGCGCAATAAGCACTTCATCACGACGCCCGGTATCGTTGCCGGCATGGTGTTCGGTCTGGTCGGCTGCGCGGTCGCGCAGATTATGAAGACCTCCCTGAACTTCGCGTTTATCGGCATTCTCGTTTCCGCCGTTGCTATGGTGATCGTGAGCGCCGCCACGAAGAAGAAGGGCACGATCGTCGCGGACGCCGAGTAATGCGCCCCCGGCGGATCTGTTGATCCGAAACAAAACAGAGCCCCCGCTTCCTGATGTGTGTCAGTCGGCGGGGGCTTTGTGTGCGTTCCGGCGGCCGATTGCCGAAGAATACGCATTGCGGCGGGGAGGAAAAACGTATTTTTTTCGCCATGTATCGCGGTGTTTACAGTTCTTTGATATATTTCTCATACGCGTGTGATAAAATACAACAATGAAATTCAGCAGCCTGGAAAGGTGATCGGTCATGAGACAACGGTTTGCAAAATGGATGATGGGCAGAAACGGTATGGATGCGCTCAACCGTCTCCTGTCCGTGCTGACGCTGATTTTGCTGTGCGTCAGTATGTTCGTGCATGGATACGCATCGCGCATTCTGTGGTCGCTGGCCGTGCTCGGCCTGATCGTGACCTATTTCCGGATGTTTTCGCGCAATGTCTACCGCCGCCAGCAGGAAAACGGTGCGTATCTGCGCCAGCGCTACAAGGTGACGAGCGCGTGGCGCGGCGCGGTCGACCGCTGGCATCAGCGGCGCGACTACCGCTTTTATAAATGCCCCTCGTGCCGGACGCGTCTGCGTGTGCCGCGCGGCAAGGGCAAAATCAACATCGTCTGCCGCAAGTGCGGCACATCCTTCCAGCGCAAGACCTGAGGCGACGGCCGATGTTTGGATATGTGATCGCAAATCTCGAGGGCTTGACCCAGCCGCAGAAGGATCGCTATAAGGGCTGCTACTGTGGGCTGTGCCGAGTGCTCAAGCAGCGCCACGGCTTTTCCGGCCGCCTGACGCTGACGTATGACATGACGTTTCTGGTGCTGCTGCTCTCGGCGCTGTATGAGGCGGATGAGGAGCGCGGCATGGAGCTGTGTCCCGCACACCCGCTGCGCAGACATTTTTACTGGCAGACGCGCTACACGGACTACGCCGCCGACATGAACGTCGTGCTGGCGTATTACAATTGCCGCGACGACTGGCAGGATGACGGCAGCGCGCTGAAGTATTGGGAGTCCGAAGCGCTCAGCCGCCAGTGTGCCGCCGCGCGTGCGCGCTGGCCGCGGCAGTGCGCCGCGATCGAGCAGTGCATGGCGCAGCTGAGCGAGATCGAACAGGCGGACACCGGCGACATGGACGCTGCGGCGAACTGCTTCGGGCGGCTGATGGGCGAGCTGTTTATGACAGGGGAGCTCTGGGATGCCCGCCTGAGACCGTTCGGCGAGGCGCTGGGACGGTTTATTTACTTGCTTGACGCGGTGATCGACCTGCCGGAGGACCGCCGCCATGGGCGCTACAATCCGCTGCGCGCTCTGCCGCAGGACGCGGATCTGTATGCGCTGCTGCGGATGCTGCTCGGTGAATGCTCGGCAGCGTTTGAGGCGCTGCCGGTCCTGCAGGACGTCGAGCTGCTGCGCAATATTCTGTACTCCGGCGTATGGCTGCGGTATGACGCGGCCATGAAAAAACTTAAGATCGGGAGGAGCGCCGAATGAGAGACCCATACGAAGTCCTCGGTGTTTCCAGAAATGCGAGCGAAGAGGAGATCAAGGCGGCTTACCGCCGTCTGGCCAAAAAATATCATCCGGACCTGAACCCGGACGATCCGCGCGCGACGGAAAAAATGAACGAAGTCAATGCGGCCTATGACGCGATCAAAAACGGGACCGCCAATGCCTACGGCGCGTCCGGCGGCTACGGTCAGGCGGGCGGCTACGGCGCTTATGGCGGCTGGGGCGCGCAGCGCGACCCCGGTATCCGGCCGGAATATCAGGCGGCGGCGAACTATATCCACGTCGGCCACTTTGCCGAGGCGCTGCAGGCGCTCTCCGGTGTGCCGCTGGCCGAGCGCGACGCCAACTGGTACGCGATCAGTGCCATGGCGAACTCCGGCGCGGGCAACCGCGTGCAGGCGCTTGCAGACGCGCGCCGTGCGGCTGCGATGGATCCGGCCAACCCGGATATCCAGCGGCTGCTGCACCAGATCGAGAGCGGCGGCACGGCCTATGCGACCTATAGCGCCGGATATCCGAACAGCGGCTTCGGCACCGGCAGCTGGTGCGCGGATATGTGCCTGCTGAACCTGTGCTGCAACCCCTGTTTTTCCCCCTGCTGCTGATCCATATGACGACCCCGGCGGAACGCGCTGTGCTCCGCCGGGGCTTTTTGCGCTCAGACACCGGGAAAGGTTTGCAGATACCGCTCCGTGAAGGCGCTCAGCGCGTCAAAGTCCATGCACGGGCGATAGACGGCCTCCAGCTCATTGTGCAGCAGAGCCGCCATGCGCAGCTGCTCGACGGCGCGCTCGAGGGCGAGCTGCTGCTGGCGGGCATCACTGCGCATGGCGCGGCGCAGCGTGCGCTGCCGCTCCGGATCGGGCAGAACATCGAGCCGGATATGGCGCTGCGACAGACCGTCCGGCACATCCTCGGCCGTCCCGGCGAGAAAGCCGACGCCGCGCGACGGGACGAGCACGGCCTGCGTGCGCGAGGGGATGAGCGCATCCGGACAGGAGATGATGTTCAGACCGCACCGGACGGCGTGCGCGCGCACGGTGTGCAGAAATTCTTCTGCCAGACCGCATCCGTCGTCGAGCAGGTACACGCGCGAGCAGTGCGCGGCGACGGTGTCCGGGAAGAAAATTTTCCCCTCAGACGTGACGGCGCTCAGAAACAGGCGGTCGCACCGGCCGGGCTTCGCATCCTTGGGCGGCGTGCCGAATTCGCGCGTGCAGACGCTTTTGGCGCGCCGGCGCGCGGCCTCGCGATCCTCGGGGAAGACCAGCCCCGGCGTCGCGCGCGGATCGAGCGCGGCGGCCGCCGTCAGGTACTGCTGTGCGCGCAGGCGGAACATGGCGCAGTCGGCGTTCAGGGCGCGGATGCGCGCCGGATCGAGCGCCTCCGTGCGGCAAAACGCGCCGAGGTCGAGATATTCACCGCTCGCGCCGAAGAGGGCAGGCTCGACGGTATGCGGTGCCGTGCCGTCAAAGAAGCCGGCGTGCTTTTGCGGGAAATACACGCCGTCGAGCGAGGCCGGGTCGCCCGCGCAGTGCAGCCAGACGACCGAGAGCCCGGCGGCGCGCCCCGCGTCGCCGACGCGGCGCAGGAAGGTGGACTTGCCGCAGCCCGGCCCGCCCTTGAGGATACAGAAATAGCGCTCCGGCGGCCGGAGGAACTGCCGGTGCAGCGCGTAGTAGCCCGCGCCGGTCATGGCGCTGAGAAAGTAGCGTGTTTCCAGTGCGTTGTTCATGGCGAAACCTCACATTTTCATGGTTGCTACAGCGTATGCAGCCGGCGCAGCCGTTGACAATTTCGCCCCGGGATGCTATCCTTTTTTCATCCTGACGAGGGAGAGTTTCTATGATCAAGACGATATTATTTGATTTTGACGGCACGCTCTTTGACACCGGTGAGGGCATCCTGCGCAGCGTGCAGTATGCGCTTGAGGGCTTCGGCATCCACGAGACGGACACGGCGCGTCTGCGCAAGTTTGTCGGTCCGCCGCTGCTCGATTCGTTCTCGGAGCTGTATGCCATGACACCCGAACAGGCGCAGGCGGCGGTCGCGCGCTACCGGGAGCGGTATCTGCCTGTCGGCATCTATGAGTGCACGCTCTATCCCGGCATTCCGGAATTGCTCGAGCGGCTGCGTGCGCACGGTTTTCGCGTCGCAGTTGCGACCGGGAAGCCCACGCCGATGGCGTGCTCGATCCTGCAGCGGTTCGATCTTGAGCGGCTCTTTGACTGCGTGATCGGCTGCGAATACGACGGCACGCGCAGCACGAAGGCAGAGGTCGTTGCGGCCGCGCTCGCCGAGACGCAGACTGCGCCCGAGGCGGCGCTCATGGTCGGCGACCGGAAGTATGACGTCACCGGCGCCGCTGCCTGCGGTGTGCCGTGTCTCGGCGTGTACTACGGCTATGCAGAGCCGGGTGAGCTGGAGGCCGCCGGTGCGGCGGCAGTGGTGCAGACCGTCGCGGAGCTGGGCGAGCGGCTGCTGCACTGGAACGAGGCATGATGCGAAAACTCCCTGCGGAATCTGAGTTCCGCAGGGAGTTTCCTGCTTTTTGTCAGGACACGGCTTTCCCGAGCACGCGCAGGGGAAAGGCGTCCGAGATCTCCAGATCGTGATAGGCCGGGTTGAGCGAGTGCAGCCAAACGCGCCCTCCGTCGCGCCGGAGCTGTTTGAGATAGGCGCTGCCGTCGTAGAGAAACACGCCGATCTCGCCGGGTGTGAGCGTCGGCTGCTGGTGCACCCAGACGGTCTGCCCGTCGTGAAAGCGCGGCTCCATGCTGTCGCCTGCAACGCGCACGCCGAAGTTCGCCTCCTCCGGCACTTCCGGACCGACCGGCTGCATCTCATAGCTCTCGCCGTCGAGAAACTGCCCCGTCCCGGCCGAGACGGCCAGCGAGTACAGCGGCAGGCTGCGCAGCGCGGGCACTTCGGGCGCGGCGGCAAAGCGCTTGCTCTCGCGCAGCAGCGCGATGTATTCCAGCGCGCGGCGGCGCCCCTCTGCATTCAGCCCCGCAAGCAGACCGCCGGCATCCCCGCCGGAGAACGTGCCCGCGATATCGTCCACGTCCAGCACGCGGCAGAGCGTCAGAAACTGCTGCGCGTTTGGAAGCGTGGCGTCATTTTCCCACTTTGAAACTGCCTGATTCGACACCGGCATCCCGGCCTCGGCCATGGCCTCGGCCAGCGCCTGCTGGCGCATACCGTGCGCGCGGCGCAGGGAAGCGATCGTTTCGCCAAAGGTTTTGTACATATGCAGCACCTCAAGCACAATATATCGCATCCGACGAAAAAATACAAGGAAAATATCCGAAAAAGATAAGAAAGCGCTTTAAATATCCTATAAAGAGATTTATAATAAAGGCAATCTCTTTGCAGGAGAACGTGAACATGGAACGCATGATCTTACATTCGGATATCAATGCCTGCTATGCGAGCATCGAGCTGCTGCGCCATCCGGAGCTGCGCGGCCGGCCGGTGGCGGTCGGCGGGGAGCGGGAGCTGCGCCACGGCATCATTTTAGCCAAGGATCAGATGGCGCGTGCCGCCGGTGTGCGCACGGGCATGACGCTCTGGGCGGCGCGGCAGCAGTGCCCGGAGCTGACGATCCTGCCGCCGGATTTTGACCTGTACTACGATTATTCACGCCGTGTGCGGCAGGTGTATGCCGACTTCACCGACCGGTGCGAGCCGTTCGGCATGGATGAGTGCTGGCTGGATATGACCGGCTGCGTCGGCCATGAGGACGCACTGCAGACGGCGCAGGCGGTGCGGCAGCGCGTGCTCGATGCCACGGGGCTGACGGTGAGCGTCGGCGTGTCTTGGTGTAAGGTGATCGCAAAGCTCGGCTCTGACTACCGCAAGCCGAACGCCGTGACGGTCATTGACCGCGCACGCTTTGCCGACATGGTCTGGCCACTGCCGGTGGGCAGCCTGCTCTTTGCCGGGCGCAGCTCGGTGCGGCAGCTCGAGCGGCTGGGCATCCGCACGGTCGGCGCGCTCGCGGCGGCGGATGCGGATATGCTCCGGCAGCGTTTCGGCAAGAGCGGGGTGCAGCTGCACGCCTATGCCAACGGCTATGATCCCGCGCCGGTGCACCGGGTGGAGGATCTGCCGCCGCCGAAGTCCATCGGCAACAGCGCCACCGCGCCGCGTGACCTGATCTGCGAGGCGGATGCGCGCGCGGCGCTGCTGTCGCTTTCCGAGAGCGTGGGTGCGCGTCTGCGGCTGGAGGGATATCAGTGCCGCACGGTGGAGCTGAGCGTGCGCACGGCAGACCTGCGCTGGTGCAGTCACCGCATGGCGCTGCGCCATCCGACGGATCTGACGAGCGAGGTGCTGGATGCGGCGCTGGCGCTGTGCGAGCAGGCGCACCTGTGGCCCGAGCCGCTGCGCAGCATCGGCGTGCGCGCGCTGGATCTCCAGCCTGCGTGTGCGCCGCACCAAATGGACCTGTTCGAGGACGCGGAGCGCCGCGCACGCGCGCGCCGGCTCGATATCACGCTCGACAATCTGCGCGCCCGCTACGGCAAGACCTGCGTCCTGCGCGGCCGCGCTTGCTTTGACCCGGCGCTCGGCCTTGTCCAGCGCGAGGAGCACGCATTTTTGCGCAAATAAAAAGGCACGCACCGTTTTGTAAACGGTGCGTGCTGCTGTTTCATCAGAAGCCGAGCTTCATGCCGCCGGCGATCTTGTTGACCGTGGCGTCAGAGGCCGCCTCGTACTGGCGCAGCGCCTCGTTGACGGCTGCCAGCACCAGATCCTCGAGCATCTCGACATCATCGGGATCGACCGCTTCGGGCTTGATCTCGATCTTGGTGACCTCACGGTTGCCGTTGACAACGGCCGTGACCATGCCGCCGCCGGCCTTCGCCGTGAACTCTTTTTCCTCCAGCTCTTTCTGCATCCGCAGGAAGTCCTGCTGCATCTTCTGCGCCTGCTTCATCATGTTGGCCTGATTCATGCCGCCATAACCGCCGCGAAAACCGCCTCTTGCCATGTTTGTATCCTCCTGTGAATCAAAAAATTTTTTATCGGATCGTTACGTTCGGGAAGCGTGTCAGCTCCTCGATCTGCCGCTGCTTGATCTGGGTCGCTGTGTCCATCGGCTGCATGACCACGCGGACATTTTGCCCGGTCAGTGTCTGCACGGCCAGACGGAATTTCTCCGCGATCTCGGGCTTGTTGAACATCGGATAAGCCGGAGCTTTGTTCAGGTGCAGGGTCAGCGTGCCGTCGGCCAGCTCACCGGCCGCCTGCAGCGGGTCAAGCAGAAAATGATAGATGCCGACCGGCAGCTCGCGCTCCATGTATGCGCACAGTGCCTGCCAGTCAAACGTGCCCGCTTCAGCGGGCACAGCCTCCGGCGCGGGTGCGGACACCGGCTCCGGGATCGGCTCAGGTTCGGGCTCCGGGATGGGTTCCGGGGTCGGCTCCGGAATGGGAGCGGGAACGGTCTCCGGCGGCTCCCATGGGGGGACGTCGTCGAATACCGGTTTCGGTTCGGGCTTTGCTTTCGGCGCGGAGACCGGCGGCGCGGGCGGCTCCCAAGGGGGAACGTCGTCATGTACCGGCTTCGGCTCAGGCTTTGCCTTCGGCGCGGAGACCGGCGGTGCGGGCGGTTCCCAAGGGGGAACGTCGTCAAGTACCGGTTTCGGCTCAGGCATCTCCTTCGGCGCGGGCGCAGATGCGCGCGGCGCGGGGATCGCCCCGCTGTATACGGTCTGTTCGAGCTTGTCCATGCGCGCGCACAGCGTCGGCACATCGTCGCACAGCTCCGGCCGGCAGAGCCGGATCAGGCACAACTCCGCCGCGATGCGCGGGTTGGGCTGCGATGCCATCGCGCCGAGCGTCTGCTGGATGCTCTGAAGGTTTGCCAGCAGCTGCGCGGACGAAAACGCACCGGAGAGCTCCTCAAGCGTGACCGGGTCATATGCGCCGGAGAGCAGCTCCCGGCCGCCGCGCGGCGCAACGGCCTGCATGAGCAGGTCGCGCTGGAGCATGCTCAGCTCGTCGAGCAGGGCAGAGGGGTCTTTCCCATCCTGCCAGAGCGCGCGGAATTGTTCGAGCGCGCCTGCGGTGTCGCCGGCGGCAACGCTTCGCAAAAGCTGCGCCGTGCGCAGGTTTCCGGCAAGACCGATGGCGGAGATGACCGCGTCGGTCGAGATGCATTCGTTTCCGCAGCACTGGTCGAGCAGCGTGAGCGCGTCGCGCATACCGCCGTCCGCCATGCGGGCGAGCAGCGCGGCCGCATCCGGCTGCAGGTTCAGATGCTCCTGCTGCGCGACGAAGTTCAGGCGCGCAGTGATCGTGTCGACCGGGATGCGCTTGAAGCTGTGCCGCTGGCAGCGGGACAGGATCGTCGCCGGGACTTTGTGCAGCTCCGTCGTCGCGAGGATGAACATGAGGTGCTCCGGCGGCTCTTCGAGGATCTTCAGCAGGGCGTTGAACGCCGAGTTGCTGAGCATGTGTACCTCGTCGACGATATACACGCGCTTGCGCACGCTGGCGGGGGAAAACACCGCCTCATCGCGCAGGGCGCGCACATTGTCGACGCCGTTGTTGGACGCGGCGTCCAGCTCGACCACGTCGAGGATCGACCCGTCGTCGATGCCGCGGCAGGCGGCGCATTGGTTGCACGGATTGCCGTTGACCGGATGCTCGCAGTTGACCGCCTTGGCCAGGATCTTGGCACAGGTGGTCTTGCCGGTCCCGCGCGTGCCGATGAACAGATAGGCGTGGGACAGCCGACCGGTCTCGACCTGCTTTTTCAGCGTCTCGGTAATATGTTCCTGACCGACAACGTCGTCAAACGTCTTCGGCCGGTATTTGCGATAGAGCGCCTGATACATCATTTGCGCGCGTCACCTCCGGGAACGGAAAACATAAAAAACGTGACCATTGACAAGACTGCACACCCACCTTTGAATAGACGACATGCCCGTTACCACAGCAGCCAGCTCGGGCTCGGCGCCCCCACGGCACACGGAGTGACCTGCTTAATGCTGCTCGGTTCCCCGCCTGACATG
>CEAA01046936.1_pt1 | contig 14124 bp, 10 predicted proteins | sample 557551 | NCBI WGS metagenome assembly CEAA01 (sample SAMEA3182115, study PRJEB8094) | gut metagenome | biome: human; feature: gut; material: Stool; isolation source: human stools | place: Canada | collected 2013-06-11
CACCGTCGTTGCGGACAAAGGCCGACACGATGTAGTTGCACATAAAAAAGGGCGTGAACAGCAGAAAGATACGCGCATAGGGGATGCCCAGCGCCACGATGCCGGCATCGCCGCCCATGAGCCGCAGCAGTGTGCCGGGGCAGAAGATGCCCACCAGCACAAAGGGCACGGCCAGCAGGCAGGCGCAAAAGACGGCATTGGAGAAATACCGCTGTGCCGCCCGCTCCTCGCCCTGTGCGCGGAGAATGGCGTAGCGGGTGGCCGCACCCAGACCGATCATGGAACCGATGGCAAAAATGAAGTTGTAGATGGGCAGGCAGAGGTTGAGCAGGGTCACGCCGTCCGTGCCCGCCGCCTGCGAGATAAAATAGGTATCGGCCAGAATATAGCAGGACGTGCCCAGCAGACCGAAAATATTCTGCGATACATATTTAAAGAACTGCTTTGTCAGATTCATCTTGGTTTTCCCTTTTTCCCGGAAATTGTCATACACAAAGCGGTATTGTAGCACACCCCGCGCGTCAAGTCAATTCCAAAACTGCCCTGCAGCGCAGAAAGAGGAAGCATCAAGCAAAGGAGAAGTGCACTATGGATTACAAACACGCAGCACAACAGGTTCTGGACTGCATCGGCGGAAAAGACAACATCCTGTCGGCCGCACACTGCGCCACCCGCCTGCGTCTGGTCATCGCAGACAACGCAAAGGTCAACAAGCAGGAGCTGGAAAACGCCGAGGGCGCCAAGGGCGTTTTTGAGGCACAGGGCCAGCTGCAGATCATCTTTGGCACCGGCACGGTGAACAAGGTATACGACGAGTTCATCCAGCTGGCCGGCATCGAGGGCGGCAGCAAGGAGGACGTGAAGCAGGCGGCCGCCGCCAAGACACCCTGGTATCAGCGAGCCATCAAGACCCTGGGCGACATCTTTGTGCCCATCATCCCCGCCATCGTGGCTTCCGGCTTCCTGATGGGCATCATGGAAGCGCTGAACTTCATGGTGAACAACGGTTTCCTGAACATCGACACCACCGGCTCGGTGTATGTGTTCGCCAAGCTGTTCTCCAATACGGCCTACACCTTCCTGCCCATCCTCATCGCCTACTCTGCCGCCAAGGTGTTCGGCGGCAACCCCTATCTGGGCGCGGTCATCGGCATGATTATGATCCACCCCGACCTGCAGAACGCCTGGACCGTTTCCAACGGCGTCAACGTGATGCAGCCGGTGTTCGGCGGCCTGTACTCGGTGCCGCTGGTGGGCTATCAGGGCCACGTCATCCCGGTCATCATCGCCGTGTGGCTCATGTGCCAGATCGAAAAGCGGCTGCACAAGGTGGTGCCCGCCATGTTTGACCTGTTCGTCACCCCGCTGGTCTCCGTGTTCGTCACCGGTTACCTGACCCTGGCCGCCATCGGCCCCGTGTTCACCAAGTTGGAAAACGGCATCATCACCGGCGTGCAGACCCTCATCACCCTGCCCTACGGCATCGGCTCCTTCATCATGGGCGGCCTGTACGCGGTCACCGTCGTGGCCGGCATCCACCACATGTACACCCTGATTGACCTGGGCCAGCTGGCCCGCTACGGCTATACCTACTGGCTGCCGCTGGCCAGCGCCGCCAACGTGGCACAGGGCGGTGCCGCTCTGGCCGTGGCTCTCAAGAGCAAGGACACCAAGGTCAAGTCCATGGCCCTGCCCTCTGCCCTGTCCGCCTGCATGGGCATCACCGAGCCTGCCATCTTCGGCGTGAACCTGCGCTACTTCAAGCCCTTCCTCGGCGGCCTGCTGGGCGGTGCCTGCGGCGCATGGTACGCCAGCATCGTGGGTCTGGGTGCCACCGGCACCGGCGTCACCGGCATCTTCGGCATCCTGCTGCACCTGCACATGCCGCTGCAGTACATCATCATGATGGCCATCTCCTTCGGCGTGTCCTTCGCCGTGACCTGGGTCATCTGGAGCCCTGAGGAGGTCAAGGTATGAACGCACTCCAGCGCGATCTGAAAAAGCTGGTGCCGCTGGTGGAATCCCTCGGCGCGGAAAAGGCCGCCGCCGACCCCCACCGCCAGCGGTTCCACCTGCAGCCGCCGGTAGGCTGGCTGAACGACCCCAACGGTCTGTGCGTCTACAGCGGGCAGTACCACGCATTCTTCCAGTACGGCCCCTTCGACGTGAACGGCGGGGTCAAGCACTGGGGCCACGCCGTCAGCACCGACCTGCTCCACTGGGAGCAATTGCCGGTGATGCTCTATCCGGACGAGCCTTTTGACTGCCACGGTGCCTACTCCGGCTCGGCTTTGGTGGAGGATGGCACCATGTACCTCTACTACACCGGCAACGTCAAGCACCCCGGCAATTTCGATTACATCAAAGAGGGCCGCGGGCACAACGTCTGCCTGGCCGTCAGCAAGGACGGCGTGACCCTCGACAGCAAGCAGTGCCTGCTGACTAACCGCGACTATCCCGCCGGGCTCACCTGCCATGTGCGGGACCCCAAGGTGTTCGCCTACGAAGGCCGGTACTACATGGTGCTGGGTGCCCGCACGCTGGAGGACAAGGGCGAAGTGCTGGTGCTGGAAAGCACCGACAAGCTCCGCTGGACCCATATCAACACCCTGACCACCCCGGAACCCTTCGGCTACATGTGGGAGTGCCCGGACCTGTTCTGTCTGGACGGGCAGTGGTATCTGGCGGTGTCCCCCCAGGGCATCCAGTGCCAGAACGTCTACGGCTGCGGCTGGTTTGCCATCCACGGTGACTGGCGCGGGGACTGCACCCTGAGCGAATTCCACGAGCTGGACGCAGGCTTTGATTATTACGCCCCCCAGAGCTTTGTGGACGGCAACGACCGCCGCATCCAGATCGGCTGGATGGGCATGCCGGACGCCGACTACGGCAACGCGCCCACCGTGGCTTACGGCTGGCAGCACTGCTTCACCGTGCCCCGCGTGCTGACGGCCGGGCCGGATGGCACCCTGCTGCAGAACCCGGTGCTGGAGCTGGACGCGCAGCGCAGCGCCGCCGCCCTGCACGCCGCCAGCGGCGAGGAAGTGTTCCTTGCCCCGCACTTCGACCTGACCGCCGCACCCGCCGGAGACTTCTGCCTGACGGTTGCGCAGGGGGTGCAGCTGGTGTATACTGAACAGGACTGCACCTGCACCCTGCGCTTCACCGACCCCGCTCTGGCCGACGGCCGCACCGTGCGCCGCGCCCGGCTGGCAGCCCCCTGCCGCAGCCTGCGGGTGGTGGGCGACAATTCCTCGCTGGAAATTTTCCTGAACGGGGGAGCCACGGTGTTCAGCACCCGGTACTACCCTGCCCCCGGCGACGTGAGCATAAAGCTGACCGGGGCAGCCTGTGAACTCTGCAATTTGTGATCTGGAGGTTTTCTATGCCCGGCAATACTCTGTTTTCCATCGGCGAAGCGCTGATCGACATGATCCCGTCCCGCGTGGGATGCACCTTTGACGAGGTGCCGTCCTTCAGCCCGCGCACCGGCGGCGCACCGGCCAATGTCTGCGCTGCCTTTGCCCGTCTGGGCGGTGCCAGCAGCTTTCTCACCCAGCTGGGCGATGACCCCTTCGGCCACAAAATCGCACGGGAGCTGGAAGCCTGCGGCATCGACCTGAGCCATCTGGTGTTCACCGACAAGGCCAACACCGCCCTTGCCTTCGTGAGCCTGGAGGAGGACGGCAACCGCACCTTCAGCTTTTACCGCAAGCCCTCGGCCGACCTGCTGTATGCCCCGGAGCAGATCGACCTGGCCTGGTTCCGCGACGCTTTTGCCCTGCACTTCTGCAGCGTCTCGCTGGTGGACAGCCCCATGCGCCACGCCCATCTGGCCGCCATCGGAGCCGCCCGGGAGGCCGGTGCGATCGTGAGCTTTGACCCGAACCTCCGCTTTCCCCTCTGGCCCGACCGGGAGATGCTGCGCCAGACTGTGCTGCAGTTCCTGCCGCTGTCCAACATCCTGAAGGTCTCGGACGAGGAATTAGAGTTCCTCACCGGCACCGCCGACATCGAAGCCGCCCTGCCCCAGCTGTTTGCCGGGGATGTGCAGCTGGTGCTGTACACCTGTGGCAGCAAGGGGGCCTACGCCTACACCCGCGCCGCCCATGTCTTTGCCCCCTGCCAGAAGGTCAGGGCCGTGGACACCACCGGTGCGGGCGACGGCTTCATCGGCTCCTTCCTGTGGCAGCTGAGCCGGGACGGCGTGACGGTGGACAAGCTGGAAAAGCTGTCCTGCAAAAAGCTGAAGGAGTACCTGGACTTTTCCAACCGGTTCTGCGGCCTGAGCGTACAGAAGCACGGTGCCATCGACAGCTACCCCACCCTGCCCGAGATGGGCCTCTGATCCTCTCGCATCCTGCGCCCGTTCCGGCCTTTGCCGTCGGAACGGGCGTTTTTGCTTTCCGTATTGTAATATTGCACCACAATATAACAGATGTAACTTATTTCTGCACTCCTGTTTTTTGCCTGCCGGGTTGTGGTGGGCCGGAAGATGTGTTACCATAGAACCAACAGACAGGAGGTTCTTTATGCCGTTTGAATTCGCATTTCTGGACTGGCTGCAGCAGTTCCACAACCCGGTGCTGGATGCGCTGGCCGTCTTTCTCAACTACGCCGGTGAGCACGGTGAGATCTGGATCGCGTTCACGCTGCTTTTGCTGCTGTTCCGCCGCACCCGCAAGGCCGGGTGCGCCATGGCCACGGCGCTGGTACTGTATCTGGTGGCCGGGGACTGCATCCTCAAGCCGCTGTTCGCCCGGCCCCGCCCCTGCGACGTGAACACGGCGATCACCATTCTGGTCAAGCGTCCCCACGGGCACTCCTTCCCCTCCGGGCACACGGCCTCGGCTTTTGCGGCAGCCTTCGCGCTCTGGCTGCAAAACCGGAAGTTGGGCGTCCCCGCGCTGGTGCTGGCGGCTTTCATCGCCTTTACCCGGCTGTACCTGTATGTGCACTTCCCCACCGATGTACTGGGCGGCCTTGTGCTGGGCATTGCACTGGGTTTCTTCGCCTCGTGGCTCGTTGACAGTCTGGCAAACAAGTCCAAGAAAAAACAAATCGTATAATGTAAAACACCCTCCGCTGGAGCAGAACGGCTCCAATGGAAGGTGTTTTTATTTGCTTTGTCGGCCACACTTTACGGTACCGGCCCACCACAGCACTCCCCTATGAGGGCCGAAAAAAGAAGAACCGCTGCGTCGTTCTCTTGTGTGATGCAGCGGCTCTTCTTTTGCAGATGGGATCTTGCTTTTCTTCCTGTTGCAGGGGCTTATTTCTTAGCTTCGGCGCGCTTGCCCAGTGCGTAGGTTGCAACGAATCCCAGGACCACAGCCACAATCATCACGATGACCGAGACGATAAGGTTGTAACTGGAACCGGTGGGGTCAATGTAGGCAGGCAGGCTGATGAAGCCCGGCGTGGAGATAACGTACTGGGTCATGCCCAGGATACCGGCCAACAGACCACCGATGCCGCCACCGATCATAGCGCCAATCAGCGGGTAGGTCTTGGGGAACAGCACACCGTAGACGCCCGGCTCGGTGATGCCGCACAGAGCGGTGATACCGGCGGAAACGCTGACGGACTTTTCTTCCACATTCTTGGACAGCAGGGATGCGGCCAAGCAGGCACCACCAACGGCCACGTTTGCGGGAGCCATGCCAGTGCAGATCAGCGGGTCAGAGTTGACAGCTGCCATCAGGGCAAAGACCACAGGGTAGGTGGCGTTGTTCATGCCAAAGAAAACCATCAGCGGGGTGGTGATGCCGATGACCATGACGGCCAGCGCGGGAACTGCCTGGTACAGAGCGTAAACACCGTTTGCCAGCCAGGTGCCCACGGTGTTGCCGATGGGGCCGAGAACGATCAGGGTGACAGGCACCGTGATCAGCATGGTCAGCAGCGGGACGACGATGGTCTTGAGAAAGACCGGGATATGCTTTTGCAGGAACTTGTAGACCACGCTCATGAACAGCACGCCCAGAATGACCGGGAACACGGTGCTGTTATAGCTGATAGCCTGCACCGGGATGCCGAAGAAGTCCAGACCTTCGGCACCGTTGATGCTGGAGTACAGCAGGATCGCGCCCAGAAATGCGCCCAGGAAACCATTGGATTTCAGGCGGGCAGCGGCTGCAAAGCCGATGAAGATGGGCAGGAAGTAGAAGGTCGCCTGGTTGATGGCGTAGAAGATGGTGTAGGTGCCAGACTCCGCCGAGACGCCGAACACGTTGGTCAGCAGGGACAGCACCGCACCAGTCAGGCCGCCTGCCACCAGCACCGGGATCACCGGGCTGAACGTGCCGCCGATGAAGGAGAGAATCGCGTTGCCGATGTTGCCGTAATCCTGTGCCAGATCCTTGGCTGCGGCCTCATCGTCCTGCACGCTGCCGCCGGCCTGGATGCCGTCGATCTTGACGACCTCTTCATACAGGTCAGGGACATCCTGGCCGATGACCACCTGATATTCGCCGTTCTGGATGATGACGTTCAGCACGCCGGGCACCTGCTTGACGGCATCGGTGTCAAACTTGGATTTATCCCGCAGTACAAGGCGCAGACGGGTCATGCAATGGGTCGCGCTGACAATGTTGTCCGCTCCGCCGGCCTGCTTGATGATGCCGGACGCCATGGCCTTATAATCTTTCTTTGCCATTATTTCAGCATCTCCTTTCCCCAGTCCTGACCGTTGGAACGGATCAGTTTGGAGTACCAGTAGAAGGAATCCTTCCGGATACGTTTCATGGACAGCTCTTCCACGCTCTTGGCCGCGTTCTGCTCCTCATCGGTGGTGTCGATGTACACCAGACCGTAACGCTTTGCCATGCCATTGCCGGTGGACAGCAGATCGGTGAAGGACCAGGGGTTGTATGCGATGACCTCGCAGCCGTCCTCGATGGCCATGCCCAGCTGATAAATGTGCTCCCGCAAGTAGTCGATGCGGCCCTGATCGTGCACCTGGCCGTCGGCGTCCTTCGTCTCATGGGCGCCGTAACCGTTCTCGGTGATCATCATGGGCAGGTGATAGTGATCCCACAGATAACGCATCTCATAGCGCAGGCAGGAGGGGTCAATCTCCCAATCCCAGTCGGTGTACTCGACATAGGGATTGCGGGTCAGAGCGTAGCGGCCCGGCTCCACGGGGAACACCATCTGGCCCTTGACGCCGTTCTTATTCAGCAGATAATCCTGCTGTTTTGCGTCATGCGGCGCATACTTTGCAACGTTGCTGCGGTAGCAGTTGACGGCGATGAAATCGATTTTGGCGCTCTTCATCAGTTCTGCATCGCCGGGCTGCATTCCGATGTCGATGTCGTTCTCTTTCCAGTAGTGCTTGATAAAGTTGCTGTACTCGCCGTAAACATAGGTATCGATCCAGAACTTCTCGTTGAACTCCTCGGCGTTCATAGCAGCGATCTGATCCTCGGGGCGGCAGGTCTCCGGGTAGATGGGCACGCAGCCGGGCACAGGGCCGATCTTGCCGCCCGCCACCATCTCATGGCAGGCGTTGACAGCCTTGGCATGGCACAGGTTCATGATATGGTTGATCTTCCACTGATCCTTGAACCAGTCGTCACAGCCCTTGCTGACGCCCAGCCAGTTGCCATAGCAGATCTGCATATTCTGCTCGTTCAGCGACAGCCAGTATTTGACCCGGTCGCCGAAGTTCTCAAAGCAGACGCGGCAGTAGTGCTCGAATCTTTCCACGGTGTCGCGGCTTTTCCAGCCACCCAGCTCATCCACCCAGACCGGCAGGTCGTAGTGATACAGGGTAACGATGGGGGTGATGTTGTGGGCCACCAGCTCATTGATCAGATCATTGTAGAACGCGATGCCTTCGGGGTTCACCTTGCCGTCTGCATGAGGGATGATGCGGGACCAGCTGAGCGAGAAACGATAGCTGGAGAAACCGCACTCTGCCATCAGGGCCACATCTTCCTTGTAGTGATGATAGTGATCCGCCGCATAGGTGTTATCCGCAAACGGCTTCTTGGTCTTGGAGTTCAGGTCGATGATGGCCGGCGTGCGTCCGCCATCGGCGACTCCGCCTTCCACCTGCCAGGCAGCGCTGGAAGCGCCCCACATGAAGTTGTCCGGGAATTTGGGGTTGTGTCCGTAATACATAGTGTGATCCTTTCCATCTTTGTCAGTCTGTTCTGCCGTCGCAGAAGCCCCCGCGGGTTCAATTCTTTGCAGGACTATCGTAACACATCTCCGACAAAAAATGGGGTTCGCGATGCGAACCCCGTTTGGATGGTTGAACAATTTATTCTTTTGTTTTTGAGCAGTTCCACGGTTTCACCTGTCATTCTGCACATCTTTGCACCCGCATTTTTTGAGAATCCGACAAAGGCAGTTCAGAAATTGGACCCTGCAGCAGGTCAGTCTCCCGGTATTTATTCACATAGTAGCTGTACAGGATATCAAAGAAATAGGTCATACCATACTGGGAGTACACCGTGCGGGCACCGCTGTTGTCCTTTTCGCTCAGGTAGATCACCTGATCATAGCTTTTCCACATTTTTATGGCGTGGTTGACCGTCACCAGCACCTTATAGGCTGCAGCCTTCTGCACCATTGGCTCCATCAGGGTGGCAAAGTTGCCGGTGGCTGAAACTGTAATGAGCAGGTCCTCCGGTGTCAGCACTTTCAGATAATCCAGCGTATAGTGGGCATCGGACACGATCTGCACCAGCTTGCCCATGACCACCATGGACTGCTGGAAGCTGCGAGCCGCCATGCCGGAAAAATCCGAGGTGAAGAGCACCACATGTCGGCTGGCATGAATACTTTCGGCCAGCTTATCCAGTACAGCGGGAGTGGCAATGCGGTTGATCTCCTCCATCATCTCCCCGATGCTGCCGGAAAGGTGTTCCTTGTAGTCCGGACGCACGCTGTAGCCGATGAAGTAGTTGCACTGGCGCTTCCATTCATCGGCCTCAGCCTTCAGGTCGGAAAAGTTGTCAAAGCCGATGGACTGGCAGAACCGCCGGATGCCGCTGCGGGACACATAGCAGGCATCCGCCACGTCGTAGATGTTCAGATCCCGCAGCTGGTCGAAGTGATACAAAAAATACTGCGCCAGCACATAGTACGGGTCTTTCGGTTCACTTTCGTTCATCACTGCCAGCAATGCCGTCATCAGGCTGAAAGCCGTATTTTTCATAGTTTTCTCCTTCTCTGTTTTTGCAGGAATCACACCCCAAAGAATTCCTTGGCGATGTCGGCGCTGCGCTTGGCGTCCTTGGCGTACCAGTCCGCGCCGATCTTTTCGGCGTATTCCGGGGTGAGCACGGCACCGCCCACCATGATCTTGCAGTCCAGTTTGGCTGCATGCAGGGCGGCGATGGTCTCCTCCATGCTCTTGAGGGTGGTGGTCATCAGGGCCGAAAGGCCCACCAGATGCACATCCTTTTCCCGCACGGTGTCCACCACGGTCTCCACCGGCACATCGCGGCCCAGGTCGATGACCTCAAAGCCGTAGTTTTCCAGAATGACCTTGACGATGTTCTTGCCGATGTCGTGCACGTCGCCCTTCACGGTGGCCAGCACGATGCGGCCCTTGCTGGCGCTGCCCTCGCCCTTCTGGGCAATGGCGGTCTTGATCTCCTCAAAGGCGCTCTGGGCGGCGCTGGCGGCCTGCAGCAGCTGCGGCAGAAAGAGGGTACCCTTCTCATACTTGGCACCCACGATGTCCAGCGCCGGGATCAGGGCTTCGTCCACCACTTCCAGCGGCTGCTTTTCGGCCAGCAGGGCGCGGGTCTGGGCAGCGGCGTCGCCCTTCAGGCCCTTTTCCACCGCCTTGATCAGCGCCGCATAGGGGCCGGAAATTTCAGCGCTCCCGTCGGAAGCTGCCGCCGCAGGTGCGGCCTGGGCTGCCTGCTTCAGGGCCGTGGAGGCAGGCACCCGGTTTGCGTAGCGCTCGATGTACTGCATGCTCTGCGCGTCCCGGTTGGTCAGCACGTTGTAGGCATATACGGCGGCCATCATCTCTTCACTGGAGGGGTTCATGATGGCCAGATCCAGCCCGGCATACATGGCCATGGTGAGAAAGGTGGTGTTCAGGTAGGGGCGGCAGGGCAGGCCGAAGCTGATGTTGGACACGCCCAGGATGGTGCGCACGCCCAGCTCCTTCTTGCAGGCTTCCAGCGCCTGCACCGTGGCCAGCACATCCTTCTGCTGGGCGCTGGCGGTCAGGGTCAGGCAGTCGATGTAGATGTCCTCGCGGGGGATTCCGGCTTCCAGTGCCGCCTCGGTGATGCGGCGGGCAATGGCCACGCGGTCCTCTGCGGCGGGCAGGATGCCCCGCTCGTCGATGGCAAGGCCCACGATGGCCGCGCCGTACTTTTTGCACAGGGGCAGGATGGCCTTGAGCTTTTCCGGCTCGCCGTTGGTGGAGTTGACGATGGGCTTGCCGTTGTACACCCGCAGGCCGTTTTCCAGTGCCTGCACGTTGGAGGAATCCAGCTGCAGCGGCAGGCTGACCACGCTCTGCAGGGCCTTGACCACCTGCGGCATCAGGGCCGGTTCATCCACGCCGGGGGCACCCACGTTCACGTCCAGCACCTGCGCCCCGGCTTCCACCTGGCTCACGGCTTGTTCCAGAACGTAGTTCATATCATTCTCCCGCAGTGCCTGCTGGAAGCGCTTTTTGCCGGTGGGGTTGATGCGCTCGCCCACCACGGTGATGCCGTCCACGTTGACATAATTCATGGGGGTGCACAGCACCGAGGGCATGGCGTGGGCCGGGCGGCCCGGCACACAGCCCTTGAACACCCCGTTCAGCAGCCGGATGAACTCCGGCGTGGTGCCGCAGCAGCCGCCAGCGGCAAACAGATTCAGCTCCCGGTAGGGCTTCATTTCCAGCGCAAACAGCTGCGGGGTAATGTCGTAGCCGCTGCCGTCGGCCCGGGGCAGACCCGCGTTGGGCTTGACGAACACCGGGAAGTTGCCGGGCACGGCCTCGGTCAGGCGCTTTGCCATGGGGAAGATCTCCTTGGGGCCCAGCGAGCAGTTGATGCCCACGGCGCTGGCCCCCAGCCCCCGGGCGGTGACGCCGAAGCTCTCCACCGTGCAGCCGGTAAAGGTGCGGCCGCCGGCTTCAAAACTCATGCTGGCCAGGATGGGCAGGCTGGAGTTTTCCCGGGCGGCCAGCAGCGCGGCCTTGAGCTCGTACAGGTCGGTGAAGGTCTCAAAAAAGATCAGGTCGGCCCCGGCCGCCGCACCGGCCCGCACGATGCGGGCGTATTCCTCCACGGCATCCTCAAAGGCCAGGGTGCCGTTGGGTTCCAGCAGCTCGCCCAGCGGGCCGACATCCAGCGCGGCAAGCGCACCATAGGGCGCACAGGCCCGCTTGCAGTTGGCAATGCCCGCCGCAATGATCTCTTCCAGACTGTAGGCGCTGCCCGCCAGCTTGTGGGCCGACGCACCAAAGGTGTTGGCGTTGATGATGCGGCTGCCCGCTGCGGCATACTGAGCATGGATGCCCTCGATGAGCTGCGGGTCGGCGATGTTTAGTTCCTCCGGCCGGGTGCCCAGCTTCAGGCCGGCCGCCTGCAGCATGGTGCCCATGCCGCCGTCCAGCAGGATGGTATGGCTCTGCTTGAAAAGTTCACTCACTTGCACAGGTCTTTCCCCTCTTTCTGTATTCGCAGCGGGTGCGCAGCACACAGTGCCCGCACCCGGCCAGATGTCCCTTGACCGGATGGTCGCTGACCCCCAGAATGGCGGTCACGCTTTTGCGGGGGGTCATCAGGTTGGTATCGGTGACGCACAGCCCGGCCCGGCGCGCCGTGTCCAGCGCGGCGGCCACCAGCGGCTGCACCGCGATGTCCCAGTCGCCATAGCCCGGCGAGAACCGCCCGGTGAGGTAAGTCCCCTCGGCTGCGGCCAGCTGGCGCAGCTCGGCTTCCGCCGCGTCGGCGGTCTGCTCAGCCAGGGCGCTGCCCAGCGCATCGGACGCTACACCGGCGGCGATATCCCCCACCCCGGCGCGGCGGATCTGGGCGTCCACCCCGGGGCCAAGGGTCACGGCCAGCAGAATGGCCTGCCCGCAGCCCTCCAGATGCCGCATCACGTCGCTGCCCCGCAGGATGCCGGCTTCGGTCAGCGCCTTCACCTCCGCCCGCAGCCAGACGGCGCGGGGCGTCGCAGCGGCCAGCAACGGTACGGCGCAGCGCTGCAGCAGGGCCATGGTGGCGGTGTCCGCCTCCCCGCGCGCGCCGAAATACCGCGCTGCCTGCGCAAGGTCGATCAGCTCCGGTTTTTCCACCGGCAGGGTCCTGCTCTGCCCCAGCTGCATCTGCGGTTCCTCCTTGCTTTTTTGAAATAAAGTGATTTTAAGTATACCGCAGCTGTGGGATTTTATCAATCCCGGAGAATGCAAAAAATCCCTCCGTCACGGCTCACGCCGTGCCAGCCCCCTCGGGGAGGGGGCCTTGACGGTCCGGAAACGTTCCGCTTTCAACAGGAAACATCCCGGTTCCGTCAGAAGGCTCCATCTCAGAGGAAGCTGGCAAACCCGAAGGGTTTGACTGAGGGAGTACTCTTATTTGATGCAGGTGGAGCAGGGCGTGTAGCCTGCCTCGATGGCCTCGTCGTAGCTGGAGAAGAGGATCTGGTTCTTCTCGGCCGGCAGGTTCGGGCAGGTGGGCAGGTGGAACTTTTTGCTGTTCACATTGCCGATGTAAGCCTGCTGTACCGTGCTGGCAGCCGCCGGGTCGGTGGGGTTCAACTCGGCATCGGCGGCAAAATGCTCGGTGCCCATGGTGTAGTTCTGACCGTCGCTGCCAATGGTGATGGTGCCCAGCAGGTCGGTGCGGTACACGTTCACCCCGGCGTCCCGCAGGATGCTCAGGGTCTCCTCATGCGGGTGGCCGTATTTGTTGTTCACCCCGCAGGAGATGATGCCCATCTCCGGCAGGACCGCGTTCAGGAAGGCGTAGCCGGTGGAGGTGCTGGAACCGTGGTGGCCCACCTGCAGCACATCGGCTTTCAGATTGGCACCGCTGGCCACAAGGTCGCTCTCTGCGGTCTTTTCCATGTCACCGGTGAGCAGAAAGCTGGTGGAACCGTAGTCGATGCGCAGCACGATGGAGGTATCGTTGGTGTCGCTGTACTGCGCCACGGGGCCCAGCATGGTCACGCTAGCACTGCCCAGGGGCCAGGTAGTGCCCACGGCGGGCACTTCCACCTGCAGGCCCTGCTGCTGGGTGTACTTGACAAAATCCCGGAAGCACTTGGTGGAGGCCTCCGTCACCGGGCTGTATACATGATTGGCCGGGAAGTAGGCCAGCGCAGCCGCCAGGCCGCCTACATGGTCCTCGTGGGCGTGGGAGCAGAACACATACTGCAGCTCCTCCACCCCCTGGTTCTGGAGGTAGGACACCACCAGGCTGCCGTCGTCCACGTTGCCGCCGTCGTACAGCATATACTGGCCGTCGCATTCCACCAGCACACTGAGGGCCTGGCCCACGTCGATAAAATGCATGGCAAAGGGCTGCTGGGCCCCGGTGCCGGACGCCGACACCCCCGGGGCTGCATTGGCACTGCCGCCGGGCACCGAGGGCAGGTTTCCGTCACAGGCTGCCAGGCTCAGGGCCAGGGCAGCTGCCAGGGCCAGGGCCGCCAGGCGGCGCAGCAGGCCCTGCTTTCGGGTCACTTTTTCTTTTTTCCAGTTTTCCACGTTGCGTTCTCTTTCTGTTGATTACTCTTAGGCTTATGGCCCGGGGCAGAATGGGGGGCAAACCGGGCCCCCGGGCTGGGCTGACGGCCTGCCGGGGCGTTCTGGCTGCGGCCCCGGGTGTTTTTGCCGGAACCGCCCTTCTGGTTATGGTTCACGGTGTAGGTGCCGTCCTGGTGGATGGTCACCTGGGTGTTGTCGGTCCGGCGGGCACTGCGCTGCACCGCCCGGCGGCCTTCCGCCGGCACCAGCAGGGGGATCAGGTCCTCCCGGTGGGTCATCCGCAGAGCCTTGACGACCTTTTCCGCATTGCGGGGCTCATAATACTGCAGCAAAGCCCGCTGCAGGGCCTTGCCCTCGGGGGTCTTTTCCACGAACACCGGCTTGAGGGTGTAGGGGTCGAGGCCGGTGTAGAACATACAGGTGCTCACGGTGCCGGG
>CEAA01051992.1_pt1 | contig 13749 bp, 6 predicted proteins | sample 557551 | NCBI WGS metagenome assembly CEAA01 (sample SAMEA3182115, study PRJEB8094) | gut metagenome | biome: human; feature: gut; material: Stool; isolation source: human stools | place: Canada | collected 2013-06-11
GAATTTCTCGGTCAGTTTTTTGGCTCATTATGGTCAATAATCACCGGGTTATTTGGCGGAGTAGGCAATGCCTTTGATTTTTCCGCTTATGTAAACATTATTAATGCCTATACCACGGAGCTTGGCGGCCTTGCATGGGTAATTGCAATTATTGCCATTGTGCTTCTGGTTGCTGTGCTTGCACTTTGCGTATGGCTTATTGTCGTCGCTGTAAAAAAGTTTATTCGTTCGCACAGAAGAAGAAAAGATACAGATTCTCTTGTTAAAGAGGTTCAGGCACTCAACAAAGAGGTTATGAGACTCAACCTTGAAAAGGATAAGATTCTCTCTATGAAGGTTTCACAGATTGGTCTTAACCCCAACGAGATTGCAGAGCTTACAGGCGAAGAAATCGAGTCGCTCAACAACGGCGAAGAAGAGGACACAGGCGAAAGCCGTTTCTACAAGCTTACGGAAATCGACCAGCTTTGGGCAGATTATGTTCCGCCGGTTTATGACAACGATATCACACTTCCTGAGTTCTGTGAGCGTTTCAGACTCTTTGCTTGTTCACAGCTTGGTCTTTACTACGATATTAAGCTTATCAGACTTTTTGTTGCGTCATTCGCATCAACAAGACTTATTATCCTTCAGGGTATTTCCGGTACAGGTAAAACTTCACTTGCATATGCATTCGGTAAGTTTGTAAACAACCCGTCCATCGTTGCATCTGTTCAGCCGTCATGGCGTGACAGAACAGAGCTTTTCGGTTACTTCAACGAATTTACTAAGAAGTTTAACGAAACAGAGCTTCTCCGTGCAATGTACGAAGCTTCCTACAATGATAACATCTACGCCGTAATCCTTGATGAAATGAACATCGCAAGAGTTGAGTATTACTTTGCAGAAATGCTTTCAATTCTTGAAATGCCATCAAGAGACGAGTGGGTTGTTGATATTATCCCGAACTCATGGCCGAGCGACCCTAAGCATATTGTAAACGGTCAGCTCAGAATCCCGCCGAATATGTGGTATATCGGTACTGCCAATAACGATGACTCGACCTTTGCCATTACCGATAAGGTTTACGACCGTGCTATGCCGATTAACATTGACACAAAGGGTGTTCCTTTTGACGCACCTCTCACAGATCCTGTTTACATTTCATACAAACATTTTGAGTACATCCTCAATGCCGCTAAGGTTCAATTTGTTGTTTCCGAAGAAAACATCAAGAAGATTACTCTCCTTGACGATTATGTTATTGAGCATTTCCGTATAGCTTTCGGTAACCGTATTGTTAAACAGCTTCGTGACTTCGTTCCTGCCTATGTCGGTACAGGCGGAACCGAGCTTGACGGTCTTGATTATGTTCTTGCCCGTAAAGTATTCAGAAAATTTGAGTCACTTAACCTTTCATACATCCGTGACGAGATTGACGGCCTTTGTGCGTATATTGACGAGCTTTTCGGTGAAGAAAACATGAACGAAAGCAAGGATTATCTCCGTATGCTTAAAAAGCTTGTATAATTTTAGCAATTCAGGGCGAACTCTGTTCGCCCTTTGCTTGGTGAAAGGACTTTGCGCCTTTTATAAACGGTAAACTATCTGATTGGAGAAAAATCAATGGCTGATTTTAGTAAATATTTCAGAGCATATATGAATATGCAGGATATTCTGAAAAATGATTTTACCTACAACTACATAATGGAAGGCCTTAAAGACGGCGACAAGGGCGAGGACAGACTCGACGGTAAGACCAACGAAAAGGTTATAGACATGGAATGGGTTGTTGCCATTGAGGAAACTCTTCCGTATATTCGGAAGGCAATTGACGAACAGCGCCGTTTTATTAAGCAGGTTGACAATGTTGTTAGAGTTGAGCTTGCAAAAAAGATTGGTCCCGAGTCGGTTAAACACCTTTCGCAGCACACTAACTTTATTGCCAAGGTTGAGGGTGATATGGTAACACCCAATAAAATCCTCACAATTGAGCGTGAAGAGAGCTTTGCAATTTACGAAAACCGTGTTCTTATGACGCTCATTCGTAAAGCGCTTCACTTTGTTGATGACAAGTATTCAAAGATGAAGGATGTGCCGAACGACAGTTATAACGATATTTCTATGGTTCGTCACATTAATTTTAACGAGAAAAAAGTAGATTTTAATCTTAACTATATAAATGAATCGCACGAAACACTTGCCGATGACCTTGATGTTCTTGATGTTACACAGCTTTCGGACTTTGACCGAATCAGAAAAATCAGAACAACACTCAATGAGTTTTTGAACACTCAGTTGATGAAGGAAATCGCAAATGAGCCTGAGGTTCACCCGCCGCTTACGCAGACCAACCTTCTCAAGAAGAACCCTAACTTCAAAAAGGCGGTTGAACTATGGAACTTCCTTGACAGCTACAAACGCAAGGGCTTTGAGGTTGTTACCGAGGATTATGACGGTAAGATGACGGACGCGGTTCAGCAAGATGTTTATTTTGCAATGGGCTTTGAGCATTTTATGATGTCTATAGCAACCAACCCCGGACTTCGTGTGATTCTCAAGGACCAGTACGACGCAGAAAACGCCCGTCTTGCAGAGGAGGCGGCAAAACCTCAAAAAACCCGTGAGGCGGTTATGAAGGCACAGCTTGAGGCTGTTCGTAAAGAGGAAATGGAAATCCGCCTTCGTGAAATCCGTGACCGTGAAAAGAAAATTCTTGACCTTACAAGTGAAATCAATAATTTAAAGGTTATAATCGATCAGAAAGAACAGCAGATTCTCACACTCAGAGGTAAGGTTTCTGCTCTTGAAGACCGACTTGAAGAGGTTAAGGCTGAACTCCAGCAGACAAAACTCAAGTTGATGGAGGCAGAAAAGAGAATTGCCGAGCTTGAGGAAGAAAATCAGCAGTTAAAAGATACTATTGAAGAGTTGAATAAAACGATTGATGAACTCAATCAGACTATTGACACACTCAATAAAAAAATAGTAGAATTAAATGACAGAATTCTCGTGCTTGTGCAGGAGAATGCTCGTTTGCAGACAAAGGTGAAAGAGCAGGAAACTGTTATCGCCGAGCAGAAAGCTCATATCGAAGAACTTGAAACTCAGGTTGCCGAACAACTTGCAAAGATTACGGCTCTTACGGAAAACCTTGAAAAATGTCATGCGCAGATTGAAGAGGACGCTCGTAAGATTACCGATTTGACCGGCAAAAATGAGAAGCTTACTGATACTCTCCAAACCGAACGCATTCAGCATAAGGAAACAGTCGACAAAATGAATGCCGATTTTGCTGAAGAAAAACAGCAGATGAACGACGCTCATTCGGCAGAGGTTGAATCGCTTAACCATAAATTCAACGATGCAGAGGCTGAACATAACACTTATGTAGCAAAGCTGAATGCGGATTTTGCGGCAAAGGCAAATGAAACAGAGCAAAAGCATCTTAAAGAACTTGCCGATAAGGAAGAGGCTCACAGGAATGAGCTTGTTGAAATTAAGGAAGCCAACCTTAAATCATCAGCCGCAAATGACGCCGCTCATGCGTCAGAGCTTAAAAAGGCATACAAATCGGTTGACAAAAAGGTTGAGCAGGCAGAAAAGGCTTGCGAAAAGCGTATGAAAGCCAAGGTTGCCGAGATTAAAAAAGAGGCTCAGGCTGAAATTCGCAAAGCCGAAAAGAAAGCAGGCGAAAAAATCAGCCTTGCAAAGGAAGAAGTCAAGTCAATTAAGGATGTCGGCGATTTGTTCGTTCGTGACTTCGGATTAGGCAGTGTTGCCGTTGTTTCTAAATATGCCGAAGAGCTTGCAAAATTCGGCAAGCTTTCAATCGCAGACGAGCTTATGGATGCTCAAAAGTCTGTAAGATCACTTTGCATTTGCAGAAGCAAAAAGGGTGTTATGCTTGCAGGATATTCCCGTAACGGTGCAGATGTTTACAAAATCTATAAAAAGCAGGCAGACCTTGAAGTTGCTTTTTCGGATTTGTGTTCAAAGCTGAAAAGTGCCGGAAGGCTTCCGCTTGTGATAACATTCTCAGGAGTTGACAGACCGTTTGCAATGAACTTTGAAAACATTGTTCGTGAGTCAACAGGCAAAAAAACTACTGTTGTTCATAACAAAACATTGAAGGCTGACGGATTTGTTGCCGTTTACTATAGTGTAGAATAAGGGGCAAAAATGAAAAATTCTACTGCGCCCAACAGAAAGACGGGCAGAATGATTGCTAAAAATTTAATAGTTCTGTTCACTGTTGCACTTGCCGCCTTTTATGGCATTCAGGCGTGGTTCACTGATAAACAGTCATCAGATGCCGACGGCATCAACATTGAGTGTCATGCGCCTGACGGTATTGAAATTGCTGTTGTTAAGCACGGCGATCCGGCTCCGACGGATGACGCAGCGTACAAAAATACGATTGAATTGAACAGCGAAAATTATTCGTTTATTGATGATATCAAGATGACTGAGGTTTCGAGCGACGGATACACATTTTATAAGCCGCCCCTCAAACAGGAAAACGGAGTTGCTTCTCCTATTCTTGATGTTGACGACTGGGATCTTGCTGACAGTTCGGTTCACTACCTTTCTTTTGACCTGTATGTTCGTTCAAAATCCAAGTTCGATATTTATCTGGACAGTAAATCTAAAATCAGTCCGAATGCAAAAAATCTGACAGGTGAAAATGCAGATAATAAGAGTGATTTCGGTGAAAGCGGTGACTCAAAGGGAATTTCAAGAGATTGCGTAACCGGTGCAGTAAGGTTTTCGGTTGCAAATTATAATACTAAAGAAACAAAGCTTTTGTGGATTCCTGCTCCGAACATTTTTCTTAATGTAAATACAGATACAACAAAGTATTCTGTAAGCACAGACAAGCGTTCGGGTGAATCATATTCGCACGGTTATTATGTGAAAAACGGTAAATGGGTTAAAACCTCCGTTTTCGCTGATGACGGTTCACCACTCAGCCAGGTTTTTGTTGCAAACAGCAACGGCTTTACAACCAACGGAGATTACACATATGAGCTTGGTTCAAAGAAAAAAATTATGACTTTGGAAAAGGACACAACTCAAAACGGCATATATACAGGCATGGTAACCTGTAATATGTGGGTTGACGGCGAAGATGCAGAGGCAAGACTTGCCCTTGTAAACGGAAAGTTTAAAGCAAACCTTGTTCTCTCAAAGGGCGATGTACAACAATAAATAAAAATCAGGAAAGGAGCAATGAAGTATGAAACTGAAAGAAAGAATGCAGAATTCGTTTTTTGCACTTTCCGATAACAGACTTCTCGGCAGAAAAAAGCTCGCAATTTCATATGTATCATTGTTCCTTGTTTTTACTCTTGTGCTTGTGACAACGGTGGCATGGTTTACCGTAAAAGATACGGCAAGTATTAATTCTCAGGTGTTTTCACTTGAGTCAAGTGCGGCACTCCGTGTCAATGACGGTCAGGAAGATCTTTCAAACCACCTTGTTGTTAAAGACTTTAAGCTTGAAGAGGCTTCAAGCGTTGACGGAAGGAATATGTTCTTCCCGTCAGAGGGCAACTTTAAGGATTCAACATCTGCCATGAAATTCCGTGAAGGAACTGCAGGCGACAGGAATAAAACATATGTATATAAGGATTTTAAGCTTAATGCCGATTCAGATATGACAAATGTTTATATCAAAGGCTATAATATTACAATTGTTTCGGCAGACGGTAAAACTGTTCTCGGTAAGTTTGACGGCTCAACCGAGATTATTCGTAACGATAAAGGCGTTCCTGTCGATCAGAAGGTCTATGATCCTTGTCCGTTAAGACTTGCGTTTATTACCGACAGCAGTAAAACTCCTACTGTAATTGATCCAAGTGCTCTTATTGACGAGCATGCTAAAAATTATAATGCAGTAAGCTCAACAAATATGGTCGGCTCTCCTGCTACGAAGCTTTCATCATGCAAGACATTTTCTGATTTCTATTTCTATTCAGGCGAAAGCTTGTTCACGCTTTTAGGTCAGAAACCTCTTGATGTAACATTGGTAGCATGGTTTGAGGGTGCGTATGAAGATCAGTCTGTTTATGATAAGTATGCAGGCGCATCGGTTACAATTGATGTTGAACTCGAAAGTAACTACAATGATATGGAGGCTATCACCTTTATTGATAAAACAAGAGGTGATAAGGACGAAAATACTCCGTGGATTAAAACAGATGACTGTATAGTTACCATGCAGTATAAAGATACTGATACAACTCAGAAAACTGTCGTTATGAAATATCTTGGTCAGGTAGACGGATATAATACATGGACAGCTGCGTTGCCAAAAGATGTAACAACAGATATAAGCTTTTTCAGATTCAGTACAACGAATAATATAATCTATAACTCATGGCACACCAAGGATAATGTGAACAACGAATTGAGCCCTACGGCACAAGGTTGGATAGTTAATAACGAAGATTTGTATCCGTTACAGGAAAGCAGAATTGTAAACGGTAACCGCAGCCTTGTTTATACTGCCAAGAGAGGTAACGGTTATGGCGTAACCGATGATACTGCTCAAAGACTGTCCCCTTGTATCGGATACTGGGATTATAGTCCGAGCGGCTCAACTGTTGAAACAACAGCACCTTCACCCACAACTCCGACAAGCGGAGGAGGATCTTCCGAAGATCCTGAAGTAAATACGGGTGTGTATCTCAACATTCCGGATACTAAACAGTGGCTCAGAAATTATCTTACAAGCGGAGCTTATGAACCTTATGTAATTTATAATTATAACGGCGTAAAATCAGACCATTTGATGAAGTTTGAATCTGACGGTTCAAGATGTACACTTGATAACTGCAGTGCGCCGAGAGGCTCACGAGTTATCGGATTTAAGTTTGTGAACAAGATCGGTACACACACTCAGCTTATTCCGGCAAAGAATGAATATATATTCTCCACTCCGTTCAATGTTTCTTATGAAGTAAACAACGATGATACCGCAACGTATAATTAATAATGCAAAATATAAAAAGGAGGTGTCACAATGAAAGAAAGATTTGCTCTTTTGGCGGCTTATTTTAAAGAAAAGTTTGCAATCGGCAAAAAGTCGGGCAAAGAAAAGAGAAAAAGCTTGATTTTAAGCATTGTGGCACTTGTTGAAGTGTTGGCAATCGCTATCGTGTCGGTTTCTGCATGGGTGGAAACGATTTCAACCATTAAGCTTGATTTGAACAACGGTACAATTGATAACTATGTGTTTACCAACGCTAATATCGGCTACGGTAACGGCTATGACGGAAAGACAATTGATCTTACAAAATATTTTCGTCAGGCAGGCGATGTTCACCTTGCCTCGGCAACAAGCGCAAACGGCACAGATGTTTATTTTCCGACCTTAACTGCAAACGGCGCGCCGTCTGCTACTTACAGAAAGGCTACTGTAAACGATAAGAATGTCAACTACATTGATTTTTCTTTCAATGTTACCGCAAAGGGAACAAAGGCGTCATTCTATTTTGATAAGGTTCCCACAATCAAGGTTAACGATGCTGATGCAGACGAGGAAAAGCTCCGTGTTTCATTCGTTTGTGACGGCAGTAATACGGTTGTCTGCGGTAAGAGCGACAGCACGGCAGAGGTTGTTTCCGGTACAAACCTGAATATCAAAGGACAGGAAAATGTCAAATCTTTCGGTTCATACACGGGTTCAACAGCAGAAAGTCCTCTTTTTACCGTTCCGGCAGATTCAAAACCGCATAAGGTTACAATGCGTGTGTGGTTACAGGATGACAGCAGAAATACAAAGTATGCCGGACAGACTGTTACAATTGACAACTTCAAGCTTATCACTCAGAGTCCCCAGACCGGAGAATTGACTTTTTACGATAAAACAACGGGCGATCCATCTCTCGGTGCGGGTTGGGCTACCAAAAACAATCGTGCAATCTGGATTAACCAGGATGGCAAAAGCGAGTATAAAAAGCTTTCAAAGGATTCGAGCGGTAACTATTTTATTAAGCTCGGTTCAGATTATACAGATAATCCTAACGCAACAGTTACCTTCTACAGCTGCGAATCAACCGTAACAACAAATCCGCAGAATAGCTTTGTTGCAAAATGGACAACCACTCTGCAAACTGCTGTTGATGCCGATTCACAGACATTTACAGCCTACGGATATAAGGACTCGTCAAATAACGGCTACGGCACATGGGGAGAGGTTCAGAAAATTCTCCTCTCAAGTGAAGATGCAAGTACATTGCCGATGACACAGGTTGACGGAAAGTATCTTGCGGTTGATATGTATGTTAAGGGCAGTTCAACTCCGATAGCAATGACTTTTGAACCGAATGAAAATGCGTCACTCAGCGGTTGGGTTGCATATTTGCCCAATCCTAACAGCGATGCCGCACATTCGATTACATTCAAATTTACTTACAAAGGCAAAGATTATAGCATCAGCGCACCGAACAGAAATTCTTCGGTGAACTATGTTATTACTTCACAAAACACAGGCTACTGGGCGCCTCCGGCTATTGTTTCCGTTTATTCTACATGTAAGGATGAAAAGGATAATAATGCATCAATGGGCACAGTAAGCGTAACAGGCGGTATGGACGGCGCAACAAGAGTTAAGGTTACAGAGGGTACAACCGTCACTCTTAATGCAAAACCGACCGACAGCAACAAATACAGATTTATCGGTTGGTACTCTGACCCCGAATTTAAAGCTCCCGTTACCCTCAGCAACGGTGCTTACCAAGCAAATGATACATCAGCCGAGCATAAGTTTTATGCGAAATTCCAAAGACAGTATAAGGTTGAGGCAAAAGCTGTTTCGGACGGAGCTGTTGCAAACAGCACAGGTGGTACTGTTAAGATTTCAGGCGGCGAAGAGGGCGCATACACTGTCGGTTCGTACCTTGAGGGGCAGAATACATCAATCACAGCCACACCAAAAGAGGGCTATGACTTCAAGGGTTGGTATTCTGACGAGAATTGCACAAAACTGGAAAGTCAGGATCTTACGCTTTCAATTAAGAATATTCAGGCAAATCATTTGTATTATGCCAAATTTATGATTAAGCAGTTCTCGGTAACAGCGGTTGCAAATCATCCGAATGATAAGAAAAACAGCACAGTACAGTTTTCTTCACCGTTATCCGAGGCGTCTGATACAAGCGTTACCGTCAAGGTAAACTACAACGGTTCTGCAACTTTTGTTGCGAATGCAGGCGAGGGTTATGAGTTTGTCGGCTGGTATTCGGACGAAAACTGTCAGACACTTGTCAGTAAAACGACTCCGTACAAAGTAAGCAGCATAAAGGCTGACTATACTCTGTATGCAAAATTCAAGATTATCAATCTTAATCTCAAAGTTTATTCAGTAACAGAGGGAAAAATCGACGGAGCGGGCGGTACGGTTCAGCTTGGAACTGATACCCCTGCCGCAAAGATAGAGACAACTGTTGAGTGGGGTACGCTTGCCACACTCACGGCTAAAGCAAATGCCAACTATGAGTTTAAAGGTTGGTTTACCGATCCGCAATGCAGTATAAAGGCAGACAGCAAGATTCTTAACAATTGTCAGTACACAGATAAGACAGTGGAAACTGTGGCAATAAAGAAGGATTTGACTCTGTATGCAAAGTTTTCGGATGTATCATCTCGCAAAGTTACCGCTAATGCTGTGTTCGGCGGAAATATTGTCGATACAGCAGGTACTGTTAAGGCAGGCGATTCGCAGGAAGGTGCAACATCAACTGCGGAGGTTACCAACGGTAATAGCGTAACTCTTGTTGCAAATACAAAGCCAAATTATAAGTTTATGGGTTGGTATTCCGACAGGGAATGTACAAACTCTGTTGCATCAGAACAACAGCTTGTTCTTACAAATGTCGATGCCAGTTGCGAATACTACGCATTGTTTAAGCTGCAGTCGTTTTCAGTCAACGCAGTTGTTGACGGTGAGTCAGTAGGTACGGTAAAGTTTACCGCACCTGAAGAAGTTGGACCGTCAACTGCAGTTACAGTTTCGGTGGATTATGACGGAAGTGCAACATTTGTTGCAAACCCTGCCGAGGGTTATGACTTTGACGGTTGGTATAACGATTCAAGCGATACTCCAGTCAGCAACAAGGCAACTTATGTTTGTGAAAACATCAAAGATAGCTTTACTTTACATGCAAGGTTCAAGCTTAAAGAATTTGAGGTAAAGGCCTCAGCCGTACTTAACGGAGCAGTCAGCAATGCATGCGGTACTGTTCAGGCAGGCGACTCAACAGCCGCAAGCACAGTTTCTACTGTTGCAAAGTGGGGCGAGAGTGTTGCACTGACGGCTACTCCAAAGTCGGGTTATTCGTTTAGCGGTTGGTACACAGACCTTGGCTGTACACAACCGTATACAGACGATTACAAAAGCAATCCTTTGACAACGGTTATCAAGGCTAACACAACTGTTTATGCTAAATTTGAAGTTGAACAAAAGCGTGTTGTATATTTGCAAGTTCCGAATGAATGGAAAACATATAACAATGGTGCAAATACATCAAGTTTTGCTGTTTATATGTGGGTTGATAACAACACTTACAAATGGTTCCCGATGAAACAAGTTGAGGGTAATATTTATAGTGCTGATATTACGGGTACTTGGACTTCTGTGACAAATATCATCTTTACAAAGATGAATACAGGAGTTTGGGACGATTGGGACGGTAAGCGTGCCCAGACAGTTGATGAGACTATTCCGAATGATGGCAGAAACTGCTTTAAGATAACAGGTAACACAGGTGAAGGTAACACAGCAACAGGTACATGGATAAAGTATCCGTTTGATACATTTACCGTAGTGCTTGATGCCGTAAGCTATGATTCAGCAGGCTCTAAGGAAACAAACGGCTTTACAGGCGGTAAAGTCAGCGTTGGCGGTGTTGTGCACACAAGTCCCGTAACAAATACATATTCCGACCCGACAACCGTTCAGGCAACAGCTGTTTGCAATGAAGGTTATCAGTTTGCCGGCTGGTATTCCGACAGCGACTGCATAAATAAGGTTGCAGATAATGCCGAACTCAGTATTTCAGTAAATTCTTCGGTTCATTATTATGCAAAGTTTGTTAAGAGTTCAACAAAGGTAATGTACTTTGTACCGAACACTAACTGGACAACCAATAAAAATGAGCGTTTTGCTGCCTATGTATATGAAAAGTCAACCGGCGACGGAAAGTGGTACAGTATGACAGAAGATGCATCTCATAATTGCTATACATTTACTATGGATGCATCGGGCAAATATGACAGGATTATATTTAGCCGAATGAACGGCAGTACAACTGAGAATAGTTGGGATAATGAATGGAACCGTACTCCGGGTACTCACGGAGGTAAAGTAGAAGGTATTGCCATTCCGACAGACGGAACAAACTGTTTTGTTCAGGAAACTGAAAACAACGGTTGGGATAACTGCGGTGGTTCTTGGTCAACAAAGTAAAATTAAAGGTTAAATCAACGGAGGTGAAACCATGAAGAAATCAAAATTTGCAATTGTAATCGCACTCGGGCTTGTACTTTGTCTGCTTTGCGGTGTGACTACGACTTTTTCATGGTTCAGCCGTCCTCGAACCGAATCGGGCGACTCTCTCAGGTGGAGCGGTCAGTACAAAATCAGCAACGGTCAGAACATCAGCATCAAAACCGTTGAGTCAAGTGATGACGGCTCTACTTTCGGTGAGAATGCAGTTACTGATTTCGGCGGTTCTCTGCAGGCAGGTAAGAGAAGATATTTTTGTACCGAAATTTCTAACTCGGGCAATGCCGAACAGAATGTTTCGCTTTTCATAAAAAATCTGAAAACAAGCGGTACGGCATCTGCGTCGGGACTTTATGTCGGCGTCAACAAACCGCTCAAGACATATAGGTCTTATAATGATATTGTCGGTAGTGGCAGTACATATACGAAAACTTCGCACGGAAAATACAGATTTTATTTTGATACAAACAATGTATTATCTTGGAAAGATTCCGCTACAACAATCAGAATTCGTTACGGAACAGGTGATGTCACAACCCCAAAGTGGCAGGGCGATCCTATTGTTATGACACCAATCAGCGGTCAGAGCACACGGGTGTTGTATGTTGATGTACCTGTAACCGCAAAAGTTGTGCAATTTTATGCTAACGATGACAATACCGGTGCTAATGCTACACCGTATATGCTGTTGAAAGCTTATTGTCCGAATTTGGCTGTTGATAACTGCTATAAGTTTACTTTGAGGGCTGGAACAGGATATAACAATAACCATAACTGTGATACATATTCTTTTGGTAAGCCTTTAACTGACTGTGCTAACTTTATCAATTGTTACAACAGTATTAACATTCCGCTTGGCTCAACATTCAACGCAGGTCTTGTTGCAGGAACAGATTACGTAGGTAGCAGTATAAGCTATTCGTCATCATCAAACGGCGTGTTTACAGTCGATGCAAACGGTGTAATTACTCCTGTGGCTGAGGGTAATGCAGAGCTCACAACCACAATTAAGGGCGGTGCATATGGAGATACCTATTCCGTAACCACGGAAATCAGTGTTACATCTGCAAGCACAGATTCAATAGACACACCTATTGTGACAAACCTTGAAATCAAGCCGAAAGCTACTGACGGACCTACGGTTTCAAAGGTGTATTGGTACATCAAGAATGAATCGTCATCAACAATAACATACACGCTTGATGATGTTTATATCTCGCTTTAAAATTTTAAATTTTTAAATTTACAAAAGGGTTGTTTTTACAGCCCTTTTTTATTATAATTTATAATCGGTAGCAGAGAATAAAATCCGCCCGTTTTGACGAATATATACGCATTTTCGTTATATAAAATATGTACATTTACGGATAGCTTGTGTTTGTACGAACAATTACAATGTTACATTCGGGCGAAATATGTTTTGAATTTAACAAACTGTCTTCACGAACTGAGAACGGCAACTTGCCGTGGAGGAATTTATGGATAAAAATAACGATTTTGAAAATGCGGTTGAAGTGACATCTGTAACAACCGAACACCCCAAATCAAAAAATAGAATAAGGAAAAGGCATGAATCAAAGCTCCGCAAAACCTTGCGGATAATTAAAAATATAATTTGCTGGGGAGTGCTTGCAATACTTGTGCTGACCGTAATTGTGTTTATGGGTTCAAAGGTGAACGGAAAAACACCTTCGCTTTTCGGATATTCCGTGCTTCGAGTTTCAACGGGCAGTATGCAGCCCGAGCTTATGATCGGCGATGTTATTCTCGGAAAGTGCGTTGACGATCCGACCGCCCTCAAGGTCGGCGATATTATCACCTATCGCGGCAGTGGGCAGACCGATGGACTTCTCGTGACTCATAAGGTTGTAGTTGCACCGTATAAAACAGCTGACGGCACATATAAGCTACAGACAAAGGGCATTGCAAACGATGCTCCCGACCCGGAAATTTCAACCGAAGATGTGCTTTATATTATGGTGTGCAAGCTTGGATTCATTGACACATTGTACAACCTTTTCTTCTCACCGTGGGGACTGCTGATTTTTATTGCGGCGCTGCTGCTGATATTCATTGATGAGCTTATCGTTATAATACGAATACTTACGGGACATGACAAATCACCGAAGGACAGCGACATCAACGAAATTATAGACCGTTTGCAGAAGGAAAAATTGCAACAAAAGGCTGAATCCGACAACGATACAAAATCGGAAGAATAAATAAAAGCTGAATATATTTAATTTCGGACGAAAGGA
>CEAA01030986.1_pt1 | contig 13564 bp, 7 predicted proteins | sample 557551 | NCBI WGS metagenome assembly CEAA01 (sample SAMEA3182115, study PRJEB8094) | gut metagenome | biome: human; feature: gut; material: Stool; isolation source: human stools | place: Canada | collected 2013-06-11
GAGGCGAAGCTCGCGCCCATCTGCGCCGAGCTCTTCGGCGACATCGACAGCGACACCGTCGACTTTGTCGATAACTACGACGGTTCGATGAAAGAGCCGGCGCTGCTGCCGACGCGCTTCCCGAACGTGCTCGTGTCGGCAAACCTCGGCATCGCCGTCGGTATGGCGAGCCAGATCTGCGGCTTCAACCTCGAGGAGGTCTGCCGCACGACAATCGCCTATCTCGAGGATCCGAACCACGACCTGCTCTCGACGCTGCCCGCGCCGGATTTTCCGACCGGCGGCGAGATCCTCTATGACCGCAGCGAGATGGCGCAGATCTACCGCACCGGACGCGGCAGCTTCAAGGTGCGCGCCCGCTGGCGGCACCTGCCGAAAGAGAACATCATCGAGATCTATGAGATCCCGTACTCCACGACCGTGGAGGCTGTCATCGACAAGGTGGCCGAGCTCGTCAAGGCGGGCAAGCTGCGCGAGGTGGCCGATATGCGCGACGAGACCGACCTCAGCGGTCTGAAGCTCGCCATCGACCTCAAGCGCGGCGCAGACCCCGAGCAGGTCATGCAGAAGCTCTTCCGGCTCACACCGCTGTGCGACAGCTTTGCCTGCAACTTCAACATCCTCATCGCCGGGAATCCGCGCGTGATGGGCGTGGGCGAGATCCTCGACGAGTGGACGTCGTGGCGCATGGAGTGCATCCGGCGGCGCGTGTTCTTCGAGCTTCAGAAAAAGCGCGCCAAGCTGCACCTGCTGCAGGGCCTCGGCAAGATCCTGCTCGACATCGACCGCGCCATCGCCATCATCCGCAACACCGAGCGGGAGGCCGACGTCGTGCCCAACCTCATGGCGGGCTTCGGTCTCGATGAGGTGCAGGCAAACTTTGTCGCCGAAATCAAGCTGCGCAACATCAACCGCGAGTACATCCTCAAGCGCACGGCCGAGACCGATGCGCTGGAAAAAGACATTGCCGACCTTGAGGCGACGCTTGAGAGCAAGCGCCGCATCCGCAGCATCATCATCCGCGAGCTCAAGGAGATCATCCGCAAGTACCCGTCGCCGCGGCGCACGGGCATCGTCGCGGCGGAGAGCGTCACGATGCTGCCGACGGAGGACCTTGTGCCGGATTACCCGGTGCAGCTGTTCCTCTCGCGCGAGGGCTACTTCAAGAAGATCACGCCGCAGTCGCTGCGCATGAGCGGCGAGCAGAAGTATAAGGACGGCGACGAGCTGAGCCAGAGCTTCGGCGCGACGAACCGCGGGGAACTTCTCATCTTCACCGACCGTCAACAGGTATATAAGGCCAAGCTCTGCGACTTTGCGGACACGAAGGCGTCCGTGCTCGGCGTGTACCTGCCGACGGTGCTGTCCATGGACGAGGAAGAGCACGTCCTGTGCATGGTCGACCCCGGCGACTATCGCGGCGAGCTGCTGCTCGTGTTTGAAAACGGCAAGGCCGCGCGCATCCCCATGGCGGCCTACGAGACCAAGACGAACCGCCGCCGCCTGACCGGCGCGTATTCGGACAAGAGTCCGCTCATAGCTGTGCTGCCGCTCTACGAGGGCAGCGAGGTCGCGGTCTTTGCGTCCGACGGACGCGCGCTGCTCTTCCCGCCGGAGGCGATAGCGCTCAAGGCATCGCGCACGACGCAGGGCGTCGCCGTCATGGCGCTGAAGAAAAAGGCTGTCGTCACGCAGGCGCAGTTTGTGCCCGATACGCTTATCCACAACCATGCGCGCTACCGCGCCAAGAGCCTGCCGGCAGCCGGTGCGCTGCTGCGCGAGGACGACCGCGGTGAGGAGCAAATGAGCCTGATCTGAGGAGGAAACTATGGATCTGCATCGTTTTTCCGCTTTTGATTATATGAAGCTGATCGTCGGTTCGGCGCTCGTGGCCGCGGCATTTCAGTTTTTCACCTTCCCGAACAGCATCGTTTCCGGCGGCGTGACCGGCATCGCGCAGATCATCCATCTGCTGACGCGCATCCCGGTCGGCGTGCTGTCGATCCTCATCAATATCCCGATCTTCTGTCTCGGCTGGCGGCACCGGCTCGGCACGCGCCGGCTCATTCTGGCGCTGTGCGTCATGGCGATGATCTCCGTGTTCATCGACCTGCTTGCGATCACCGAGCTTGTCGCGACGGATGAGCCGATGCTCGGCGCTGTCTACGGCGGCGTCATCAACGGCGCGGGCTACGGCCTGATCTATACCACCGGCACGACCGGCGGCGGCACGGACATTCTGGCCAAGATCCTGCGCCGGCGCTACCCGTACATAAATTTCGGCACGCTGCTGTTCGGCATGAACGTGCTCGTCGTGCTGACGTTCGCGTTCCTGTTCAAGAAATACGACAGCTGCATGTACACCATGATCGAGATGTTCATCAGCTCGAAGGTCGTCAACCTCGTCCTCTACGGGCCGGGTGTGTCGGAGGTGTGCTACATCATCAGCAGCAACGTCGGCGCGATCAAGAGCGCCATCACCTGCACGATGGGCCGCGGCGTCACGCTGCTCAACGGCGAGGGCGCGTGGTCGGGCAGAGAGATGCAGGTCATCCTCTGCGTGGTCAAGCGGCCGGAGATCGCGCAGCTGCGCGAGGTCGTGCGCTCGGTGGACGGAAAGGCATTTGTCATCGTGTCCGAGGCCAAGGACGTCTTTGGCCGCGGCTTTGGAAACATCTACGGCGACGATTGAAAGGAGCGGGGTATGCGCAAACGCTGCATCACCGGCATCCTGCTGGCGGCACTGCTGGTGTCGCTGTGCGGATGCACGTCCGTGTTTGACAAGGAGTATCTGTCGGTGCGCCCGTATGAGGAGCCGTCGAATCTGCTGACGGATGCCGACACCACGCAGATCCGCAACTATGCGGGCCTCATGCGCGCGCTCAATGCGATGGCCGCGCAGTACGAGCGCTCGTTCGTGCTGGCTTTCGGCGACTATGACGGCATCATTGCCGACGATCTGGCCGCCGCCTGCGAGGAGCTGCGCACCGGTACGGCCATCGGCGCATACTGCATCGACAGTGTCACCTATGAGACCGAGCAGGTGATCGCCTACTGTGAGGCGAGCATCACCATCGCCTACAACCGGCCGGAGAGCGAGGTGCGCTCCATCTACAGTGCCCAGACGCAAAAGAGCATCCTTGACTGCGTGGTCGATGCGCTCGACCGGCAGAAAACGCAGTTTGCCATCCAGATCAGCACCAGCACGCTCGAAACGGATGACGTCGCGGCGCTCGTGCGCTCGGCGTGCCTGAATCAGCCGCAGCTCGTGGTGGATTTCCCGGCCATCGACGTCACGGCCTACAGCGGCGGCAGCAGCCAGAAGATCTTCGGCGTCACGCTGCGCTATGACCTTGGCGCGTCCGTGGTCAATGACCGCCGCACACAGCTTGACGGCCGTGTGCGCACGCTGCTCTCTTCGCTCACGGCAGGGGAGAAGGAGACACCGCTGCAGGCGGCCTTCGTCGTCATGCGTGCCTGTGAGCAGCGCACGACGACCGTGCGCACCGCCTATGACGCACTCGTCAACGGCTCGGGCGACAGCTGCGCGCTGGCCATGGCATACAAGGCGGTGTGCGACGCGCTCGATATCCCGTGTCAGGTCGTAAGCGGCCGCTTCCAGGGCATCGACCACTGCTGGAACGTGGTGCAGGTCAACGGCAATTACTATCATCTCGACCTGTCCATGCAGTCGGAGACGCTGTGGCTGCGCAGCGACGAGAGCATGCGCGGCACCTACCAGTGGACGACTGACAGCTGCCCGACGTGCGCGGCGCAGTCGTTCATCTGGCGCGAGGACGAGAAGCTCTGACACGATAAAATCAGAAAAAAGAGAAAAAACGCTTGACAAGCCGTCTTTTTGTGGTACAATAACGCTTGCATTCACGAAATGCGGGCATAGCTCATTTGGCAGAGCGCCACCTTGCCAAGGTGGAGGTAGCGAGTTCGAATCTCGTTGCCCGCTCCAGATTGAGAACCACACACAGCAAAAACACCGCACGAAGTGCGGTGTTTTTGCTGTGCTTTGCTGCGTCCGCAGCGCGTGGACATCAAGGAACGGATCACAAACACCGATCGGATCAAATTAAGGAGGAACCCTTCATGAACGCAGATGTTGTTATCGTCGGCGCCGGTCCTGCCGGTATTTTCACGGCGCTGGAGCTGCTGCGCCGCGGCGCTCCGGAGAAGATCGTCATGATCGAGCAGGGACAGGCCATTGAAAACCGCCGCTGCCCGAAAGCCAAGACCGGCAAGTGCATGAACTGCAAGCCGTACTGCCACATCACGACCGGATTCTCCGGCGCGGGCGCATTTTCGGACGGGAAGCTCTCGCTGTGCAGCGATGTCGGCGGTGACCTGCCTACGCTTGTCGGCGAGCAGAAGGCACAGGAACTCATTGATTATGCCGACGGCATCTATCTCGAATTCGGCGCGGACGAGCACGTCGAAGGGCTGGAGAACACGGAGGAGGTCAAGCAGATCCGCACACGTGCCATCCGCGCGGGCCTGCGTCTGGTAGACTGCCCGATCCGTCACCTCGGCACGGAAAAGGCACACGAGGTGTATCTCGGTATTGAAAACTACCTGCGCGAGCATGGCGTGGAGATGCTCTTCGGCTGCACGTGCGAGGATGTCATCGTGCGCGACGGGCGCTGCTGCGGTGTCGTGGCACACGATGCGCATCAGGACTATACCATCGAGGCCAGGCACACCGTCATCGCCACCGGCCGCCGCGGCGCGGACTGGCTGGAAAAGGTCTGCCTCGAGCACGGTGTGGAGCACAAGCCCGGCACGGTCGATATCGGCGTGCGCGTCGAGGTGCGCAATGAGGTCATGGAGTCTGTCAACCGCGTGCTCTATGAGTCGAAGCTCATCGGCTATCCCGCACCGTTTAAGAACAAGGTGCGCACGTTCTGCCAGAACCCCGGCGGCTTCGTTTCGCAGGAAAACTACGACAACGATCTCGCCGTCGTCAACGGTCATGCGTATAAGGAGCTCAAGTCGCCCAACACGAACGTGGCGATCCTCTGCTCGCATAATTTCTCCGTGCCGTTCAACCAGCCGATCGCCTACGCGCAGAAGGTCGGCGAGCTGACGAATATGCTCGGCGCGGGGCACATCATGGTGCAGCGCTTCGGCGATATCCTCGACGGCAAGCGCACGTGGCAGAAGGAGCTCGCGCAGTCGAACGTCCGTCCCACGCTGCCGGACGCCGTCGCTGGCGACATCACGTCCGCCATGCCGTACCGCGCCATGCTCAACATCATCAACTTCATCAAGGCCATGGACGAGGTCGTGCCCGGCTTCGCCGCGTATGAGACGCTGCTGTACTCCCCTGAGCTGAAGTTTTACAGCAACCGCATCGCCATGGACGACGCGCTCAACACGAACGTGCCCGGTCTGCACTGCCTGGGCGACTCCTCCGGCTGGACGCGCGGCCTGATGATGGCCTCGGCCATGGGCGTGCTCATGGGGCGCAGGCTCGCGGATATGCTCTGATGTGCGGGTGAACGGAAGGATTGTCATCTTTTACACAAAACGCTTGACAAATTCCTGCAAATCAGTAGTATAAGAGGGATGGAAAATTGATAGATCCGCCGGTGCGGCGGAGGGAAGGAAACACATTATGGATGGATTGAAAAAAGCTTATTACCGCACCTACCAGCAGGTGTTTGACATCGGTATGCGCTGCCTGCATTGGCGCAAGCCGATCGTGCTCTCCGGCGCCGGCTGTCTTAAACAGGTACCGGACGTGCTCGGCAAGTGCGGTGTGGAAAAGGTCATGGTCGTCACCGGTTCGCACGTGGTCAAGTCGCTCGGACCGAAGCTGTTTGCTGCGCTCGAGGAGGCCGGTATGCCCTACGAGGTGTTCAGCGAGGTCGAGGCCAACCCCTCCGTGACCACGGTCGAGAAGATCCGCGCACAGTACGTGGAGACCGGCTGCAGCGGCTTCGTCGCTCTCGGCGGCGGCAGTCCGATGGATGCGACCAAGGGTGCGGCTGCCCGCGTTGCCTGCCCGAAAAAGAGCTGCAACGACATGGCCGGTGTCATGCGTGTCGGCAAGACCGTGCCGCCGATCGTCGCCATTCCGACGACGTCCGGCACCGGCAGTGAGACGACGATCGCCGCCGTCATCACCGACAGCGAGACGCACCACAAGTACGCGCTCATGGATCTCAAGCTCATGCCGCTGTATGCCATTCTCGATCCGGAGCTGACCGTCGGCCTGCCGCCGCGCACGACCGCGACCACCGGCATGGACGCGCTCACCCACGCGGTCGAGGCGTACATCAGCTGGACGTACAACACCAAGGAGAGCCTGCGCCTCGCCGAAGAGGCCGTCAAGCTCATCTTCGATAACCTCGAGGTCGCTTACGCGCACGGCGATGATCTCAAGGCCCGTGAGAACATGATGATCGCCGCCTTCAAGGCAGGCTTCGCGTTCTCCCGCGCCGGTGTTGGCAATGTGCACGCCATCGCGCACACGCTCGGCGGTCTGTATAACACCCCGCACGGTCTTGCCAACGCGGTCATCCTGCCGATCGTTCTGGAGGACTACGGCGAGGCCGTATATCCGAAACTTGCGCGCCTGAGCGAGATCGCCGGCGTCAAGACCGAGGGCACGGACGCGGAGAAGGCGCAGGCCTTCATCGCGGAGATCTATGCCATGAACGAGCGCATGGGCATCCCGAAGGGCTTCGATTTCATTCAGGAAGCCGACATCCCGCAGATCATCGATTGGGCGCTGGCCGAGGCCAACCCCAACTACCCTGTGCCGGTCGTGTACAACGCTGCGCGCTGCCGCAAGGTCATCGATGATATCCGCGCCAAGGCCGCGGAGAATCCGCCCGCCGAAGCATAAGAGCATAGCAAAGCCCGCCCCGCACAGCCGTGCGGGGCGGGCTCTTTCTTCTGGCAGACTCAGGCGGCCTGCCGATCTTTTTTGCTGCCGATGCCGCCGTGCAGGACAAAGCGGCAAAAGCCGTTGTCCGGGTGCGCGGACACAATGCGGTAAATGAGCAGCGTGATCGCGTAGGCGATCGTGGCTGCGACCAGACCGACGATCATCGCGCCGAGCACGTCGGACGGGTAGTGCGCCATGAGGTAGTTGCGCGCAAAACCCATCACCGGCACAAACAGAAACGCCCAGTAGCGCGCGGGCTTTTTGCCCGTGAGCACGAGCGCGGTCACGCCGGCCATCGCGGCCGTCACATGGCCGGAGGGGAAGGAGTATTCGCTCTCGGCATACGCGCCGGCGGCCTGCCACCAGGTGCGGAAAGGTTCCACCGTCAGCGGGCGCGGCCGGGCGACGAAGTCCTTGAGCCAGAAGTTCGTGATGAGCGCGCCGCAGCACACGGCGCCGAACATGCAGATGCCCGCCTTGCGCGTTTTCGGAAACAGCATCAGCGCGATGCCGAGCGCGAGAAAGACAATGCCCTTCTCGCCCAGCAGCGTGATGGCCCGGCACAGCGGCGTAAAAGCCCCGCCCGCCGTACCGGCCAAACTGTGCAGCGCCTGCAAAATGGCGTAGTCATAGCCCGCAAAGGCCGTGTTGAGCCATTGCGCGATCGCAGTCAGTTCCATAAAAAATCACCGTCCGGATAGAAAGAATAGCTTTTGAAAAAGGCGAAAAGCTCGCCGGAATGTAAAATGCACTTAAAATCTGTGTAAAGCGAAAAGTGACTTTGTCATCTTACACCCCGTGCATGCGTTTTGCAACCGTTAACATTCGCACGGACCCTTAAAGTTTTGAATGAACGATTTTTATCAAAAACAAAAATGGAACGTTTTCTGTATTTTGAACCGGTTATTCTGCTGCGGGGCTTGACTTTGGCGCGAAAAATCAATATGCTGGTAAACAGAAATTCAATCTTTAGATAGGAGCGATTTTTGCATGATTCTCGATTGCAGCAAGTATGTCGGCCCTTGTAAGTGCGGCCGCGAGCACACCCTGGAGACGAAGAAGGTCGTCGTGGAGTATGACGCGCTCGACAAGTTCGACCAGTATATGGACGAGGTCGGCCTGACCGGCAAGCGCGCTGTCATCTATGACACGAACACGTATAACCTTCCGACGCTCAAGCATGTGCGCGCCGATCAGGAGATCGTCCTCAATGCTGAGGGGCTTCACTCCGAGAAGGGGATGATCGAGGACATGATGCGCCAGCTCGACCATCCGGATGTGATCGTCGCGGTCGGCTCCGGCACGATCATGGACTTCGGCCGCTACCCGGCGTACCATCTCGGCATCCCGTTCGTCGCCGTGCCGACGCTTGCGAGCTCCGACGGCTTCACGGCCAACATCTGCTCGATCATCATCGACGGTCAGAAAAAGTCCATCCCCATGCAGGCTGCGGCGCTCGTCGTCTGCGACCTGAACGTGGTCTCCGGTGCGCCCCTGTGGCTGACCGTGAGTGGCATTTCGGACATTCTGGCAAAGTACATTTCGCTCGCGGACTGGAAGATCGCACACCTCGTCTCGGGCGAGTATTACTGCCCCATGGTCGCCGATCTCGCCGAGGAGGCGCTGACCATTATGCGCAAGGCTGCCGATGATATGGCGGCCGGCGGCAAGCCGGACTTTGAGGCCATGACCATGGCGCAGATGATCTCCGGCCTGACCATGCAGCTGCTCAACCACTCCCGCGCTGCGTCCGGCGCCGAGCACCTGATGGCGCACCTTGTGGAGATGAAGCCGCCGCGCTTTGAAAATGCCCATGGCATGCACGGCCAGTGCGTTGGTGTGGGCACGTACCTGTGCGCCAAGGAGTACCATTACCTTGCCTCGCTCCCGACGCCGAAGGCCAAGCCCTTCGAGCCCCTGACCCGCGCATGGGTGGACGAGAAATTCGGCAATCTCGCCGACGGCATCATGAAGGAGAACGAGAACGACGTGCTCGGCACCTTCGATCCGCAGAACATCGTCGACCACTGGGACGAGATCCGCGCCATCATCGCCGAGATCCCCTCGGCCGAGGAGTTTGCCGCCCTGTGCGAGAAGCTCGGCGCGTTCTACAAGCCCGAACAGATCGGCATCGACCCGGCTCTGTCGGAGGATATGCTCAGCGTTTCGGCTGCCATCCGCAACCGCCTGACGCTCATCCGCATGCGCCGCGTGCTCGATTTCGGCGAATAATTGCAGATGGAAACCATATGTGCCCGGAAGCAGCCGCTTCCGGGCGCTTTTCGCTTGTGAAACAGGGCGTGTGGTGGTATAATATTCTGATTCTAATTTTGTAAAAGGAGGCCGTGCCATGCCGGATTTTGAAGTCGTTTCGCCCTACGAGCCGTCGGGCGATCAGCCCGAGGCGATCGACGCGCTCGCGCAGGGCGTGGAAAACGGCATTGACGAGCAGGTGCTGCTCGGCGTGACCGGCTCCGGCAAGACGTACACGATGGCCAAGGTCATCGAGCGCGTCCAGCGGCCGACGCTCGTGCTCGCACACAACAAGATCCTCGCGGCACAGCTGTGCAGCGAGTTCAAGGAGTTTTTTCCGAACAACGCCGTGGAATATTTCGTGTCGTACTATGACTACTACCAGCCGGAGGCATACATCCCGCACACGGACACGTTTATCGAAAAGGACGCCTCCATCAACGATGAGATCGAGCGCCTGCGCCATTCGGCCACGTCGAGCCTGTTTGAGCGGCGGGACGTGATCGTTGTCTCGTCCGTGTCGTGCATCTACGGCCTCGGCGACCCGATCGACTATGCCAACATGGTCATTTCGCTGCGCACCGGTCAGCAGCGTGACCCGGAGGAGCTCATGCGCAAGCTCATCGACATCCGCTACGAGCGCAACGACATCGCCTTCGCGCGCAATATGTTCCGCGTCCGCGGCGACACGATCGACATTTTTCCGGCCTATTCGTCCGACCATGCCGTGCGCGTGGAGTTTTTCGGCGACGAGATCGACCGCATCTCGGACATCAACGTCGTCACCGGCGCGCCCATCCGCACGCTCAGCCATGTGGCGATCTATCCCGCGTCGCACTATGTCACGACGCATGAAAAGATGGAGCGCGCCATCGGCGAGATCCGTGCCGAGTGCGATGCGCGCGTGAAAACGTTTGAGCAGCAGGGCAAGCTCCTCGAGGCGCAGCGCATCCGCCAGCGCACGGATTATGACATTGAGATGATGCAGGAGCTTGGCTACTGCTCCGGCATTGAGAACTACTCGCGCATCATCAGCGGCCGCGCCCCCGGCAGCGCGCCGATGACGCTGCTGGACTATTTCCCGAAGGATTTTCTGCTCTTTGTCGACGAGAGCCACGTTACGCTGCCGCAGGTGCGCGCCATGTATCGCGGCGACCGTGCGCGCAAGGATTCGCTCGTCGAGTACGGCTTCCGCCTGCCGAGCGCGTACGATAACCGTCCGCTGAAGTTCGAGGAGTTCGAGCAGCGGGTGCATCAGGCCATCTATGTCTCTGCCACGCCGGGCGACTATGAGCGCGAGCACGCGGGGCAGATCGCCGAGCAGATCATCCGGCCGACCGGCTTGCTCGACCCGCAGATCTTCGTGCGCCCCATCGAGGGGCAGATCGACGATCTCATCGGCGAGATCAACGCCCGCATCGCCAAAAACGAACGCGCGCTCGTGACCACGCTCACAAAGAAGATGGCCGAGGATCTCTCGGCCTACCTCACGAATGCGGGCATCCGCTGCCGGTATCTGCACCACGACATCGGCGCGATCGAGCGCATGGAGATCATCCGCGACCTGCGCACGGGTGCGTTTGACGTGCTCGTCGGCATCAACCTCCTGCGCGAGGGACTGGATCTGCCGGAGGTGTCGCTCGTGGCGATCCTCGACGCGGACAAGGAGGGCTTTCTGCGCAGCGAGACGAGCCTCATCCAGACGATCGGCCGCGCGGCGCGCAACGCCGAGGGTACGGTCATCATGTACGCGGATAAGGAGACGGCCGCCATGCACGCGGCCATCATGGAGACCAACCGCCGCCGCGCCAAGCAGGCGGCCTACAACGCCGCGCACGGCATCGTGCCCAGGACGATCGTCAAGGGCGTGCGCGAGCTGCTCGAGATCTCCGGCGACGTCGAAGCGCCCAAGCGCGCCGACGGCGTGAAGATGACGGAGGCCGAGCGCCGCGCCGAGATCACGCGGCTCGAGGCACAGATGAAAAAGGCGGCCGAAATGCTCGAGTACGAGTATGCCGCCGTGCTGCGCGACCGGCTCATTGAGCTGCGCGGCCAGTGACGCGCAAGGAGGACACCCGAATGAAACTCATGATTCTCGACGGCAACAGCATCATCAACCGCGCCTTTTACGGCATCCGGATGCTCAACGCGTCCGACGGCACGCCGACAAACGCGGTCTACGGCTTTCTGAGCACGTTCCGGCGCGTTTTCGACCTGGCGCAGCCGCAGGCGGTGTGCGTCGCGTTCGACGTGCACGCCCCCACGTTCCGCCACGAGCAGTATGCGCTCTACAAGGCGCAGCGCAAGCCCATGCCGGAGGAGCTCGCCGTGCAGATGCCGCTGCTCAAGCAGACGCTCGACTACATGGGCGTGCGGCGGCTGGAGCTGGCCGGCTGGGAGGCCGACGACCTGCTCGGCACGGTCGCGCGCCGCTGCGAGGCTGCCGGTTGGACGTGCGACGTCGTCACCGGCGATAAGGACAGCCTGCAGCTCATCACCGACAGCACCCATGTCTTTAACGTCAAGACCCGCATGGGGCAGACGGATACGATCGAATACACGCCCGAGCGCTTTCGTGAAGAGTACGGCTTTGACCCCATCCGCATGATCGACCTCAAGGCGCTCATGGGCGACAGCTCCGACAACATCCCCGGCGTGCCGGGCATCGGCGAAAAGACGGCGAAGGATCTGCTCGTGCGCTTCGGTACGGTGGCGGACATTTACCGCGACCTCGATGCGCTGGACATCAAGCCCGGCGTGCGCAAAAAGCTCACCGAGGGGCGCGAGAGCGCGCAGCTCTCGTTCGACCTTGCCACCATCCGCACGGACGCGCCGATCGACTTTGCGCTCGAGTCGGCCGTCTGGGATCACGACTATCAGCCGGAGCTGTACGACTGGTTCCGGCGGCTCAACTTCACGTCGCTGTCGGAAAAGTGGGGGCTGCAGCCGGCGGACGACGCGGGCGTACCGTCGAGCGCGCTGCCGGCCGTGGACGTGGCGGACAGCGCCGCGCTGCGCGCGCTTGAGCAGGCGGTCACGGCGGCGCCCTATGTCGCGGTGCTCGCGCCCGACGGGCTCGACACGCTCACGCTCTGCGACGGTAAGGCGTGCTATGCGCTCTCGTGGGCGCAGCTCGGCGATGATTATAACGCATTTTTGCGCCTGCTGTTTTCCGCGCGCGTGCGCAAGGCGGGGCACAACATCAAAGACCTCATGCGCGCGCTGCTCGACGAGGGGCTGCCGACGGACGGCTTCGTGTTTGACACGGCACTGGCGGCCTACCTGCTCGATGCCACGGCCGGAAGCTATGACCTGCCGCGCCTTGCGCAGACGTATCTTGGCGAGGAACTGCCGGATGTGCAGAGCGTCTGGGCGCTGCAGCCGGTGCTGCACGAAAAAATGGACGCTCAGGCCATGCTGCCGCTCTACACGGACGTTGAGCTGCCGCTGTGCCCGGTGCTGGCGCGCATGGAGCAGGCGGGCTTTCTGGTCGACCGCAAGGCGCTGTACGACTTCGGCGAGAGCCTCACGAGCAGCATCGAGCAGCTCCAGCAGAGCATCTGGGCGCTCGCGGGCGAGCCGTTCAACATTCAGTCGCCGAAGCAGCTCGGCAATGTTCTGTTCGAGCGGCTCATGCTTCCGGCCGGGAAAAAGACCAAGACCGGCTGGAGCACGAACGCCGCCGTGCTCGAAAAGCTGCGCGGCAAGCACCCGATCATCGAGCAGATCCTCGATTACCGCACGCTCACAAAGCTCAAGTCCACCTATGCCGACGGACTGCTCAAGGAGATCTCCGCCGACGGGCGCATCCACACGAACTTCCAGATGACCGTCACGGCGACGGGGCGCCTGTCGTCGACAGAGCCGAACCTGCAGAATATCCCTGTGCGCCGCGAGCTCGGCGCGCAGATCCGCAAGATGTTCGTGGCCTCGCCCGGCAGGGTGCTCGTGGACGCGGACTACAGCCAGATCGAGCTGCGCCTGCTTGCGCACATCGCAAACGATGAGACGATGATCGCCGCCTTCCGCAGCGGGGAGGACATCCACGCCGTCACGGCGTCGCAGGTGTTCGGCGTGCCGCTTGCGGAGGTGACGCCGCTGCAGCGCTCGCACGCGAAGGCCGTCAATTTCGGCATCGTCTACGGCATCTCGGCCTTCAGCCTCGCGCAGGACATCGGCGTGTTCCAGAGTGAGGCCAAGGCGTATATGGACAGCTATTTTGCCAAGTACCACGGCGTGCGCGCGTATATGACGCGCGTCGTCGAGCAGGCCAAGGCCGACGGCTATGTCACGACGCTCTTCGGCCGCCGCCGCGATCTGCCGGAGCTCAAGTCATCAAACTTCAACCTCCGCAGCTTTGGCGAGCGTGTGGCGCTCAATATGCCCATTCAGGGCACGGCGGCGGAC
>CEAA01033247.1_pt1 | contig 13454 bp, 10 predicted proteins | sample 557551 | NCBI WGS metagenome assembly CEAA01 (sample SAMEA3182115, study PRJEB8094) | gut metagenome | biome: human; feature: gut; material: Stool; isolation source: human stools | place: Canada | collected 2013-06-11
ACTCATGGGAACGTGGTGCCAATGAAAACACCAACGGGCTTATCAGGCAGTATATCCCAAAGGGTAAGGACTTTAGTGAAGTAACCAACAAACAGATTAAGTGGATTGAAAATAAACTCAATAATCGACCTCGTAAAAGACTTGGATACCTCACGCCAAACGAAAAATTTAAACAAATTATTAATCAGAATTCTGTTGCATTTGCAAGTTGAATTCAGCACTTTCCAGCGCACTAGTGGCATGAAGTAAGTTCAGGTCGAAAGTAACTTTATTAGATACATGGCTACCTACAATCTGGTCGATAGAAATACCGAGTTTTTGAGAAAGCAGCGCTACTTCGTCTATTGTAAAAGACACCTCACCCCTCAATCTGCGATAGACAGCTTCCTTTCCCATGCATAAAATGTCAGCCAAAGTATTGGCCAGATTCATATCTTGAGGAATTCGCTCCCTCATTGTAGATATTAATTCGTTTAGAATACCATTTTTCATTGTTTGTTCCTTTAATTTTAATGTTAATAATCTCTGTGATACATTCTATGCAAAATTACGTCTTGTGTTTGAAAGATTTGTGTGGAAAAACAGAGATGAATGTATGTGTTTTTTTTCTGATTGGGAATCAAACAGAAGTGGTGAGGACAGGGAATGAAAAAAAGTAGATAAGAATCTTATCTACTTTCATTTATTGGAACTGATTTTTTATTGAAGTTCTAATCTGCGAAAATAAAATTAAAGAGCGTCAATAATTTCTCGCTGTTGCTTGAAGAATTGAATACGCTGCATTTCACCGCTTTCGGATATCAAAGTGGAGAACTTTTTCAGAGATTGAATCCATTCTTTCAAGGTACAGAAGATTTCGTTGTCCATCGTGGTAATGGAGTTGATGGAATAAATACGTATGAGGCTCATTTGCAGGTTATTGGTGTCTACATAGCTATATGTTGCCTCGAAGTTGATATTCGACACATAGATGCGTACACGATTGCCATCGGCTGTCTTGCCATTGATAGCCAGTTCTTCCAGTTCGTCCGCCAATAAGAATAATTCATTTTTGATTTCTTCTTTTGTTTCGTCGGAAATGAGATGGAGGCTGGCGAAGTATTGGATATCGTTGATAAGGTGTTGGAAAATCATATTATCCCATATATAGTCTATGGAGTGGATATGACGTGTCATTGCTACATAGTCTTTCTGGATATTGACCAGTTTCGGTGGAATATCCAATTCTTCGAAACTCTTGCAATCGATATATTTATTCTGGTACATCCATTTGAATAAACGGAATTTTGCCAGAAGTTCATGTTTCAGATAGAGAGTCTGGGGAATAATGTTGGCAGAAGTTCCCATTACAGAATTCGGGTCATCCGGCATCGTATTGATTAGCGAGACATATTTTTCAAGGATATTGTAGTAACTCTCGAACGGGTCGTCATAATCTACAATGTTTATATTAAACATGGCGTTCGATTTGAAACTTAGTCCTATAATCTTGTCTAGCGATATACCCAGTTTTCTTGAAATAAGAGCCGACTCTTGTAAGGTGAAAGGTACTTCACCGCGCAATCTTCTGTATACTGCCTCTTTTCCTATGTATAGCGTGTCCATTAACATATCTGCCAGTTGTCCTTTGAGCGGAAGCTTTTCTTTCATCGCTTCTATGAGGTTTGCATTTGGATTATTTGTCATCATAATAGTTCTAATAAATAATACTTTTCTATTATAAACATTTGTCAGTGGCAAGTTGTTTCGGAAATTGAAACTATTTAAATCTGCTTTTTTTTAAAATATCCTCTCCGAAAATTGTTTATTTTAAGCAAATCGGTTACATTTGTGACCATAAACAAAACGAAGAGACAGCGTCTCTTTAATAAACAATAGAAATATTTAGAATGAAAAGAATATTGGTAAGTGGCGGAGCCGGTTTTATAGGCTCTCATCTCTGTACTCGGCTTATAAACGAAGGTCACGACGTGATATGCCTGGATAATTTTTTTACGGGTTCGAAAGATAATATCATTCACTTGATGGATAATCATCATTTTGAGGTGGTGAGGCATGATGTCACTTATCCTTATTCGGCTGAAGTAGATGAAATTTATAATTTGGCTTGTCCGGCATCTCCCATTCATTATCAACATGACCCGATTCAAACTGCCAAAACATCTGTGATGGGAGCCATTAATATGCTGGGATTGGCAATGAGACTGGATGCCAAGATTCTGCAAGCTTCTACGAGTGAGGTATATGGAGATCCAATCGTTCATCCGCAACCGGAAAGCTATTGGGGAAATGTGAATCCGGTAGGTTACCGGTCTTGCTATGATGAGGGAAAGCGTTGCGCAGAAACATTATTTATGGATTATCACCGTCAGAATAATGTGCGTGTGAAGATTATCCGTATTTTTAATACGTATGGTCCGCGAATGTTGCCGAATGACGGACGGGTTGTTTCTAATTTTATTCTTCAAGCGTTGAATAATGAAGATATAACAATATATGGTGATGGGAAGCAGACACGCAGCTTCCAGTATATTGATGATTTGATTGAAGGAATGATAAGAATGATGAATACGGAGGACGAGTTTACAGGTCCTATAAACCTGGGGAATCCGAATGAATTTCCGGTATTGGAATTGGCGGAAAGGATCATTAGTATGACCGGTTCATCTTCGAAGATTGTATTTAAGTCTTTACCGGATGATGATCCGAAGCAACGCCAACCGGATATTACATTGGCTAAAGAGAAATTGGGCTGGCAGCCTACTGTTGAACTTGAAGAGGGGCTGAAGCGTATGATTGAATATTTTAAAAATGTCTGAAGCATAAAAAAAGAAAATTATGAATATGGAAATTAATCCTTCTGAATATAAAGTCCTTATTGTGGACGATGTAATATCAAACGTCCTTTTATTAAAGGTACTTTTGACCAACGAGAAATTCAAAATTGTGACTGCCGGTAATGGAACACAGGCGTTGGAACAAGTGAAGAAGGAAAATCCGGATCTTGTATTACTGGATGTAATGATGCCGGATATCAGTGGCTTTGAGGTAGCTCAACAAATGAAAGCAGACCCCGAAATGGCTGAAATTCCCATTATCTTCCTGACTGCTCTAAATAGTACGGCGGATATCGTAAAAGGATTTCAGGTGGGTGGTAATGACTTTATTTCAAAGCCATTCAATAAAGAAGAATTGATTATTCGTGTGACGCACCAGATTTCGTTGGTTGCAGCGAAAAGAATCATTGTTGCACAAACGGAAGAGTTGCGTAAGACGATCATGGGACGCGACAAACTCTATTCTGTGATTGCACATGACTTGCGTTCACCAATGGGATCTATCAAGATGGTGCTGAATATGCTGATTCTGAATCTGCCAAGCGAAACAATTGGTGATGAGATGTATGAATTGCTGACAATGGCTAATCAGACAACAGAAGATGTATTCTCATTGCTTGATAATCTGCTGAAATGGACGAAGAGCCAGATTGGTAAACTGAAAGTGGTTTATCAGGATATTAATATGGTGGAAGTCGTAGAGGGCGTAAGTGAAATCTTTACGATGGTGGCCAGTCTGAAAAATATTAAGATAGTACAAGATGTGCCTGTAGAGAATGTGGCTGTTCGTGCTGATATTGACATGATTAAGACGGTGATTCGTAATTTAATCAGTAATGCGATTAAGTTTAGCAATGAAGGTTCGGAAGTAGTGGTGTCACTGGCAGAAGAAGACGGTATGGCAATCGTAAGTGTGAAAGACAGTGGTTGCGGTATTGATGACGAAAATCAGAAGAAGTTGCTGCATACCGATACTCATTTCAGTACCTTTGGTACAAACAATGAAGAAGGTTCGGGACTCGGATTGTTATTGTGTCAGGACTTTGTTGTCAAAAATGGCGGTAAACTTTGGTTTACTTCAAAGAAGGGAGACGGGTCTACATTTAGTTTCTCAATTCCATTGTTGGAGAAATAAGATAACTATAGATAATACGACTAGAAATAATAAGGGCACGGTTTGCATGAATATGTAAATCGTGCCCTTATTTAATTGGTATATTCTATTTTCGGTTTATCGTTTGCAGATAGCCTTAAAATCGCAATACGAACATTTTTTAGTATCTTCTGTCTGCGTAAAAGGCTCTTCTTCGCTGAATATTTCTTCTAATAATGTTTGCAGGCGTTCACGGAATTCATCTTCAAAGAAAGCGAAGTTGTTTACCGGTATTTTCGGTTTACGAGGTTCTCCCATTTCAATAACAGGCGAATAGTTTTCCGATGCTGCCCGGTGGATGTAGAGCAGAGCAGGAGCTACCATTAACGATTGTTGCCGGCTCATGATAGCAGCATACAGAAAAGTCTGGAAGATATAGTTCGGGCGTGTTTCCGATGGGGTGAACAGTTGCTCGATATTAGCAGGTATTTTAGGGCTTCCTCCTGTTTTGTAGTCAACAATCCGCAGGGTACTTTCTTTTGCATCCATACGGTCGATTGTGCCACCCAGACGGAGAGTGAACGGTCCTTGTCCTGTTTGTATAGTAATCTCTTCTGAAACTTTCTTTTCCATAGCGACCATTTCGAAAGGAGTATATTGAAGGTCGTTACGCAGCAATTGTTTCAGATAGGAAACAATTACTTTGGAGTTGATAAGTTGTATGCCGTTATATTCCGGTTTTTCTTCGGGAGAAACTTTGAATAATTCTTTTTTGAAGGCTTGGTCAACGTAGCTTTGTAGCTTCACGTCATTGCGTAATAAGCGTTCAAGATCTTCTTTCTGTATCGTTTTTCCGGTTGCAGTCAGGTCGGTGTATGCTAATTGGGCGGAGAGGTGGAAAATGGTTCCGAATAGAGCGGAATCAATTTCAGCACTCACTTCGTCCGGTGTTTTCAAGCCCGCTACATAGCGGTAGTAGAATCTCAACCGGCAATCCAGATAAGCATTAAGGGCGGAAGGAGAGAGAACCAGTGAATTTGGATGAGTGCTATCGTAAGCACGATAGATTCGTCTTAGTACTTCAGGTGTTTTTTCTACTCGTATCTCTTGGGTACTTTGCGGAGATTGTCCGGCTTCCAGATACTCGCGAGTGATATCATGTGGACCTTCTACAAGTAATTGCAGCATGAAGCGGGATTCTTCTCCACGGTTGAGACCGTCCGAAGAAGTATTGTAGAGTAGCGTGATATTCTCTGCCCGTTGTATCAGTCGATAAAAGTAGTAGGCATACACTGCATTTTTGTGTTCGATAGTGGTCATGCCAAATGCTTTCCGGAGATTATAGGGAATAAAAGAGGAATCTCCTCCGGATTTTGGAAGTTGTCCTTCGTTGAGAGACAATATAATGAGATTCCGGAAGTCCAGATTACGTGTTTCCAATACTCCCATGACTTGCATTCCGATAGCAGGTTCTCCGTGGAAAGGAATGTTAGAAGATGTCAGTACTTTGGTAATCAGTCGTTTCAGAGTATCGGTGCGTATATTTAGTTCTCCGCTTTCAATCAAACTGTAGAGACGGTTGATTTTGGTATGGCTTTGAAAGAGCGATTCTCTATATAGTTGATTGAAGATATCATTGTATTCTCCTTCTTTCCGATAAATGGTTGAAATGTTTTTGATTAATTCGATCAGATAATCGCATAGTTCTTTTATACCATTACGGGGAGTGAAGAGGGTAGTTAGAAAATCATCTTGTTTAAGTTCTGACGGAAGTGGATAAAAACGGTTTGTTTGGGTCAGTTCACGTTCCAGGGGACCGGCATGGGATGATAATTGTTGGGTATAGGGATGCTTCAATATGGCGGATACTGCCTCGTAAGTGAATCGGTCGGTATCGGAGCGGTAACCATTGGTTTGCAGTTCCATTACGGCATTGATAAAGCTATAAACAGGAGTTTGAGCCAATGGGAATCCCATGGTGATATTGACATTCTTCACTTCCTGCGGAATGGAATGAAGTACGGGAAGCAACAGAGCTTCATTACAAAGCACTACAGCATTTTCTTTTTCCTTTTCTACGGTAATTTGTGAATGATCGTTTGTTATCGCCTTAATCCATCCGGGAAGGAAACGTGCTTGGGCATTCTCGGTAGAAGCGGAAATATAACGTATTTTCTTCGGTTCTTTAAAGGTGTTGAAAAAGCTTTCCGGGAGTTCGTTCGGAAATTCCTCGAGATTACGTTTCAGGAATTCTCCGGCCTCATGTTTTTTGATTTGTTGGGTGTAGAAGATATCATAGTCCCAATAGAAGAGTGCCTTGCCCGCATCTTTCAGTTTTCTGAAAAAGTCACTTTCTACTTTGTTCAAAACGTTGAACCCGACAAATATGTATTTGTCGTATTTGAGTTGGTCGGTATCGAGTTGTTCGATCACGTTCCGGTAGAGCATGCCTTCGTAAGCAATGCCTAACTCTGTCAGGTTCGCACGGTAACGATGGTAGATAGTACCTAGCTTGTCCCAAAGGGAAATAAATTTTTCTTTTAGTTCGGTCCGTTTTTCAATGGAGAAATTCTGAAAAAACTGTTGTATGGCTTCTTCCTGCTCTTTGTCAAGGAATTCATAGTCATCCATCAGATTTTTCAAATCTTGTAGATTGCTGAATAATTTGTCGGCATCGACCATATTCTTATCTACATCATCAAAATCACTAATCAACAATTCGCCCCAGAAGTAGAAATCGTCCAATGTTTCCTGACTCCGTGTTTCCTCTTTGAACACTTTATAAAGTTCGCAGACCAATCGAATAGGATCGCCGCTTTTCTGTACGGATAGTTTCTGAAACAGGTCGCTGATACTCATGGCAGCTGGTGACCAGATCGGTTTATCGGATTCTCCTGCTAAATATTCATTGAAGAACAAGTTAGCACGTTTATTAGGGAAAACGAGTACCGTACGTGACAGGTCGTTTCCTATCTTGGTATATAAATCATGAGCGACTAGTTGGAGAAATGATTGCATATTGATTAAACTATTTTCTGATTCTTGTATTTATTGTAATCGGAACATAACAGGTACGGTGAAATAAACAGCAACTTTAGTACCATCTTCCAGTTCTCCCGGTTTCCATTTAGGCATTTGATTAATGACGCGTAAAGCTTCTTTATCCAGATAAGGATCTACGCCACGTAAAACTTTTGGTTTGACTATATTTCCTTCTTTATCAACGATGAACTGAATAATAGTACGCCCCTGTACACCATTACCTTCTGTTCCTGTATTAGGGTATTGAATCTTTTTTGCAAGAAATTCCATGAGAGCTTGCTGGCCTTCAGGAAAATCGGGCATAACAGGTACTTTCTCGTAAACGTCAGGATAGTTTATACGAGTATAAGTGATTCTCAATTCCGGGCCATACATCGCACTGAATGAAAGCATCAGATTGTATGTCACTTGTACTGTCTCATTTGCCAACATGCCGGGTGTCCAACGAGGAATGAGAGACATGACCCTTAATATTTCAGCTTCAACTTTGGGGTGTATCTTGCGGGTAATCTTAGGGTTGATAACTTGTCCGTCATAATCTATAGTGAATTTTACATCAGTGTATGTATTATTAGCAATACTATCTATTTCTGAATAACGAAGATTTTCTTTCAGAAATTCTATAAATTTTTCTGTTCCTCCGGGAAATTCCGGTAGCTTTTCCGGACCATAAAAGGGGGCTTCCCCTTTCATGTCTTTTTCTTGTATCAGGCTGTCAGCAGTAATGGTCCAATTCATTTTAGGGCATTGCAGTGTTTCTGCGTCCAATGAAGTAGGAGGTATTATTGTAAGTATACCAGTTGATAATCCAAACAGAGCGATGGCCTTACCTACACGGCGTTTTCGTTCAAGTTGTTGCTCCAAATATCGAACTTCAGCTTCGCATTTGGGGCAAGTACCCAAACAATCTCCCTGATACTGACATTCAGAGGTGATGAATTCAATATCATTCGCTTCGGCTATCTGCCGACGAATCTCTTTTAAGATTTTACAGGTTTGTTTTCCTCTTGCCATGGCATTAATCATTAGGGGTTTTATAGGTGAATCGGTCGAATTGGGTGATTCCCATTTCTTTCAAAAGTTCTATGCTTTGGTCAATATCCTTCTCCGTATTATAGGAAGGGATGAGTGGTGTCCGAATAACGATTTGCTTGGCTTTGTCTTTCCCGATTAAATATCGCAAATTACCTAAGACGTTTTCATTATTCTTTCCGGTATATCGCTGATAGATGTTATTATTCATATCTTTGATGTCGATTATGTAATTGTCTATAATAGAAATCAGTTCTTCTACATTCTGTTGCGGAACATTGAGAGAGGTTTCGACAGTGATTCTCCATTCCGGTCCGCAGAGTTGGCGGAATTGCCTGATAAATTCGCTTTGTAATAATGGTTCTCCACCTCCAAATGTGACTCCTCCGCAGCTCGCCAGAAAGTAAAGTTCGTCTTTGCGTACTTCCTCATAGAGTTGGTTACAATCGTATCTCTCCCAAACGCCATCAGGCTGTAGAGAAGTTGGATTGAGACAATATTTGCAACGCAACGGACAGCCATGGAAAGCAACTAATGTTGTAACTCCTTCACCGTCAATCGTTAGTCGATGGCGGGCAATGCCGATGAGAGGAACAGCTTTCATACTTTTTCTATTTTTTCTTCATCCACATACCACAAGTAGCCGGTGATATTCTTATATCCCATCTTGGTAAGAAGTTGCATATATCCTTTCACTTGTTTGTTATATTTAGGATTTTCCTTACCAAACTTGAAATCGACTACAACAACCTGATCGTCTTTCATCATTACACGATCCGGACGACGGGTTTGCAAAATTCCTTTTTCTTTATAGATAATAGCACATTCATTAAACAGTGTCCATTTTCCGGAATACCAATCTTGAATTTCAGGAGAAGAAAAAGCTTTCTTTGCAACTTCACGAGCCACTTTTTCTTTCTCGTCATTTCTGATAACTCCTTCAAAAATAAGCCGTTCGATGGCTGGATCGATATCTTCTGCAGTTTCGATGACAGAAAATAAAGTATGTAACATACGTCCGCGGTTGATAAAGCGGTCGTCCGAATCTTCTTCTTCAATGCCCTGAATGAAGTCAGCAGAGCGGTTGGACTGACGAAATTCAATATCATGCCGCATGGATTCCATCCGAATAGGGAGTTTCTCTGGTTTCTGGGTTAGCTTGTTTGTGGATGTCTTGATTCTTTCTTTTTCGGAAGGGCATAGTTGTCCTTGCTCATAACAGTCTTCTTCCCAGTCAATCCCTTCTTCTTGGGCTACTATCGGTAGGGTGTTTGCCAATAGTTCGGACATGGTACCTTTTTGACTTTTTCTACTCCAGATAATGAGATTTTTTCCAGCGCGGGTAAAAGCAACGTATAGTAGATTGAGATTATCTACCCAAAGTTGAAGACGTTCTTGCAGGTAGTCGTTACCATAAATCGATTCAGCCATTTGGGTGGAATAGTTAATAGGAAGAATATCCAATGTATTGAATGGTGCTGTTTGCGGGGCACACCATACAAGCTGATTATTGGTTTCATTCTCCAGTTTCCAGTCGCAGAAAGGAAGGAGTACGGTATGGAATTCCAATCCTTTGGATTTGTGTATGGAGAAAATCCGGATACCTTCTACTTCTCCACTCGGAATTGTTTTACTGCATAATGTTTCGTCCCAATACCGGATGAATCCGTCTAGCTCGGAAGAGTTGCTTTGCAGATAATCGATCACCGCATCAAAGAAAGCGAATAAATAAGCATCCTGATCTTTGATAAGATTCATCTCGAATATGCTGAAAAGTTCTTCTAAAAGCTCATAGAGAGGCATTAACCTTAGTTCCTTTGTCTTTTCAAGAAAAGCGGCGGGAAGATAATTCTCGGCAGGGAGGAGTAGGAGAGTATTCCAATCCAGTCCTTTCTGTAAAACCTCGTTTTGATAGGCTACGGCCAGTTGGGCACGTGCTATTTTATTATTTTCATCGGAAAGGAATCGCAGTGCATCCAACATCATACAAATGGCAAGAGAGGCGTCAAGGCGGAAGGCTTCGTCTGATACCACTTTATAGTGTAGCTCCTTATCGAAGTAGTCGGCGATTCGAGGAATGCTTTTATTTTTTCGTACCAGGATGGCTATATCATTCAGTTGTACTCCGGAGGTGAGGAGATGTTGCACTTCTTCTCCCAAGCTAATTAATGTCTGTTCGGTATAATCATGTTCTTCGTCGGGTTCGAGAAAAGAGACTTTTACATATCCTTTTTCTGTACTTCGGGGAGATTCCTGCACAACGTCGGCATAGGCTTTTTGCAAATCCTCACAATCTTTGCCTAATTGCTGTTTATACACTCCGTTCAGATAGTTGGCAGCAGCTGTGAAGATTCGATTGTTAAACCGGATGACATTCGTTTCACTTCTCCGATTGGTGGCTAACGTCTTGACGCGGATCGGGAAATGCTCGATGTGGTCATTCAGGCTGTTGAGAATTCCCCAATCACCATTCCGCCAACGATAAATGGACTGTTTGACGTCTCCTACAATCAAACTGTCTGCTCCTTGAGACAACCCTTCGAGCAAGAGCAGTTTGAAGTTGCCCCATTGCATTCGGCTGGTATCCTGAAACTCGTCTATCATGACATTATGGATATTTGTCCCTATCTTTTCGAATACAAAAGAGGAGTCACCGTCTTTCACCAGTTGGTGAAGCAGGGCGTTCGTGTCTGACAACAGAAAACGGTTGTTGTCGTGGTTCAACTGACGTACTTCTTCGTCGATATTGGCGAGAAGTTGCACTTTATTGAGATGTTGCAAGGATAACCGGCAACTATTCAGTAACAAATTATTCTTGGAACGCAACTTTTCAGCATCTTCCAGAATTTGTATAAGGCTGGAATTAGCTAGGTTGATGATGTCCGCATAACGGGGAGAAGTCTTGGTTGCCCAGTGCTTGGCATCTTCCAAGCATTTCTCTACTGTGGCATTACGGATATCATTGCTTAAAACGCCATTATTCAGTTTACGGAAATAACTTCCGATTCCGCGTGAACCGTTTTTCAGATCATCAGCAGTTAATGCGTGACCATCTAGTTCTCCTTCGAATTGGTCGTAGAATCCTTTCATTTGCTCCAGTATTTCCGTTTCCAGAGCTTTCAGTTGTTTGCGGTATTCTTTGATGGTGTTCGGATTACGCAGTCGTTGCCGAAGTCCTTCTCCTTTTTCAATATAGCCTTCATCGAAAATATTGCGTCCAAAACTTTTAACTTCGTCTGATACATTCCAACGTTTATCATCGGCAATTCGCTCATTGATATAGTCTAATAACCATGCGAGGACAGGGGAAGTGGGACCTAGTTTCTCGATCATGCTATCTACGGCGTCACTAAGAACTTCGGTGTTGTTTAACTCGATATTCAGGTTCGGACTAAGTTCCAGCTCCCGTGCGAGGTTACGCATGACAGATTGGAAAAATGAGTCGATAGTCTCTACCCTGAACCGGCTGTAATCATGCAGCATATAGCTAAGGGCAATGCCTGCCGCTTCCCGTATCTCCTGCTCTGTTTTTCCTGTCTCTTCTTTGATACGGTTGAGATAGGCTTCCGAATCTTTATCACCTATCTGTATGCCGTAAAGCTGACTAAGAATACGTTCCTTCATTTCTGCTGTTGCCTTATTGGTAAAGGTTACAGCGAGAATTTGCCGGTAGGCACGGGGATTGAAAATTAATAGTTTGATGTATTCCACGGCCAGGGTAAATGTTTTACCCGAACCTGCAGAGGCTTTATAGACTAAAAGTTCACTCATGTTTTTGTTTAAGGGATATATTCGATTTTAGCAACGATTACTCGTATCTCTTCCGGTTCTTTCCCGGCTTTTACTAATGCCTGATGGAAGTTTTTAGGGAAGAACATGAAGAATGTGTCCGGAGTGGAATCTACATATTTTATTTTTTTGGCTTTGTAGAAAGTAACATCCGGTTTATATTCGGTGATAGGCTCCGCATATTCGGCTGAAGTAATTCCGAAACGTTCGGTACCTTTTACTACATATTGCAAATCGATGCCGTGGCGGTGTGCTTCAATTTTACGTTTACTGACATCTTGTGTTGTTGCATCCTGCACATTGATGTAGCAATGTTCACCATCTACTTCGTATCGTCCGGCAGGCATATTTACGAGGTCGTGGGTAGCTAGCCATTGGAAAGTCTTGTCCCACACTTTCTTGTTCTTGTGATATTGTGAGGCAAACTCCTGATAATCGGTTGTCTTATGAGGCATTGCCTTCAGCCCGTTCGCCCATTCTTGCTTCTGTGTCCATTGGCGGGCTTGTTTAAGAGTCCAGTTGTCAGCAGATTCTTGTGAACATACATTTTCTGTGAAGAAGAAAAGAAAAAGTCCGATAAACAGGCTTGAACTACTAAATACGAAGTTTGATTTCATGATTGTTCGAAAAAATTAGGTCCGAAAATAAGTATGAATAAAGGTAGATAGTCTTTTAAAGCTACTCGTAATAGCTTTAAAGCTTGTCCAATTCTGTAATTAATCGTTTGTGGAGATACATTCAGTTTCTCGGCAATTTCTTTATGCGTCAGATGTTGATTACGGTTCATCTCGTAGGCTTCGAGATATTCTTTCGGAAGTCTTTTTAATGCTTCTTCATATAGACGGAAAAGCTCATCACTCAAATAGAAGTCCGGGTTATTGAGCTCACTATCATATTTATCTACGATTTCCTGATGTACTTTTCGTTTAATCTCAAAATGGGAAAGACGGTTGAGGGCTTTGTTCTTGACAATCGTAAAAAGAAGAGTTTTGAGTGTCAGATCTTCCATCAGAGTACAACGGTTTTCCCACAGCCACATCATTGTTTCCTGCACAATCTCCTCTATTTCTTCCTGCTCACTTACGTATTGAGAACAAAAAGCACATAGCCTACGGAAATAATGTCTGTAGACGACGTCAAAAACTTTTTCCTCTCCTGCTTTTAAGGCAGTGATGACGGACTTATTATTATTAATATCCAAATATATCGGAGATTGTGGCATTCTCTTTTAATTTATGTAAGACAAAAATAATGAAAGAAGTAGATAAATGAAATAAAAATGCGAGAAAAAATATTTTTTTCTTTTTTCGTTTAGTATATTTGTACTCACAACTGTATTACTACAAAGGTTTTATAGCTTGAGTTCAACTTATAAATGCAACTTTTTGGGTGCGGATAATAAGCAATAAAAACATTTATTTTTCAGAGAGGAAAGAGAGACAATGTCCCCCTTTCTCTCACTCTGAATGGATAAAGTTTGCTATCTTTGCTTTAATTGTCCGTCCAAAGAAAAAAAAGTTGCAGATGAGCAAACATATAACCGAGGAACAAAGGTATGCAATTTCTATGATGTTGCAAATACCGATGAGCAAAAAAGCAATAGCGGAAGCTATCGGAGTAGATAAAAGCACTGTTTACAGGGAGATAAAGCGCAATTGCGA
>CEAA01035411.1_pt1 | contig 13384 bp, 9 predicted proteins | sample 557551 | NCBI WGS metagenome assembly CEAA01 (sample SAMEA3182115, study PRJEB8094) | gut metagenome | biome: human; feature: gut; material: Stool; isolation source: human stools | place: Canada | collected 2013-06-11
ACATCGTTGGAGATGCCGAACAGGGAGCAGGCCATGGGGATGAGCAGCAGCGAGCCGCCCGCAACGCCGGACGCGCCGCACGCGCCGAGCGCCGCCATGACCGACAGGATGATCGCGACGGGCAGCTGCACGGTGATGCCGAGCGTGTGCACCGCGGCGAGCGCCATGATCGTGATCGTGACGGCAGCGCCGGCCATGTTGATGGTCGCGCCGAGCGGGATGGACACGGAGTAGAACTCCTTATCCAGACCGAGGCTCTCGCACAGGGACATATTCACGGGGATGTTCGCGGCGGACGAGCGCGTGAAGAAAGCGGTCACGCCGCTCTCCTTGAGGCATTTGAACACCAGCGGATAGGGGTTCTTGCGCATGGCGGCAAAGGCCATGACGGGGTTGACGACGAGCGCCGAGAACAGCATGCAGCCCACGAGCAGGAGCAGCAGCTTGCCGTACTCGGTGAAGATGGCCAAACCGCTCGTGGACACGGCCGTGAACACGAGACCGAGGATGCCGAAGGGGGCGAGATTGATGACGAAGCGCACCGCCTTCGTGACGGCCTCGGAGGCGTCGGCGAGGAAACGCTTGGTCGAATCCGCAGCGCCCTTGAACGCGAAGCCGAGCACGATGGCCCAGAACAGGATGCCGAGGAAGTTGCCGCTGACGATCGAGCCGATGGGGTTGGAGACGATGTTGGTCAGCAGGTTCGTGAAGATCTCCGCGAAGGTCTCAGGCGCGCTGTCGGAGACGGCTTCGGTCAGCGTGATGGTCACGGGGAAGAGGTAGCTTGCGGCCACAGCGATGGCGGCCGCAAGGAACGTGGACACGAGGTAGAGCACGATGACGGTGCCGAACTGCTTGCCCATTTTCTCCTTGGACTGGGCGAGCGCGCTGATGATGAGCACGAACACGAGCAGCGGGGCGATCGCTTTGAGCGCGCCGACGAACAGTTTGCCGAGGATGCCGATGCCGGGAGCGGTCACGGCGGCGTTGGGGATCAGCAGGGCGAGCGCCGTGCCGATGGCCATGCCGATGACGATGCGCAGCACGAGGCTGACGCTGTTGTAGGCTTTGACGAGTTTCATTTCTTTCTTCTTCTCTTTCCTTTTGCTGTTTTTGCGAGCGAGTCGCTTTAGCAGTTTAGCAAACAGCCGCAGCAATGTCAACAGCAAAGGGTGCAAGTGCAGGAGATGACAAATCCTCAAAATATGGTTTTCCGGTCGGATGCGCGGCATGCTACAGCTAAGTGTTTTGCATAATTTAAGCTCTGCGATTTTAAGGACGCATTTCCAAACGCAAGGGTTGTAAAAATTTATCAGATGATATTATAATGCAGAATTGACACAACTCTATTCCATGTTAACTCTTTTAATCATTGCAGTAGCACCTAGGACAGCTGAAATTTGAGCTTAACAGATCGAGCGTGCGATGGTCACGCGCTGCGACCCGGCCAAGGATATCATCATCATTCCCGGGGCGTTCGGACATGAGCTGAACCCTGTCGTCAAGGACAACCTTGCGGCAAAGATGGGCTTCGACTGTACGTATCCCGTGCCGAAGCCGGAATCCTATACGCTCGTGAGCTTTCAGGACGTCGATATCGGCAAGTATGATATCGGGTAGCTTCCTGGAATCTGGCGCTTGCCTCGGCAAGCCCTCTGCTTCTGCAGCGCAATATCTCCGCATCGTCTAATGGCGAATCGACGGTTGTTTGCTGCGGGAAGGCTTTGATCGGCAGGCCAATACCGTTCCCGGATTGCTTTTACAATAAAATGAGCGCAGGAATATTCCTGCGCTCATTTCAGTCTGTCAAAGAACACAGCCTTAGATTAAGGCGGAGCTGTTCCGGCTTCATGCTGCTAACTTTTTCAGATTTTCTATTTTCCTCAGCCGGTGATCCTTTGATACAAGCGGATCTATATCCACCATTACCACGTCTCGTCGGTTATCACAAAGCCGCTCCTCGCAAAAGAGCGGCCGCACAGATCTCCGGGCAAGATCCGCCGCGGCGGCGTCAGCGCTCGGACAGCGTAAAAAGCGGCCGCTCGCCCCCGAGCGCGTGCGAAAGGTGCTGCGCCAGCGCCTGACGGACGCGGGCATAGTTGGCGCGGCTGAGCGGGACGCACGCGCCGCTGCGCAGCACGACACACGTGCGCCGCAGCTCCTTGACATAGCTGAGATTGACCAGAAAGCTGCAGTGCGTCTGCACAAACTCCGCGGGATCGAGCCGCCCATAGATCTCGTTGAGCTTTTCCGAGCACGTCACGGTGCGCGTCGTCATGACGATCTTCGTCTGGCGCTGCGCATGCTCGCAGTACAGGATCTCGCGCATGGACAGCACATGGCGCGTCGCGCGCGAGCCCACGATCAGGCAGGGCCCAAGCTCCCCGCCGCACGGACGCAGCACAAAGCGCAGGGCGGCGCTCAGGCGCGTCTCCATCTCGAGCTTGCAGACAAAGTAATCCGGGTCGCACTCGAACACGTCCAGCGCTGCCAGCGGATCTGCCGACAGGAGGATCAGCTTCGTCTGCGGGCTCGTGAGGCGCAGATCCCGGAAAAAGCGCAAATACTGCTCCCGCGTCTGCCGGTCGGAAATATCCGCCAGCACAACGTCGTAGTACGCACACCCGCCGTCGGACGTCATCGACTCCGGCGCGTAGAATTCATCCACACACGCGCGCACCCCATTGGCGTCCAGCTCCCGGCAGAGGATCTCTCTCGCCGTGTGCCGCCAGATCGTGCTGGGGTCCACGATACATATGTTCAATACTTCGGCCACTTGTGATCTCTCTCCCTCTCGCGGAGCAGCGCGCCGCGCGCTCCGTTCCTTCATGGGAGAAATATAGCATTTTGGCCGCGAATTTACATGCGCTCTGCACAATCGGCATATTTCCGTGCAGAAATAACACATTTTTGCGCGCCAAAACAAAAGGCTCCGGCCGAAGCCGGAGTCCTTTGCGACCCATATGTTTCATGATACAGGCACAGCGCCCGCGCTGAGCAGGAGCGTGACGGTGTAGACGCCGTCCTCGCACGTGTGCCGGAAACTGCCGTCGTACTTCGCGGCGAGGCTGCCGAGCACGCGAAAGCCCACCCCGCGCTCCAGCTCCGGGATGCGCCGGGGCTTCTTGCCCTGCGGCTGCCGGGGACGGACGGGGTTCGACTCCTGAATGACGAGATAGCCCTTGTCCATGTGCGCGCGCAGCGTGATCTGCGCGTCCGGAATGCCGGCACAGGCTTCCAAGGCGTTGTCGAGCAGGTTGCCGAAGGCGACGATGAGGTCAGTGTTCGACACCGGCAGCTCCACCGGCAGCGACACATCCGCCCGCACCGGGACGCCCCTGGCCTGCGCATCCTGCACCCGGGTATACAAAAACGCGTCCACGACCGGGTTGCGGCAGGCGCCGAGGCGGGAGCTGTACGTCTGCGCCGGCAGCAGCTGCTCGGAATACTCCGAGGCGGCCTGCAGGTTGCCCGCCTCCAGGAGCGCGTGGATGGTGTTCAGATGGTGGGCGATGTCGTGGCGCATGGCGCGGATCTGCTCGTACTGCGCGGTGAGGTCGCGGTAGTGCGCAAGCTGCGCGTCGAGCTGCGACTCCAGCAGCGCATTTTCCACCTCGAGCTGCACGCGCTGCTCGGTGCGCACCATGGTGCGGTAGAGCAGGATGTCGGACACCAGAAACAGCACCGACATGATCAGCTGCATGGGGATGTACTCATACCGCGGCGGCGTGAACATGAGCGTCACGAGCGACGCCTCGCAGACCATCTGCGTGATCGGAAACGCGGAAAAGACCAGCAGCTGCCGGCCGGAGAGGTTGTTTTTCGAGCGCGTGAAGATGAAGCTGATGAGCATCAGCCCGAGCCCCAGCACCGGCAGAAACGTCACGCCGTAGATGAGCGCGCGCGGGTCTGCCCAGACGGAGATGTCGTCATTTGACTGCAGGTCGATCATCAGCGGCGTGAACATCATCTCCATGAGCAGCGAGCCCGCAAGCTCCGCCGCGACCGCGAGCAGCTTTCGCCCCGGCCTGCCGCGAAAGAGCAAAAACGCCATCGCCAGCGAGCACACCGGGAACATCAGCGCGCGCAGCTGCCCCACCGTGGTCAGCAGCAGCGTCGCCGCCATGTACGCCGCGCCGATGAGCGCGGCGAGCAGCACCGTCACCCAGACGCGAAAGCGCGGCCCGTCGAGCACACGCCACAAAAAGGCCGCCCACATTGCGATCGCGCAGGCGTTGAAAAACAGGTCGGCGACATAGCCGTTATATGTCACAGTGTTGTTCCCTCCTTATCCGGCGCGCAGCGAGAGCGTGACGGTGTAGGTATCGTTTTCGCACGTGTGCCGGAAGCTGCCGTCGTACTTCGCGGCGAGGCCGCCCAGCACACGAAAGCCCACCCCGCGCTCCAGCTCCGGGATGCGCCGGGGCTTCTTGCCCTGCGGCTGCCGGGGGCGGACGGGGTTCGACTCCTGAATGACGAGATAGCCCTTATCCATGTGCGCGCGCAGCGTGATCTGCGCGTCCGGGATGCCGCTGCAGGCTTCCAAGGCATTATCGAGCAGGTTGCCGAAGGCGACGATGAGGTCGGTGTTCGACACCGGCAGCTCTACCGGCAGCGACACGTCCGCCCGCACCGGGACACCGCGCAGCCCGGCCTCCTGCGTGCGCGTGTACAAAAACGCGTCCACGACCGGATTGCGGCAGCTGCCGAGGCGGGAGCTGTACGTCTGCGCCGGCAGCAGCTGCTCGGAATACGCCGAGGCGGCCTGCAGGTTGCCCGCCTGCAAAAGCGCATTGATGGTGTTCAGATGGTGCGAAATGTCATGGCGCATGGCGCGGATCTGCTCGTACTGCGCGGTAAGATCGCCGTAGTGCGCGAGCTGCGCATCGAGCTGCGACTCCAGCAGCTCGTTTTCCACCTCGAGCTGCACGCGCTGCTCGGTGCGCACCATGGTGCGAAAGAGCAGCGAGTCGGACACCAGAAACAGCGCCGTCACGACTAGCAGCACCGACGTGTACTCATACCGCGGCGGATAGAAGATGAGCGCCTGAATGGCGGCGGAGCAGAGGATCTGCGTGACCGGAAAGACGGAAAAAACCAGCAGCTGCCGGCCGGAGAGGTTATTCCGCGCGCGCAGAAACGGCAGGCTGACCACCAGCAGCACCAGCGCCAGAAACAGCAGGAACACCCCGCCGTACAGCGCCGCGTGCGGGTCTGCCCAGACGGAATAGTGCGCGTCCATCTGAAAGTCCGCCGCGCGCATGGTGGCGGCGGAAAACAGCATCTCCACCAGCACCGACGCAGTCAGCTCCGCCGCGACCGCGAGCAGCTTTCGCCCCGGCTTGCCGTAAAAGAGCAGAAACGCCAGCGCCAGCGCCCCCGTCGGATACAGCAGCAGGCGCAGCGCGCTGCCCGCCGTCGTCAGCAGCAGCACCGGCAGCAGGTAGGCGGCATCGATCACGAGCGTGAGCAGCGCCGTGCCCCACCACGAAAAGCGCGGCCCGTCGAGCACGCGCCACAAAAACACGCACCACGCCGCCACGACGCCGGTGTTGAACAAAAAGTCCGCCCAGAAACCGTTATACGCCATCGGCTGCGCCCTCCGGTACATCCAGCCGCGCGGTGCGCCCGGCCAGCAGCCGGAAAAACGCCTCGCGCGCATTCTTGCGATACGAGCGGCTGATGGGCACGCGCGTGCCGTCGCTCAGGCAGAAGGTCTCGTGCTCCATGCCGGCGATCGCCCGGCAGTTGACCCAGAAGCTCTGGTGGCAGCGGATGAATTCGTCCGCCGCGTCGCCCGCGAGCAGGGCCTGCGGGCTCTGCGTCGTCTCGAGATCGCCGTCGGTGGTGTGCACGAGCATCTTGTGCAGCGAGCGCTCGAGATACAGCACCGTGTCGAGCCCGACGCGCTGATAGCTGCCGCCGCGCCGGAGCGTGAGCGTTTTCTCGGTCGAGAGCGCGCCCAGTGCCTTGCGCAGCGCGACCGGCAGGCGCGCCGCCTCGTCCGACTTGAGCACGTAATAGATGTGCTCGGCCTCATACGCGTCCATGAGATAGCCCGCGTAGCTCGACAGGAAGATCACGCGGCAGGCGGGCGCGAGACGGTTGATCTCCTTGGCGAGGGAGATGCCGTCGAGTTCGTCCATGCAGATGTCCAGCACGGCGATGTCCGGCCGGTAACCGTCCTCGGCGAGCATATGCAGCACGGCGGGCGCATTTTGAAACGTTTTGAGCTGATGCGGCGTGTCCCCCAGCGCCGCGCGCAGGATATCCACAGTCTGCCTCAGGCAGACGGCCTCATCATCACACACTGCAAGTTGAAGCATCAGTTTGACTCCTTGTCCGGATTTGCAGAAAAAGTCATGGAAGATACCGTTATTGTATACCAGAAACAAGAATGCTGCAAGTAGGTGGCAAAAAATGACCGCGCAGCGCCCAAGCTTGACATCGGCGCGCGAAAGGGTTAAGGTGGACAAAAGCATCCGCCGCGGCTGCGGCCATGCGCATCGGAAAGGGGAATGCTCCATGTCTGCATGGAGCCCATTTTAGAAGTGAAAGGAATGAGGTTATGGAGCTTTATACGAACGCCAGATTCATCTCCTGCGAAAAGGAAAACCGCATTTACACCGCGATGGTGGTAAAGGGCGGTCACATCGTGTGGCTCGGCGATGAAAGCAGCATCCCTCCGCGCTACGGCAAGGCAAAACGGGTCGATCTCGGCGGCGCGACGGTAACGCCCGCGTTCGGCGACACGCATATGCATTTCGGCTCGCTGTGCGTTTTCGAGAACACGTTCTATCTCATGGATGTCAAAAATTTTGCCGAAGCAAAGGCGGCGGTCAGGCGCTATGCCGACAGTCACCGGAAAAACAAGGTGCTCATGGGCTACGGCTGCACCGCGAACACCGTTGCCGAGCATCGGCTGCCCGAAAAGCGCGATCTTGACGACTGGACGGAGCGTCCGCTCATGGTCATGAAGTACGACGGTCATGCTGCCGTGTGCAACAGCGCAATGCTGGCACTGCTGTCGGATAAGGTGAAATCCGATCCCGGCTGCAATACCGAGACCGGATGGCTGTACCAGTCGGCGTTTTATAACGGCGTGAACGAGGCGACGGCGTATATCCCCACGATGGATATTATACGCGGTCTCTCCGGAGGCGCGGAGTACCTTGCGTCGGTCGGCATCGGGCTCGTGCACACCGTTGAGGGCGTGGGCTTTGCAAACGATCTGGATATAGACATGATAAAAATACTCGCGCCCGGCCTGCCGCAGGCGTTCCGCATATTCTTCCAGACCATGGACCTCAAGGCCGTGAAAAAACACGGCTTCAAGCGCGTCGGCGGCTGCTTCAAGCTTGCCCTCGACGGCTGCTTCGGCTCAGAGGACGCGGCGCTCAAGGAGCCGTACGCGAACGATCCGAACAACTACGGCGTTTTGAATTATCCGCAGGAGCGCGTGAACGAGTTCGCCATCGGCGCAAACCGCGAAGGCTGGCAGATAACCATGCACGCCATAGGTGATGCGGCGGTGGAGCAGTGCATAACGGCATATGAGGCGGCTTATGCCGATAAGCCGTGGGACGATGCGCGCCATGTGATGATCCATGTCTGCCTTGCAAGCAAGGAGCAGCTAAAGCGCGCGGCAAAGATAAAGCTGTGCATAGCCGCGCAGTCGCCGTTTATATATTGGAAGCAGGAGCCGGACGAGTATCTGTGCTCGGTGCTCGGCAGAGAGCGCACTGACAGACTAAACGCGCTGGGAACGATGCACCGCCTCGGACTTGTCGTAGGCGACGGCTCCGACGGACCGTGCACGCGTCCAAAGCCCCTGTACGGTATGGCGTGCTCCGTAAATCATCCCAATCCGGACGAGCGCATATCGCGTCTCGACGCGCTGCGCATGATAACGGCAAATCCCGCGTATATGAGCCATGAGGAGAATAAACGCGGCACGCTTGCACCCGGTATGATTGCCGATTTCGTCGTTCTCGGCGATGATCCGCTCACCGCGGAGGATATAGCGGGCATCGAGGTCAAGGCACTCTATCTGCACGGCAAGAAGCATGTCGCAAAAAAGACAGGCGTCGCCGGACTTCTGGCTCGGGCGATCATAAAACGGATCACCCAAAGAGAATACATATGACAAAAAAGGCTCCCCCGGGTTTCCGGGGGAGCCTTTGCGTTATTTCCGATCAGACCTCGATGAGCTCGTAGTGCGTCGTGCCGAGGCCGATGGCCTCGCCGTGCTCGACGGCGGCGCGCCAGTCGGTGTCCGGATGCGCGGCGGCGAAGTGGTCGTGCGGATGGTCATGCGCGTGCGCGATGACGCTGTTGGGATTGGCCGGCTGCGCATTGATCTTATCGGCGCAGGCGGTATCGAGCGCCACGGGATCGAACGACGCGAACATACCCACGTTCGGCACCATGGCCACGTCGTTGAACGCCTCACAGTCGCAGCTGGGCGACACGTCGAGCGCGAGCGCGATGTGGAACGACGGCCGGCCGTCGACGACGGCCTTGGCATACTCGGCGATCTTGCAGTTGAGCACCTCGTTGGCGATGCCGAAGTCCGGGTGGATGGCGTGCATCGGGCAGACGCTGATGCAGCGGGCGCAGCCGGTGCACTTAAACTTCAGGATGGTGCACTTGCCGTTTTCGATGTGCGGTCCGTTGTGCGCGCAGTTTTCGATGCACTTGCCGCAGCCGATGCACTTATCTTGATCGACGACGGGCTTGCCGGAGCTGTGCATCTCTTCCTTGCCGGCGCGCGAGCCGCAGCCCATGCCGATGTTCTTGAGCGCGCCGCCGAAGCCGGCGGCCGGGTGGCCCTTGGCATGCGTGAGCGAGATGAAGATGTCGGCGTCCATGATGGCGCGGCCGATCTTCGCCGCGCGCAGATACTTGCCGCCGCGGATGGGCACGAGGTCGTAATCGTCCCCCTTGAGCCCGTCGGCGATGATGCACTGGGCGCCGGTGGTCATGGGCGAATAGCCGTTGCGCATGGCACTGTCGAGATGGTCGAGCGCGTTGGCGCGGCCGCCGACATAGAGCGTGTTGCAGTCGGTGAGAAACGGCTTGCCGCCGAGCGCGCGCACATAGTCGCACACGACGCGCGCCCAGTTCGGGCGCAGATAGGCCATGTTGCCCGGCTCACCGAAGTGGAGCTTGACGGCGACGTACTTGTCCTTGAAATCGATCTGCTCAAAGCCGGCGGCTTTCATGAGCCGGCGCAGCTTTTCGAGCGTGCTGATCTCGTCCGTGCGCAGATCGGAAAAATATACTTTTGCAGGTTCCATAGGAAACACCTCCGAAGTCTGATTTCTTTCTCATTCCCGGGCGGGACTGACCCGCCGTCTTTGATTTTACTGTGCTTGCCGGGCGCTGTCAACCGCAAAAAGCGCCGGACGCCCGCAGGCATCCGGCGCTGTGTTCGCGCAGAGCCGTGTCCGCGCCGGAGACGGCCGGACGCGGACACGGGGATATGCAGTTCCTCCGGGCTGACGGTAAGTACGGTAAGTGAGGAGATTGGTAGAGATCGCAAAAACAGAATGAAAGAAGGGCAGAAAATTCATGCCTTGGTAATTGATAGGTAAGTTCAGAATGCAGCCCGGCGGAAACGGAGGCGGTGATCAGGCGTTGACGCCGTTGCGGATGGCCTTGACCTTGTCGTACTCGCCGTTGACGTAGTACAGGGCGTTGTCCATCGAGAGCTTTGCCACGAGGTAGTTGGACGTGTCGGAGTAATAACCGCTGTGCGGCGTGAGCAGCACGTCGTCGCGGCCGACGAGCGGGCAGGTATCCAGATCGGGGTCCTCGCTCTCGACCATGTCGAGCGCGGCGCCGCGGATGTAGCCGTTATCGAGTGCCCAGACGAGATCCTCGTCGCAGATCAGCGGACCGCGGCCCTCGTTGACGATGATGGGGTGCTTTTTGCACTTCATGAACGCTTCCTTGTTGAACATATGGTAGTTCTCGTCGGTGAGGTTCATGTGCAGGCTCAGCACGTCGGACTCGGCGAGCAGGGTGTCGAAATCGACAAGCTTGACACCGAGGTTCTCGGCAATGGCGGGCGGCAGGAACGGGTCGTAGGCGATGACCTCCATGTCGAACGCCAGCGCCTTGCGGGCGACGGACTGACCGATGCGGCCGAGACCGGCGATGCCCATGACCTGACCGGCGATGCGCTTGAGCCCCGGCACGACCTGATAGTCCCAGACGTGGTCCTGCTGGACGCTGCGGTCATACTGGCGGATGCCGCGCTGGAGGTTGAGCATGAGCGCCATGGCGCTCTCGGCGGTCTCCTGCGTGCAGTAGTCGAGGATGGAGCAGACGGCGATGCCCTTCTCGCGCGCATAGTCGAGATCGGCCTCGTTGTAGCCCGTGGACTGGAAGGAGATGACCTTGCAGTGATCCATGGCGTCGATCTCCTTTTTGCCGAAGTGGACGTAGCCGTCGATGATGATGTCGGCGTCCTTGATCTCGGCGTAAAACGCATCGTTGTTCTCGGCGTGCTCGTCGAACACGGCGATCGCCAGCTCCGCACCCTCGGGGAGGCAGGAACGCTCGATGCTGATGTCTCTGTCTTTGGTATAAGGTACTTCGGCCAGAACGATTTTCATAGTAAGTTCTCCTTTTTCATTACTGAATGGCGCCGCTGTCCTTCATGGCGGCGATCTCCGTGTCGGTATATCCGAGGTCGTGGAAGATGCTGTCCGTATCGGCGCCGAGGCGGCCGGCGGACGTGTAGGGGCGCATGGCGTACTCCGAAAACTGCATCGGCGGGCACGGCATCATGACCTCGAGGTCATCCTTGAAGGTGACCTTGCGCACATAGCCGTTGGCGATGGCCTGCTCATCGGTGCTCACATCGCGGATGGAGCGCATACGCTCGCAGGAGACGTTGTTTTCCGAGAGGAAGGCTTCCCACTCGGCGACGGGCTTCGTCTTGAAAATGGCGTTGAGCCGCGTGACGACCTCGACGACAAAGTCGGTCTCGTGCAGCGCCTCCAGACTGGCGGCGCGGGGATCATCGACCAGCTCCGGCATACCGAAGAGGTTTGCAAACTTCGGCAGCTCGCGGCGGTATTCGTTGTCGAACACGCCGATCCACTTCCCGTCGCTGCACTGGTAGAAGTGGCAGAACGGGTCGGACGGGCGCAGGGGGTCGTTCGGACGGTCGCCGCCGAACTGCGGCTGGTGCGACACGACGCCGATGGCGTTGCACCAGATGCCGCTGGCGAACAGCGACGTGCTCACAAACGTGCCCATGCCGGTGCTCTTTTTGCCGATGAGCGCCATGAGGATGCCGGACAGGAAGGCCGAGCTCGTGGCCATGTCGCCGAAGGCATAGGTGGGCGTGAACGGGAACGAGCCGGGCGCCTGCCAGTCGGCCATCGGGCCGCTGCGCAGCCAGAACGCCGTGCTGTCAAAGCCGGGCTTGGCGGCATCGGGGCCCTTGGGGCCGAAGCCGGAGAAATGCGCGTACACGAGGCCGGGGTAGGCCTTGTGCAGCGTCTCGTAATCGAGACCCAGACGGCCCAGCGACGGCAGGCGGACGTTCGTGAGGAACACGTCGGCCGTCTCGAGCAGCCTGAGCATGGCCGCCTTGCCGTCCGGATTTTTCAGATCGATGCTCGTCAGGCGCTTGCCGCTGTTCTGGATGGTGAACAGCGGGTTTTTATCGTCCTCGCACACGACCATCTCGAACTCACCGGCGCGGCGCATCTCGTCGCCGATCTTGGTTTCTACTTTGATGACTTCCGCGCCGAACGCGCACAGCACGCGCGACGCGGTCGGGGCGGCGACGACCGTCGCCAGCTCCACAACGCGAATCCCCTCGAGGGGCATCTTCTTCTTTTGCTCCATAGTGACGTAAACTCCTATCTTGGGATGGGGGTCATGCTGCTCAGCGCGCGGCGTAGAATCGCTCGGCCTGCTCCTGCTCCTCCGGGGTCTGGCGGTGCGTCAGACAGATGACGACATACAGCACGGCCGAAACGCCGAAGCTCGGCCAGAGCGCATCGATCGAGAACAGCGGCAGCGCGCTGACCTTGCCGCCGATGAACCAGACGATGGCGATGATCGTCGCCGAGAGCATGGACGCGAACGCGCCCGCAGAGCACGACTTCTTCCAGAAGAACGCGCCGATCGTCGGCAGGAACAGCCCCGCCGAGTTGATGGTAAACGTGATGAGCAGGATGTTCATGATATCCTGCGTGAACCACCCGAACACCGCGCCGAGCACGCCCACGAACAGCGACGCGGCAAGGCCGACGCGCATCAGGGCCTTTTCCGACGCCTCGGGATGGAAATAGCGCTGGTAAATGTCCTTCGTCAGGCTGGCAGAGCCCGTGAGCACCGAGATGTCCGCCGTGGACATGATGGCGCTGAGCACACCGATGAGCACAAGACCCTTGAGCCCGTGCGGGAAGAGCTCGACCACGAGCGCCGCGATGACATTGTTCGACGACGCGAGATCGGGCAGGATGAGCTTTCCGGCCATACCGAGGAAGGTGCTCGCCCCGGCGATGATGAGCACGAGCACGGCTGCATAGATCGTGCCGGTGCGGGCGGTCCTTGCGTCCTTGGCCGCGATGCAGCGGGTGTAGCTGTCCATGCTCGTGAAAAACGACATGACCGTGGACAGGCCCAGTGCGGCGATCGTCGGCCAGCCCCACGCGCCGAGGTCAAAGAAGCTCGCCGGCAGGTCGGCGGCAAGGCTCATGCCGTTTTTGTGCAGCATGCTGCCGACCAGCGGCACCGCCAGAAACACCACGCCGAGCAGCAGCAGCGCCATCTGCACGATGTCGGTATACGTCACGGCGAGCAGGCCGCCCGTCGAGACATAAAACACGATGACCACGGCCGCAAGGACATAGCACAGCCCGAGATCCCAGCCCGTGAGGACATTGAGGATCGAGGCGCCGGCAACAAACTGCGCCGCCGTGTAGCCGATCATCGCAAGGATGGTCGTGACGCTGGCCATGGTGCTGTTTTTCTGGTCGTAGCGCGCGCGGATCATCTCAGGGAAGGTGATGTTCTGCAGCACCTCGCTCACGCGCTTGACGGGCTCGGCCATGACGAGTGCGAACAGCACGCAGCCGATGGCGATCTCACCGACGTACCAGATGCCGGTGATGCCCATGGAATAGCTGTTGGACGACGTGCCGATGACGGATGAGCCGCCGATCCAGCCGGCCATCCAGAGCGCGCCGATCTTCAGCGCACCCATGGCGCGTCCGCCGAGATAATAATCGTCCACGCCGGTCTGCTTTTTGTTCGCGATCAGACCGAGCGCGATCATGCCGACAAAATATGCCAGAATGATGACGACGTCTAAAACGTTCAAAAACTTTACACCTCCAAAGCGGGATCTCCGGGG
>CEAA01030492.1_pt1 | contig 13321 bp, 6 predicted proteins | sample 557551 | NCBI WGS metagenome assembly CEAA01 (sample SAMEA3182115, study PRJEB8094) | gut metagenome | biome: human; feature: gut; material: Stool; isolation source: human stools | place: Canada | collected 2013-06-11
CGCACATGTCGCCGAAGAAAATGATTGGACTTTCTTTCGCCGTGCCATTGGCGAAACTCTACGAGGCTCTTTGACAAGCTGCACGGCTGCGCGCCCCACTCGGGGCGCGCAGCCGTTTGCTATCTTATGCGCGGCGGGCACCGGATGCCGCGGCGCTCTGCTGCAGCGCGGCCTGCGCCAGCAGCTCCATACTGTCAAATACCTGCGGATAGCGTGCGGCGAGACCGAAGTGCGCGAACGCGGCGCACAGCTGCGCACTGTCGAGCACAACGCCGTCGCACCCGCGCGCAAGCTCCAGCTCAATGATCGAGCGCAGCACCTGCTCGCTGCACGCCTTTTCCGGCCGGATGCAGCCGAGCAGCGCCTGCACCGGCGCGTCCGGATAGCTGCACTGCAGGCCGTAGCGCTGCGCCGTGAGCCCGTAGGCGTTGGCGGCGCGCACGCCGGGCGTACACAGTATGCTCACGCGCTGATGCAGCGCACCGACCAGCTGCGGCATTGCCGCGTCCGCCGTGCTCAGCACCGGGACGCCGGCCGCTGCCGTGAGCTGAGTGCAGAAAATGCCCGCACTGTCCGGCACGGCGATGACCGTGCAGCCGGACGCGGTCAGGATCTCGGCCGCCTCGCTCAGCTTTTGCAGCGGCGCGTGCGTGCTCGCGCCGCACAGATACGGCTCGCAGTCGGGTACGGCAGTCGGGCTCAGCGGCAGGAGGGCGGCAGTCTCCGCATCCAGTGCCTGTATGCGGCGCAGAAACTGCGCGATGGCGGCGGCGTCTGCGCTGAGCACGCCGATGCGAGGAAGATCGTTTCTCTGCATAGTGGGCATCTCCTGGCGAAAAAAGTCTCCGCGAAGCGGGTATGACCCAATCTTAGCGGAGACTGTGATCCGTCCGGCAACGCTTTGGCATCGAAACGGCATCATTGTGCGTTGAAATACAAAGTATTTTCCACGCGCCACGCCGGCAGGGAAAAGGCCGTGTCGGCGTCCGGGTCATAAAACTGCAGGTAGTCGGTGATGCTGCTGTCCATGCCGTCGTTGTAACTGCCCTCGTTTCCGGCGTTGAGCAGCTGCAGGGGAACGGTGTTTCCACCGCTTGTGCGCAGACCGAGCATTTTTTTCGCCGCTTCCGGCATCGGGATCTGCACCTCGTCGTACGGCACGCCGAGCGCGGCCGCGACCGTGGCGCCGACGCGGTTTTCAAACACGCACAGCAGGTAATCCCACAGGTCGTTCTGCCGGATCTGGAAGGCATAGCTGTCCGAAAACGTATAACTGAGCGCCAGCACGCAGCCGGTCGCATCATCGAGCAGGAAGGACGCCGTATCGCCGCGCGGATTGCTCAGCGCGATGCCCCAGAGGACGAAGCCGCTGCCGTAGCTCGCGTACTGGACGGTCGCGCCCTCCTCCACGGAAAAGCCGCCGCCGAACAGCGCGCTGTCCTTTTCCAGCGCGCCCAGCAGCTCCTGCGCGTACTGCGTCATCTCGGCCAGCGTGTGCGCCGCGGCGCTCTCGTCGAGCTCGACGGGCTCTTCTGCGCCGTAAAACAGGTTCTGCATGCCGTCGGTCAGCTTCCGGCGCAGAACGGTGGCCGGACCCTGCTCGTCGCCGGTGCTGAGGGAAAACGCCGTGTCCTGCTCCGCGCGGTCGAGCCGCGCAGCCACGAGGTTCGGCAGGAAAAATCCGCCCGCCGCGATCGCCAGCACGAGCACGACCGCCAGTGCGGTGCGCATCCACGGCTTCATACGCGCCCTCCTTTCAGCTCCACGGTCACGACCGTGCCGTTGCCGACACGGCTTTCAAACTGCATCGTGCCGCCGTGCAGCTGCACGATCTCATTGCACAGCGACAGGCCGAGGCCCGCGCCGCCCTGTGCGCGCGAGCGCGACTTGTCCACGCGGTAAAACGCCTCCGTCAGGTGCGCGAGCGCCTCCGGCGGGATGCCGCGGCCGTTGTCGAGCACGCGCACGCGGCAGCCGTCGGGCAGCATCTCCTGCCAGACATAGATGTTGCCGCCGCTGTCGAGCGCCTTGCGGGCGTTGTCCATGAGGTTGACGAGCAGCGTTTTGAATAAGTCCGGCTCCAGAAAGCACGCGCCCTCCTCGGTGCGGTACTGCAGGGCAATGCCTTTTTGTGCGTACAGGCGCTTGAGGTGCTCGAGCAGCCCCGCCACGAGATCGGCAGGATGCGCGGGCACGAGCTGGAGCTTTGACTGGTCGAGCGAGAGCATATCCAGCAGCTTCAGCCCCAGCGCCTCGAGCCGCTTGCCCTCGGAAAAGATATAGTTTGCCGCGTCCATCTGCTCATCGGGCGTGAGCACCTGACTGCGCAAAAGGTCTGCATAGCCGATGATGGAGGTCATGGGCGTTTTCATCTCGTGCGAGAAGTCGGCCATGAACCGTTCCTGCAGCGCCATGGTCTCCTGAATGCGGTTGACGTTGCGCTCGAGCTGCCCGGCCATGCGGTTGAAGTCGGCGGCGAGCTGCCCCACCTCGTCGCGCGAGCGCACGGGCGCACGGTAGCCGAGGTTGCCGCGCGCCAGCTCTCTTGACGCGCGTGAAAGCGTGCTGAGCGGGCGCGTCAGCAGGTAGGATGTGAGCCACGACACGGCCGCGCCGATGACGATGAGGATCACGAACGTCGTGTGATACGCGCGCAGCTGCGTCTGGCGCACGGTATAGGTCTCCGTCACGTCGAACGCGAGCTGGACGGTCGTGCCGTCGGCCGTGGCGCCGAGCATGAGGTAGTGCCGGCCGTTGCCGGTGCGCACGATGCGCGTGAGCCCGTCGCCGCCGTCGGACGGCTCCGGCGCGGCGTCGAGCAGCGCGGTGTCGCCCGTTGTGGTCATCTGTGCGCCGAATCGGATGCGCGCTGCCGTGCTCGCCCCGCCGCTGCCGAGCTTGTGCAGCACGAGCGCAACCGTGTTGGCCGCCGTGCCGGGCGAGGCGTTGTCGCCGATCAGATCCAGCACGTCCACGACCATGCGGTAGGTCTGGACGGCGGCGTCGCGCTCGCGGTCGATCGACGCGGAAAACGACTGCGCGATCATCAGGCTCCCGCCGATGCCATAGGTCAGCGACAGCAGCAGCACCATGGCGATCGTGAGCTTTGCGCGAAATCTCATCCGCTCACACCTCCAGCCGGTAGCCGACCTTGTTCACGGCCAGCAGCCGGTTTTCCCAGCCGACCTTTTTGCGCAGCCGCTGGATGTGCAGATCCACGGTCTTGCTGCCGTAGCTGTACTCGCCGCCCCAGACGTGCTCGTAGATCGTCTCGCGGTAGAGCGCGGTGCCGGGGTTGCGGGCGAAAAACAGCAGCAGGTCATATTCCTTGTGCGTGAGCGCGATCTCCTCCGCGCCGCGCCAGACCTGCATGGCGCGCGTGTCGATGCGCAGCCCGCCGATCTCGATGACGGCGTCGGTCTTGTTGTAGCGCCGCAGCACGACGTCTACGCGCGCAAGCAGTTCGAGCACCTCGAAGGGCTTGACGATGTAATCCTCCGCGCCCATGCGCAGGCCGCGCACCCGGTCGTCGACCGAGCCGCGCGCGGTCAGAAAAATGACCGGGGTGCCCAGCGGGCGGATGTATTCCATGAGCTCAAAGCCGTCGGCGTTCGGCAGCATCACGTCGAGCAGGATGAGGTCAAAGACATTGCGCTCGAGAATGTCCGCCGCGGCCAGACCGTCGTACACGCACGTGCACCGGTAGCCCGCGCGGGTCAGGCTCATCTGGATCAGGTCGCAGATCGGCTTTTCGTCGTCCACGATCAGGATCTGGATCATGCTACCGCCTCCTTCGGGTCAAAATTACATCGTTCCGGCATCAAAACGGCATCGCTGCCGCGCGTCTGGACGATGCCGTGGTTTATTATAAGTGTATGCGCATCCGTGTGTCAAACCAAATCGGCAGGAGCGGCGGTGCGCGTGTTCCGGGCTATGCGGGGGGCTTGAGAGCGCCGGGCGCGGCGGAGGGACACCCGCATGCACAAACCGGTACAAAAACCGGATGTTTTGTCCGAAATGGGCTTGAAATATGGAAGACCTTGTGATACGATGACAGTGTTGAATTCTAACTCGTCTGGAAGCATGGAATTCCAGCATCCAATGACAGGAATTTGCAATTATTTTTAAACGGAGGAAAAAAGCATGTCCAAGAAAAAAATCCTGACAGTCGTATTGACGCTTTTGGTGGCAGTCTGCCTGCTCGCCACGACTGCTCTTGCGGGCGTGGCCCCGTCCGCCCCGTCGATGCCGTCGGCACCGTCCGGCACGACCGCGCCGTCCACCCCGAGCCAGCCGTCCCAGCCGAGTCAGCCGTCTCAGCCGTCTCAGCCGGTCGTTCCGTCTCAGCCGAGCCAGCCGAGCCAGCCCTCTCAGCCGAGCCAGCCGAGCCAGCCCTCTCAGCCGAGCCAGCCGTCTCAGCCGAGTCAGCCGAGCCAGCCGTCCCAGCCGTCCCAGCCTGAAATGAAGTTCGACGATGTGGCAGAGGGCGCCTGGTACTATGACGCCGTGATGTGGGCCGTTAAGAACGGTGTGACCGCCGGCATGACCCCGACGGTGTTTGCGCCGCTTGAAGCCTGCAACCGCGCGCAGATGGTCGAGTTCCTGTGGAACGCCGCCGGCAAGCCGACCGCGACCATCAAGGCTGTTCCGTTCACCGACGTTCCGGGCGCTGCCTGGTACGAGGATGCGCTCCTGTGGGCCTATGAGGCGGGCATCGTTGCCGGCACGACCAGCACTACTTTCAGCCCGGCTAAGGAATGCACCCGTGCCGAGATGGTCTGCTTCCTCGTGCGTCTGCTGTCGGACGGCGCAACGGACAATATGCCGTTTGTTGACGTTACGGCCAGCGCATGGTACTACAACGAAGTGCAGTGGGCATGGGCCAACGGTCTGACTGTCGGCACCAGCGCTACCACGTTCAGCCCGGACAAGGTCTGCACCCGTGCCGAGGCTGTTGAGTTCCTGTACAACGCGTTCGCGAAGTAAGGAACTCACTGAAAATTACATGTTTTTCTATCAGGACTTCGGTTGCTAATAGACAAATCATAGACCCCAAAGCACAAAGAAGAGATGGGAAAACCTCATCTCTTCTTTTTTCACACATCGAGCTGACAAATTTAGAGAGGAAACTACAGAAAAGGAGCTGATGTGAGTCGTGAAAGCGACCCGATTCGCGAACAGAGCGTGGGCTTTTGTGTTGGCCGTCCTGATGACGCTGACGCTCATTGCCCCGCAGGCGCTGGCTGCGAACACCGTAGACCCCGTCGAACCTGCCAGCGGCAAGATCCTTGTGAGTCAGACGGATTACACGCTGATCGACGGCGTGACGGAATCTGACATCTTCCTGAATACGAAGGAAGGCAATGCACAGATCGCCGGTTTTATGACGACGATCGCACCGGGTGCGAAGGCGACATTCAAGGCCTCGTACAACGGTTACTATACAGAAGGCAGCACGCCCGCGTCCCGCAAGGACAAGGCGGCCAATCTGGCCTGGAGCATGGAAAAGACCACGATGCAGGCTGCCAACTACACCAAGGCTACCGGCGGCAACGTCATCATGGCCATGAACGGCGACTACTACAACATGCAGACGCTGCAGCCGCTCGGTTACCTCATCATGGAGGGCAACCTCATTCAGAAGAATAACGGTGTTGCCAACGAGCCGTATTTTGCGGTTTTGAAGGACGGCACCTTTGCCATTCGCGACGCCGGTGTGGACTGCTCCGACGTGGAAGAGGCCGTTTCCGGCCCGTTTTATCTGGTCAGGAACGGTCAGCCCCAGTACAACGGCAGCGACGGCCTGATCCCGGTCAACAGCATCGGCATCAGGGCCGACGGCACGGTCGTGACCTTTATGGCCGACGGCCGCCAGCGCCCGTACTCGGTCGGCATGACGCTCGACGAGGTCGCCGAGTTTATGGCTGCTCAGGGCGTTGTGGATGCGCTGTATCTCGACGGCGGCGGCTCCGCCACCTGCGCCACCAAGCGCGAGGGCACCACGGAGCTTCAGATCCGCAACCGTCCGTCCGACGGTGTGGAGCGCACGGTCGCCAGCGCCCTGCTGCTGGTCTCCACGGCGGAGAGCGACGGCGTGTTCGACCATGCCTCCCTTTCCCCGAACAACACGGTCTACACGCCCAACAGCCAGATCCAGTTCTCGGCCATCGGCGTGGATAAAAACGGCGGCGAGGCCGCACTCCCGGAGAATGTGACCTGGACGGTCGCGGACGCCAAGAGCGGCACGATCGACGCCAACGGTCTGTTCACGCCCGCGAAGAACTATAAGGGCGATGTGACGGCGCGTCTGCTTGTGGACGGCACCGTCAAGGGCACGACGACCGTGAAGATCGCGGACATCACGGACCTGTATTTCAGCAGCTCGTCCGTGTCGCTCGACTTTGGCGCGACATCCGATCTCGGTCTTGTTGCCAAGTGTGACGGTGTGGACATCGTCTATAAGCCCGGTGACTTCAAATGGACGATCAAGTCCAAGACGGCCGGTGTGCCGGATAATGACGTCGGCCACATGGACGGCAACACGTTCGTGGCCGGCACCGGCAGCGGCACGATGAACGCGACCGTCACGGTCACTTACGCAAACGACCGTGCCAAGTCGGCGGAGGTCGGCGTGGAGATCGGCAAGCTGCCGGTGACGCTCATGGACTTTGAGCCCATCAACGGCCAGCGCCAGACCTGCGCGCACTACCACTGGGGCTGGACAAAGTATGCCGGCGAAGGTGGGCCAAATACAAATGGCGGTTATACGAGCAAAAGCACGGGCCAGGTTGTAACTTGGGAAAATTACTTTGGCGCCGCAAGTGCATTTGCTGCTGATGGCTATACGTATTTTCTTTGGCCGAATGCTTCTTTGGCGGATTATCTTAGTGGTGATCTGAAGATTACGACGGCGGCCGAGGGCGGTCAAGTACGTTTTGGCGAATGCTCTATGGAGTTGGACTATGATTATGCATCGTATAATCAGTCCAGCAACTCTAATTACTATGTTCGCTACTGCGGTGCAGAACGGCTGACGATTGAAGGCTCTCCTACGGAGATCGGTGTCTGGGTGTATGTGCCGGAGAACACACCGGCATATTCTCTGCACGCAGACTTGATGGTTTGGAACCCCGATACGCAGAGCTACGCCGTGAAAAATCTGGAACTCCTGAGCCAGAGCGATTCGAAGACCATTGACTGGAGCGGCTGGATGTATTGTTCGGCTGATGTCAGCACCCTGTACAGCGATGCAGAGCATCCACTGGCGATCGATCCGGGCCGTGGCATCTTCTGGCTGTCCTATCAGGAAGGCTCCTTGGGTGAGGCCGGGCGCAAAAACGGCACCATCTACTTCGATAACTATCGCGCCGTCTACGGCACGAATCTCGATGACCTGGACAACCCGGTCATCCACGACATGACGATCAACGGCCAGACGCTTGCGGACGACGGCTCCACCGTCATCAACGCCAATGCAATCGAAGCGGTCGCTACGTATGACGATGTGGACGGTCAGAACCGCTCCGGCATCAATGCAAAGGCGACGACCGTCAAGATCGACGGTGAGACGATCCAGTCGGACAATTCCGACACGAATGCGACCGTGCGTCTGACGCTCCAGAACGGCAAGCACACCATGACGGTCTCCGTGTCCGATGCGTTCGGCAACACGGTCGAAAAGACCACGGCCTTTGTCGTTGCCGGCAATATGCAGGACACGGCCACGGTCAGCGTCAGCGGCTCGGACTTTGTCCCGCTCGGCAGCGACTATACGCTGACGGTTACGGCGGACGGCAAGATCCGCTCCGCGGACATCACGATGCTCAACCTCAACGATGACATCGGCCGGCCGACGGTGACCTATGCCAACGGTGTGACCGGCGAACTGGTGTACACCAAGACCGGCTTTAAGAAGGCCATGCTGACGCTGCACCTTGAGTCGGCGGCCCCGGTCGAGGGCGAGCTGGCCACGCTGAAATTTAATATCAACCCGTATCTGGATACGATGGTCAACCAGTTTACGTACACCGTGTCCAATATCGCGCTCACCGCAGCGAACGGCGAGGCCTACACGGCGGCGCAGGCGGCGGTGCGTCTGCCGCTGTCGGCGTACTACAGCATCCAGCCCGGCCCGCAGGCGGTCGGCATGGCCAGCGTGATCGCGGTCTATGAAAAGGACGGCAGTCCCGCCGCCGGTGTGACCGTGTATCTCGACGGCGCGGAGATCGGCAAGACCGATGCCAACGGTCTGCTCGAGACCGATGCCATGAAGACCAAGGACGCCGGCACAGTCTGCGTGCTCACGGCTGTCGGCCCGAAGGGCGTGGCCGAGGCGACGAAGGTCACCGTTCTGGCGGACGCCGCCGGCACGGAGTATACCGCCGTCCATCTCAACGCCGTTCAGGGCAGCAGCACGAACCAGAACATCAGCTGGCTGTCCGGCATCGGCACGGCCGGAAAGGCAGTCGCGCAGTACCGTGTCAAGGGCACGGAGGACTGGCAGACGGCGGAGGGCAACTGCACGCTCACAGGTTTCTCCACCTCCGGACAGGCTGCCTATGTCAACACCATTCAGCTCACGGGCCTGACGGCCGGAACGGACTATGAGTTCCAGGTCGGCGACGGCACCACCTGGTCGGAGACCCACGGTTTCCGCACGAACGCGGTGCAGCAGGACACCACGGCCTTCGTCGTCATGGGCGACACGCAGATGTCCGGCGACCGTGAGGCGGATGCCGAGAGCATCGCGATTCTCGACGCGCTCGGCGATCTCGTCAAGGACAAGCAGGTCGACTTTGGCCTCCAGACGGGCGACTATGTCGACAACGGCGCCAACTACGACATGTGGGCCGAGATGCAGGAGGCGTTTAACCACACGTTCCCGAACGTGGACTTCATCCATACGCTCGGCAACCATGAGTACTACGGCGACTTCAGCGGCAGCACTGCCAGCAATATCCTTCAGCTCCCGAGCAAGGACTACTACTCCATGGAGTACGGCGATGTCTACGTCGCCGTCATCAACAACGGCGCCGATCTGAGCGCAGCCTGCGAATGGCTCAAGCAGGACGCGGCGCAGAGCACCTGCATGTGGAAGGTCCTGTCCATCCACCAGCCGCCGTATTACACGAACGCCAAGGGCGGCAGCGAGCGGTTCCATGAGCAGATCCCGGCCGCGGCAGAGGCTGCCGGCATCGACGTGGTCTTCTCCGGCCATGACCACTCCTATGCACGCATCATGGCCAAGGACGGCGCGGCCGTTACCGAAAACGGCGTGACCTATTTCATTTGCGGCGATCTGGGCGAGAAGTCCAAAAACGTCAACTATGCGATGACTTCCGATTTCTCGTTTGCCTACAAGGAGCAGGCTTACGCGGGCCTGATCCTGTACGTCACGGCAAACGGCAAGGAAATGACGATCACCGCTTACGACAGCAAGGACGGCCGTGTGGTCGATTCCACGACGCTGCAGTCCCGCTGCTCGAAGGGCCACCAGCTGACGACCTACCAGAATGGCAAGTCTGCCTGTGCGGTCTGCGGCAAGCTGATCGACGTCAAGGACGCGCAGTACACCGGCTGGATGACCGTCGAGGGCACCGAAAAGCAGATGTACTTCCTGGCTGGCGACTATGTCACCGGCTGGCAGCAGATCGGCGAGAAGATGTACCACTTCGGCGATGACGGCATTGCCCACGTGACCGAGACGGTCGACACCCGTACCTGCACGAAGTATGGTTGGCTGGAGACCACCTGCAAGACCTGCGGCGCCGTTCATCACAGTGCATCTCTCTGGCCGGAGGGCCATAAGTGGGATGACAACCATGTCTGCACGAAGTGCGGCTTCGTAGGCCGGGACATCTCCAAGGCAACGGTCAAGACGTGGCCGGCCACGTATAAGGGCGGCAGCACACCGTGCTATGTGGAGGCCACCTACGAGGGACAGAAGCTGACAGTCAAGACCAGCGACGCGGGTGTTGACGGCTATGTTTCCTATTCCAACAACACCAAGGTCGGCTATGGCGTCGTGACGATCCGCGGCATGGGCGATTACTATGGCATCGTGTCCGCACAGTATGAGATCGTTCCGCCGGTCGTCTCCGGTGTTGCGGTGACGGATGTCGGTCAGAAGCGTCTGACCGTCGGCTGGAATCCGGCTCCCGGTGCTGAGAACTACCGCGTGGAGATCAGCAGCGACGGCGGAAATACCTGGGAGGTCTTGGAAGTGACCTCGCAGACCAGCTGCGTGGCCACGGGCCTGAACCCGTCGACGGCGTACAGCTTCCGCGTATACGGCTGCACGAAGGTCGGCGACACATGGTTCAATTCTCAGCATTATTCCAGCGTCGTCAGCGCAACGACACTCAACGCCGATCAGTTCGCGCCGTCCGAACAGTTCAAGGACATCTGTGCGACGGTCGATGGACAGACGATCTCCGGCATGCAGTCCGGTGCAGATCAGTATCTGTTCCTGCCGGCCAGTGCGAAGCTGAGCAAGCTCGCCCTGACGGTCACGACGCAGAACAGCGACGCACTCAAGATCGAGCTGCAGGGCACGAAGGGCACGCAGACGCTCGACGGTGCTGCCGTGAACGTCACCAAGCTGGCGGATGCGCAGGACGGCCTGTACGATCTTGCGGTTCTCGTCAACGGCCAGAAGGCTGCGGTCGTGCACATTGCACAGTCGGCCAATATCAAGGCGCTCTACATCACGAGTGACGATCCGGCCACACAGGGCAGAGACTTTGTCGATGCCAGCAAGTCCAACATCGCGACCGGCAAGCTGCTCGTCGTAGACAAGGACGGCAAGACCGTGTATGACGGTGCGCTCACGCAGCTCAAGGCGCGCGGCAACACCACCTTCACCAACGCCGAGAAGAAGTCCTACCAGATCAAACTCGACGGCAAGTCCGACCTGATCGCCTGCGGCGAGAAGATCAAGACCTGGACCCTGCTCGCCGGCTCCCACGACGCAACGCTCATGCGCGACAAGATGTTCAAGGATCTTGCCAAGTCGCTCGGCATGCCGTACACGGCCAGCACCGACTGGGTGGATCTGTACTACGACGGCGTGTATCGCGGCACTTACCTCGTCAGTGAGAAAAACTCCGTCAACAAGACGGGCGTCAATATCACTGACATGGAAAAAGCCTACGAGGCGTGCAACCCCGGCTACGGTGAGAACGCTTCCACGGCACTGGCCGAGAACAAGTACGGCCAGACTTACCAGTACACCACCGGCCTGACCGAGCCGGAGAACATCACCGGCGGCTACCTGCTGGAGCTCAACGGCACGAAGCTCGACGACAGCTACAATCCGAAGTATGACGAGGCCAGCGGCTTCATCACCGGCAAGGGCTCCGCGATGAATGTCAAGAGCCCCGAGTGGTGCGGCAAGGACGCTATGGCCTACATCAGCGAGTACTATCAGGAGTTTGAAGACGCCGTCTACGCGCAGGATGCCGACGGCAACTATACCGGCTACAACGCGCAGACCGGCAAGTACTACTATGAGTACTGCGATCTGAACTCGCTGGTTCAGGCTTACCTGATCCAGTACCTCTCCGGCAACTCCGACGCGTTCTACTCCTCGTTCTTCTTCTATAAGGACGTGGACGGCCTCATGTACGCCGGCCCTGTCTGGGACATGGAGCTGACCGGCGGCGGCGGCTGGTCCGGCGTGATCACGTCGGACAACACCTTCATCAACGGCCGCTATCTTGTCCAGGCACTCACCAAGATCCCCGGCTTCCGCGCTGCGGTGAACAACTACTATCACAACACCTTCCTTGCACAGGCGCAGGCGCTTGTCGGCGACAACGGCAAGGTTCAGGGGTATTACGATCACATCTCGGCCAGCGCCGCGATGAACTACCGCCAGTGGCCGCTGGTCCGCGTCGGCAAGCCGAGCTCGGACAATCACTTCTGGCCCGACGGAACGACCTACGGCGACACCGTCAAGGATCTCAACACGTGGCTGAGCGCGCGCATCGCAAAGATGAGCGCAGAGTTCAACGATACGTGGGACGACGGCGTCGTGACCAAGGAGCCAACCTGCACCGAGAGCGGCGTGCGTACCTACACCTGTGAAAACGGCAACATCATGTACGAGAGCATCCCGGCGCTCGGTCACAAGGAAGCGATCGACCCGGCGAAGGATGCGACCTGCACGCAGACCGGCCTGACGGAAGGCAAGCACTGCTCCGTCTGCGGCGAGACGCTCGTTGCGCAGGCAGAGGTTCCGATGAAGCCGCATACGCCGAAGGCGACGGAGATCGTTCCGGCGACCTGCACGGAGGATGGCACGGCGGGCGGCATCGTCTGCGCTGTGTGCGGCACGACGCTGGAAGGCTCAAAGCGCATCCCGGCAAGGCATCACTATGTCGGCGGCTACTGCACGGTCTGTGAGCGGCAGGATCCGCTGCGCATCCCGTGCTCCGGCGATCAGCATTGCCCGGGCCACATCTTCAGCGACATGCCGTCGACCGACTACTGGTCACACGGCGCGATCGACTATGTCGTTGCGCACAAGCTCTTCTTCGGCACGAGCGCGACGACCTTTGAGCCCATGACCAAGCTTTCCCGCGCAATGATCGTCAAGATCCTTTATACGCTCGAGGGTGAGCCCGCCGTCACCGGGGAGAATCCGTTCCGTGACGTTGCGGACAACAGATGGTACACCAACGCGGTGATCTGGGCGGCGGAGAACAAGATCGTGGCCGGCATCGGCGACGGCAAGTTTGACCCGGACGGCGATGCAACGCGCGAGCAGGTCGCAAAGATCCTGTATGAGTACGCAGCGTTCAAGGGCTGTGACATGAATGTGTATGGTGATCTGTCGGCCTTTGCAGACATGGGCAAGGTTTCCAATTTCGCGAAGGAGCCCATGACATGGGCGGTCGCCGAGGGCCTGATCTCCGGTGTCGCAGTCGGCCGCGAGGCGCTGCTCGATCCGCAGGGCGCGGCGACGCGCGAGCAGTTTGCGATGATGATGGCGGAGTACATGATGCAGGTGCTCCCGCTGACGCCGGACGAGCCGGATGAGCCGGATGCACCGGATGTACCGAGTGCGCCGAGCGCTCCGGTCGAGCCCAGTGCCTCACCCGAGGAGCCCAGCTCTTCGCCCGAGGAGCCCAGCGCTTCGCCCGAGGAGCCGAGCGCTTCCCCTGCACCCAGCGCGCAGCCGGCTGAAACGGTGAAGCCAGAAACGGTGCAAACGCCCGCAGAAGGCGAAACGCCGTAATCACGGCGCGGGCGCACACCCCCCAAAGCCCCAAAACGGGACATCCCGGAGCGGCAATGCCGCTCCGGGATTTTTGGTTGG
>CEAA01041789.1_pt1 | contig 13110 bp, 9 predicted proteins | sample 557551 | NCBI WGS metagenome assembly CEAA01 (sample SAMEA3182115, study PRJEB8094) | gut metagenome | biome: human; feature: gut; material: Stool; isolation source: human stools | place: Canada | collected 2013-06-11
CTTTCAGCGAATTTATCTCCCTCTCCAAAGCCGACCGCATGGATTTTATCGAGTTTCTTAAAAGCTTCTCAATGTATGAGGATATCACCATAAACGGCAAACGTTTTGTCCTCACCCATGCAGGTCTTGGGGGCTTTAGCGAGGATAAGTCTCTTGATGAATATACCCTCCACGAGCTTATCTGGGAACGTGCCGACTATTCAAAACGCTATTTCAGCGACCAAAATACTTTCCTTGTGACAGGTCACACCCCTACCGCCAATATTCCAAACCACGGCAGACCCGAAGCCTACAAAGCCAACGGACACATAGCCATAGACTGTGGCTGTGCCTCAGGTGGACGGCTGTGCGCCTACTGTTTTGAAACAGACAGGGAGTTTTATGTTGACAAGATGTAACAAAACCTTTATCATCCTACTATATTATATCACATTTCACGAAAAAAGCATACCTTTTTTTATTAAAAGGTAGGCTTTTGCGACAGGCTGACCGATACAGCCCCTCTGTATCGGTATTTTTCTGCCCCAACTCCCCTATCCGCCCCACCTCTATTGACATTTCCCCCTCAATGTGCTATCATAAAAAAGAATGAGTTAGTCGCAACTATCTTAATAACACCACAGGAAGAAAAATGGATATGAATGAAAAGCCAAAGCTTCTTAAAAAGATAAAGCCTGTGAGCAATATATCAAACAAGATAGTAGTAATGGAAAAGTAGTTTGAAAAAGCTTTCACTGATACAGTTTTTATAAGCTGTGTCGGTGTTTTTTATGTCCAGATGAACTTTTTGCAAACGAGATAGAGTTTTCAAAACCAAGATAGAAAAATAATTTTAAGATGAGCCAAAATGAAAATGAGATACTATTGATTTTAGTTAAGATAAATGCTATAATATTTCATAAATCTAACAGAGGAGAGGATAAAATGCCAATATTTTATATATCGGATATGCACATTGGACACCAAAACGTCCTGCACCATGACAATAGACCTTTTACTGACATCAACCATATGCAGGCTGTCATGACGGCAAATTGGAACAGCACCGTTTCCGATAGCGACGAAGTTTATATCCTCGGTGACTTTGCATGGAAAAACGCTCAGGGGCTTGAAATGCTCTATCAGCTTAATGGCAAAAAGTATCTTATCCTCGGCAACCACGATAAGCCCACAGAGGAAATGAAAGCCTGCTTTCAGTGGGTAAAAGACTATGCAGTGATACAAGACGACGAAACGCAGGTGGTGCTTTCTCATTATCCTATCGCCCATTGGTATAATCAATATCGTGGCGCTGTTCACCTCTATGGTCATGTCCATAACACCAAGGACTATCAGGCGTTTTTGCAGTATGCACAAATATGCAAAAACCTTGCCATACCATTTGAAAGCTATAACGTGGGCTGTATGCTCTATTATATGGACTACACCCCCAGAACACTTGATGATATAAGGAGGAGCGCAAAATGATACTTATAACAGGCGATATCCACGGAAGCCACGATATCCATAAGCTCAGCAACAAAGGCAACCCCGACTTCAAGGATATTTTCAACAGCATGACAAAGGATGATTACATTATAATTTGCGGAGATTTCGGACTTGTATGGAACAATGATAAGGAAGATATGTGGTGGAGAAGCTGGCTTAATGACAGACCTTTCACCACCCTCTTTGTTGACGGCAATCACGAGAATTTCGACCTCCTGAACGCTTATCCCGTAGAAAACTGGCATGGAGGAAAGATACACCGAATAGCCCCAAGCATTATCCACCTTATGCGAGGACAGCTTTTCGATATCGAGGGCAAAAGCTTTTTCACCATGGGCGGTGCAGAAAGCCATGACAGAGAGTTTCGCACCATAGGCATAAGCATATGGGAGCAGGAGCTTCCTAATAACAAAGAATACGCCCAAGCACTTTCCACCCTTGAAAAGTGCGGATACAAAGCCGACTATGTTATAACTCACTGCGCCCCTACAGATATCGAATATGAGGTGGAGCATGGAAAATGCACGTCCGCTTATAATTTCTACCATTCAGAAAACAGGCTCACAGAGTTTTTTCGTGACCTTGCAGAGAAAATGCAATATGAACGCTGGTTTTGCGGGCATTATCACTGCGACTATGTGAGCAAACTAAACCCGAAGTTTGAGATACTTTATGATAAAATAGTCACACTGCCGTAATAGTCTGACCTATGAGCTTGTAAACAACGCACCCCTTTGACTTCCCACCCCCGCCATGCTATAATGATAAAAAAGAGGTGACCCCACATGACCAATAAAGCATACTACCACCTGCCGGGGCTTTTCGAGTTTTATGACCTTTACGCCGCTTTTCTTCCCATATTCCGTGAGCATAGAGATTATTTCTATGACTGGTGCGAAATAGGCTCTGTCTATGGCGCACCTGCCGACTGTATATGGGGCGGCGGACGAGCAGGCTTCGGCGAACATTCTCCACGAGAAGTCCTCGACCTTATGAAAGAATATAACATCTCCTCACGGCTGACCTTCAGCAATTCCCTGCTAAGAGAAGAACACCTTTCAGACAAAAAGTGCAACGAGCTTTGCAGACTGTTTTCCCAAAGCCCGCCTCCACAAAATGGCGTGATAATATGCTCCGACCTGCTTCTTTCATATCTGAAAGAGAATTATCCCCACCTCTATTTTGTGTCCTCTACCACAAAAGTCCTCACCGAGTTTTCTCAGCTTGTAAACGAGCTTGACAGTGACGATTTTTCCTATGTAGTCCCAGACTTTCGCCTGAACAAAGCCCTGGATAAACTCTCCGATCTCACCACTGAGCAGAAAAACAAAGTGGAGTTTCTTTGCAACGAATGCTGTTATATAGGCTGTGCAGACCGAAAAAACTGCTATGAAAACGTCAGCCACAAAAATCTCGGTGAAAACTGCCCCGACCATGTTTGCAAAGCACCTAATGCCTCAGAGGGCTACCGCTTTTCAAAAGCCATGGAAAGCCCTGCCTTTATCAGCATAGAGGATATCCAAAATGCCTATCTCCCAATGGGCTTTTCAAACTTCAAAATAGAGGGCAGAAGCCTTGGAAGCGCCCTGATACTTGAATTTCTGCTCTACTATATGACAAAACCCGAACATCAGCTAAAGGTCAGAGAGCAAATTTATCTCGACAGTATGCTGGATCTGTTCTGACTATTCTTCACATTGCATATCTCCCATATTGCAAAAAAATATGTCACAAAACTCATGTTACCCACGGCTTACTTGGAAACAAAAATCAAAATAAGTGTAAACAATGCCACTTTTTTGTTGAAACAGCCATTATAATATAGTATAATAACACAGTGCTTTGTCACAAAAAAGTTATAGGAGAATTTACATGAAGAAAATTATCGACATATTTCTGCGTTCTTTGCTCACAGGCGCGGCGATAGCCATAGGCGGAACAGTCTATCTGTCCTGCCCTAACAAATATCTGGGAGCGTTTCTTTTCGGCATTGGACTGTTTGTGATACTGTCCTTTGGCTTTAATCTCTTCACAGGAAAAGTCGGATATGCAGTTGAAAACAAACCCTCTTATCTCGGTGAGCTTGGCATAATATGGCTGGGCAATTTTGCAGGAGCCGTCATCTCCGCCCTGCTTATTACCCAAACACGCATATCCACCATAAGCGACAAAGCCACAGAGCTTTGCAATATAAAGCTTGGGGATAATATCACAAGCGTTTTTATCCTATCATTTTTCTGCGGAATACTTATGTTCGTTGCCGCAGACGGCTATAAAACTATCCAAAACCCTGTGGGACAGATACTAGCAATATTTCTCCCCGTTGTGGTCTTTATCCTCAGCGGCTTTGAACACTGTGTCGCTAATATGTATTTTTTTACCATAGCAGACTTATGGAACGTTAAAGCCTTTGGCTACATTATTATAATGTCCCTTGGCAACTCCATTGGCGGAATACTTATCCCCCTTCTGCGAAAAGGCTTTGTATCAAAAGCATGACGCCTGTTTTTATAGGCTTATATAACATATAAAAAAAGATACCGCAGTTCAAAAAGAACTGCGGTAAAAAAATGACTTCTGCTCTCAGGAACACAGTAAAGGGGGTATTATGAAAAAAACAAATAAAACAAAGGAGTCAATAGTAAACATAAGATAACAAATAAAACACAATTTAAACAACTTAGAAGGAGTGTGCAGAAGTCATAAGGCAATACCGCACAAGGCACGCCTGTCGGCTTTGTACGCAATCTGCTTGCAGATTTTCCGCACAATCCTTGTGCGGTATTGCCTTGATCCGTTCCTGATGTATGTATTATATCACACTAAAAACCATTTGTGGTAACTTTTTTTGGACAGTTGCGACTTTTTTCAAAAAAAATCTGCACTCCGAAAATCCTAAAGCTTTCAGAGTGCAGATTTATCTTTTTCTGTAGAGGCGAAAAGCGTTTGCCCCTTTCCACGTCTATCTGAATTGTCGCCTGTCTATCAAATAATATCAGCCCTGCGTTTACCTATCTGTGCAAACTCTTTGCGCCGTATGATAAAGTAAGCCACTGTTACCGCAGTGCCTGTTATCACCCAGGAAACAGGGTAAACTATCATGAGCATAAGATAGCTTCTGTGAGCCGCATAGATCGTGTTCACCCACACAAGCCTGAACACGCAGGTGCCAAGCACAGTTATGACCGCAGGTGTCATAGAGTGACCCATTCCCCTAAGACAGCCGCCCGATATTTCGTAAACGCCCGTAAGAAGCTCCAGCAGGCAAACTGACCACATTCTTATCATTGCGTAGTGTATAACGTTCTCGTCCGTTGAGAAGATCTGTATAAAAAGGTGTCTGCCAATAAGGAATATCAGACTCAGCCCAAGACAGCTTGCAAGCCCGATAAAGGTGCAAAGCCTGTATATCTTTTTACAGCGTTCCTTATCCTGAGCCGCAAAATTCTGACTTGTAAAGGTGGTCGCAGTCTGAGCGAAAGCGTTTATCACAAAATATGCCATGAACTCAAAATTCTGTTCCGCTGTGCTTCCAGCGATACCGTCTGAACCGAAGCTGTTTATCGCCGCCTGTATCACAACGTTTGACAGTGAGAAAACCATGCTCTGCAAACCAGCCGGCAAGCCTATCTTTATGATACCGAGGAGATATTTCCAGCGTATCCTGAGCTTTCTGAAATCAAGTCTTAGCATCTCCTCCTCGTGGGTAAGAAAGTAAAGTATCATGCAGGCACTGAAAAAGTTTGATATAACAGTTGCCGTTGCAACGCCTGCCACGCCCATTTTGAACACGATCACGAACACAAGGTTCAGAATAACATTTATAACGCCTGCGGTGATAAGAGCGTAAAGAGGTCTGGTGCTATCGCCCTTGCTTCTAAGCACCGCCGAACCAAAGTCATATATCTCTATAAAAGGCATTGCAAAGAAGAATATCCTGAGATACAGCGTTGCAAGCTTTAAAACATCGTCAGGCACATTCATCATGCCAAGGAGTATCGGTGCAAGTATCTCGCCTACACCCAGTATGATAAATCCGCTTATGACCGCCAAAAGCACCACCGTATGTACAGCCTCGTTTGCCTTATCTTTTCTCCCCTGACCTATAAGCCTGGCCACCACAACGTTTGCACCAACAGAAAGCCCCAGAAAAAGGCTTACAATAAGGTTCACCAATGAAGAATTGCTTCCAACCGCCGCCATGGCTTTGTCGCTGTCAAATCTGCCCACCACCGCAAGGTCAGCGGAGTTAAAAAGCTGCTGCAAAATACTTGACAATGCAAGGGGCAGTGCAAAAATAACGATCTTGCCCACAAGCGGACCGTTTAACATATCTATTTTCTTATTTTTCATAACAGATCTTCTCTCATCTTTCAACTAACTATTTCTCACACCTAATATTATATCACACCATCAAAGCTATTTCAATACTCGAATTTGCACATAAGCACACACAGAGATGTGTAAAAATCTAAACATTACGACCATTTGTACAATTTTTTGAACTCTTTGCCTGTTGACAAAGGCATGAAATGGTGTTATAATAATATTCCACGGGAGGTGAGCAGTATGGCGATAGACAAAAAAGGCACAAAGCAGATTGCCGACAACCGAAAGGCACGTCACGATTATTTCGTGCTGGAGCAGATAGAGTGTGGTATCGAGCTTGTGGGAACAGAGGTCAAGTCTATAAGGAACGGCGGCGTCAATCTGAAAGACAGTTGGTGTTCTATCGAGGACGGAGAGATGTGGGTCAAGGGTATGCACATATCCCCTTATGAACACGGCAATATTTTCAACCGTGATCCACGCCGTGAGAGAAAGCTGCTGCTCCACAAACGTGAGATACTGAGGCTGTTCGGAAAGGTACAGCAGGAGGGTCTTACGCTTATCCCGATGTCGCTATATTTCAAAGGCAGCAGAGTCAAGCTTGCACTTGGGCTTTGCAAAGGTAAAAAGCTTTATGACAAGCGTGACGACATGGCAAAGAAAGCCGCACAGCGTGACATAGAGCGTGCCATGAAAGAGCGAAACTAACATGGGGGTGTAAAGGTTTCGACGGGGGTTTTGAAGCACGATAAGCGAGTAGAGGAGCGCACACTCTTTAAACGGCGTACGTTTTAAAATTAGACGACAACGATAATTTTGAATTAGCTGCTGCTTAAGTCAGCGCTCGTCTTGCCTTAGAGTACCACGGCTTTGGTAAAGGCGTCGATCAGTGGTGAACGTTACAAAGCGACGGCTGTAGCCTTGTGATGTATCACAGCCTACCAAACACACAGGCGTGTCTGTTTGCCTTTGTGCAAGGGAACGGGAGTTTTCCGCAATAACAGAATACACTCGTAGAAGTTCGTGGGGATAGGCTTTCGGACAGGAGTTCGATTCTCCTCACCTCCACCAGCCACTCGCCGTGGCGGGCATTTCCCGTCAAGTTTTTTTGTAAACACACAAAGTCACCGCTGTGATAATTTGTGTGTCACTTTTACAAATTTGGGGGCGTGCCCCTGCACCCAATCCGCTTTACTTTATGTAGGGCGGTTTTTTTATTGCCGCTCATCAATTTTATCTAAAACCCAACCATTGTTTCGCCGTGGCGGACATTTCCCGTCAAGTTTTTTTGTAAACACACAAAGTCACCGCTGTGATAATTTGTGTGTCACTTTTACAAATTCAGGGGCGTACCCCTGCACCCGATCCGCTTTACTTTATGTAAGGCGGTTTTTTATTGCCGCTCATGGATCATTATTTATAAACCCAACTTTGTTATTTCACCATGGCAGACGCTGATATAAAAAAAGAGTGCATTACCACCTCAGATAATGCACTCTTATATTTTACCCTATTTTTCCTCCAGTCCGCTGAGCGAAAGCCTGCTCTCCATTTTCTGAACAGTCTTGCTCTCCTGCTTTGCGATCTTCGCTTCAAACCAGAAGGTCGAGCCTTTGCCCTCCTCCGATTGAACGCCGTATGCAAAGCCGTGGGCTTTCAGTATCTCCTGACAAATGGAAAGTCCAAGTCCTGTGCCTACCACGTCACGCTTTACCTTTGCGTCACGGTAGTATCTGTCAAATATCTTCGGCAGAAGCTCCTTAGAAATGCCCTTTCCGTTGTCTGTTACTTCAATACGAACCACATCAGCCTTGTTTATCTGCTTGATACGAATGACCTTATTGTCACCTGTGTAGTTTATAGCATTGTTTATAAAGTTGTAAATGACCTGATCAAGCTTTGCAATATCCGCCGTTATCACTCTGTCCTCGTCTGGGATATACTTGATATCATAACCATTTTGCTCTATGAGTATCTGATATCGAGTCATGCAGTCATTGAGCTTGTCAACAATAGAGAAGTCCGTGAGTTTAAGCTCCGCATTGCCCGACTCCAGCTTTGAAAGCTCCAGCAGATTATTTACCAGACTTGAAAGCCTGTCAGCTTCGTCGATAATGACTTGGATATGCTCCTGCCTCTTCACAGGATTATCCCCCGACAAGTCCCTTATCATTTCCGCATAAGCCTTTACCATAGTGAGCGGTGTTCTCAGGTCGTGAGATATGTTCGCAATAAGGTCTTTCCTAAGCTCCGATACCTTTTGTATCTCGTCCTTGGCATTGTTAAGCACCGTGGAAAGCTCCTCTATCTCACAATAGCCATGACCATTGAACTCCACCGTATAATCCCCTTCACCGAATTTCTTCGCCGTGTTCGTAATGTCAACGATAGGCTTTGAAAGTCGCTTTGAGATATACATAGTTACAATAAAAGCAAGCTCAAAAAGTATGATAGTGATATAAATGAGCTGTTCTCTTATAATGCTTACAGTGGAATCTATCGGCTCTATTGAGCTTTCAATGAAAAGATACGCCTGCTTATCCGAATCATCAGTGTAGATAGACGTGCAGTAAAATATCTCCTTGCTCTTGAAATTCTCATTTTGAGCAATTTTCGTGATATAGTTATCGTCCGACTGCTTTAGCTTAGATATCATCTTGAAAAGTCCGATGCCATAGCCCTTGTTTATGATCTTGTTAAGATGCGAATATGCTCCCATGTTGTTTTCCATCACAATAGGATTGCCCATTTCGTCCGTTATAACAATGCAAAGGCTGTTGTCAAAAGCCAGCGAGCGGTTCGTTACCTCCTGCTCGTCAGTGCCATATGCTTGGATTATCTGATTTGCAGCGTCTGTGATATCTCTTATCTTCGCCGACTGATAATATCTTTCCAAGAAAAAATACTGAAAAAGCCAAATAAGGATAAGTATAAAAGCCGTGAAGAAGATAAAATACATCCACACATATGACCGCAGACTTCTTTTAGCCTTTATCTCCGCCGTCTTATTGCTGACTTTTTCCTTGACTTCTGCAAGCTTACTGGATCTTTTCAAACTTATATCCCATTCCTCTCAGAGTAACAATAAGATTGCGGTATTTTCCAAGGCTGTTTCTCAGCATTTTTATGTGAGTGTCCACAGTTCTGTCATCACCGTAAAAATCAAAGCCCCATACCTCTTCAAGAAGCTTCTCTCTTGAAAGCGCAATGTTCATGTTTTTCACCAGATAGAAAAGCAGGTCATACTCTTTCGGAGTCATGGAAACCTTCTGCCCGTCTATCTTTACCTCACGGGCTGTAAAGTTTATCTCTAATCCCTCGTATCTTATAACGTCCTCAGTGCGCTGAGAAGCTGACGCACGGTTAAGCACCGCCCTTATCCTTGCCATAAGCTCCTTTGGGGAGAACGGTTTTACTACATAATCGTCAACGCCTATCTCAAAGCCGAAAAGCTTGTCATACTCCTCGCCCCTTGCGGAAAGCATTATAACAGGTATCTGCTTTATTTTTCTTATCTCCTTGCAAGCTGAATAGCCGTCAAGCTTCGGCATCATAACGTCCATTATGATGATATCGAAATCCTGATTTTTCACCATTTCCACAGCCTGCATACCGTCCTCAGCCTGAGCTACTTCATATCCCTCAAACTCGGCATACTCTTTGATTATCTCTCTTATTTTAATTTCGTCATCGACTACAAGAATTTTTGCCATAGTTATTCCCTCCTATTCAGGCAGCACCGCACAAGAACCACCTATTGGCTTTGCACGCAATCCTTTTGTGTTGCTGCCTTAATTCATATTCTTTGCTTATATAATAACCTATTATTGTGTAAAATTTGTGACGGTTTATAGAATATTCTAAGCCATACCGCACCAATTCACAAGAAAACTACTGCCCGCCAACCAAAATGGTATGACGGGCAGAGCTTATATAGGAATTTGTTATGGAAATGTCAGAAAATCAGCAATGTCCCATCATAATGAGAGCCATAAGACAAAAACCTGTTACCATACAACTCATTGCGCCCATGATGTTGTCAATTTTTTCTGCTGTAAGCTTTTTCATAGTGATTACCTCCTTGGGGTCTAAAATAAACTATTCTGTTCTCAGTGCGATAACAGGGTCTTTCTTTGCCGCCACTCTTGACGGGAACAGACCTGCGATAAGCGTCAGGCAAACGCTTATTGCAATGAGTATAACTGCCGCACTGACAGGTATTGAAGCTCTTATCGGCACGTCTGTAAGATGTGCAATTATCATGTTTATCGGTATTGTGAGCAGATAGGAGATAATTATTCCCAATGCACCTGCCACAAATCCCACGATAACTGTTTCGGCATTGAACACTCTTGATATATCCCTCTTTGAAGCACCTATACTTCTCAGAATACCTATCTCCTTTGTTCTTTCCAAAACTGAGATGTAGGTTATAATGCCTATCATGATAGATGATACGACAAGTGAAATTGCAACAAATGCGATAAGAACGTAGCTGATAGCGTTTATGATAGACGTGATAGAACTCATCATAAGACCAACATAATCTGTGTATTCTATCTTGTCCTCTTCGCCGACACTGTCGTTGTAATCGTCGATAATATCTATTATCTTTTCCTTTGAAGCAAAGTCCACAGGATAGATATTTATGCTGTCAGGGTCTTCAACAACTGAATAGCCAAGAGTTTTCATATTGTTGTCATAGTTTGAAGTGGAATATTTTCCGCTGTTTGCAAGCTGATCCGCATTTGTGTCGGACTGTTCTTTGAGCATTTGCTTCATAAGCTCCATTTGCTCGTCAGAAAGTGAAGCTATATACTTCTTCTGAGTTTCGGTAAGCGATGACATATCACCGCCCTGAATTGCTGACATATCCATTGAACCCATGGCATTCATGCCCATATCTGCAAGCTCGCCTGTATCGGAAGCACCGCTCTGCTCCAAAAGAGCCTTATACTGCTCCTCGGTCATTCCCTCAGGTATCTCCATAGAGCTGTCGCCTGCAACCAAACCAGCCTTCTTATCTGTGTCGGAGCTGTCTGCTGTTTTGTCAGCCTTGCTTTCTGTATCGGCTGTGCTGTCGGAAACGATTTCTGAACTGCTGTCTGTATCTGCCGCAGTCTCGTCCGTTTTGAACTTAAGTCCTGTGAAAACATCTATGTCAGGATTTGCTATCTGCTCTTTTACTATCTCGCTGTTATCTACTTCGTCGATAAGATATGTCATAAGGTCATGACGATAGCCTATCGCACCGCTTATGGATGCAGAAGAAGCGTCCTCGTCAGGTCGCAGGATACCGACTACACTTATTTCTGTGCCGTTTGCAACAGCCTTTTTCATGTAGCTCTCATCGCCTGTCATATCTTCCCACACACCGTCTTTTTTCTTATAGAAATCAGGTGTAGGAACGACCTTGAATTTCAGGTCAAGAAGCTCATCATAGGTGTAAACGTGCTGTTCGCTGTCAACGGATATATCCTCTCCTGCCATGGCACGTCTTACTATGCCGTTAAGTGAGCTTGGGTCGAGAAGTCCGAGAGAATAAAGCACATAGTCGTTTATCTCGTTGTTCTTATCGACTACAAGCACAACTTCGTTATACTTTTCAGGCAAACGTCCTGCGATAACGTCATACTGCTTGTCGATAAGCTCCTCATTATCTATCATTTCGCTCCATACATCAGTACCCATGCCACCCATTGAGCCACTCATGGACATTGCTTCCATCTGAGTTGAGGACATATATCCCATATCTTCAAGAAGCGTTGACGGATTGACCTGCATTACACCGCTGTCGCTCTCCGTAAAAACGTTAAGTGTAGTGGCGTATGTGTACTGAACGTCGCTTGTAAGATCTTTCAGGTCGCTGTTATCGTCAAGATATTTCTTGAACTTCTCCAGATTGTTGACCTTTGTTTCTTCCATGAGAGTGTTTATCATCTCGCCCATGGCATTTTGAGAATAGACCTTGTCTTTATCGTGATTTGCTGAATCCTCATGGTTTTTCGCCATGGTGTTCATTATCTCGCCTATACTTGCGGTGGTCTTTGTTATCTGAAGCGGATAGCTTGAAAGTGTATCAGACTGCACCTGATCTATATAAAGCTGAACGCCGTTTGAGATAGAAAGAATAAGTGCGATACCGATTATACCAATAGAGCCTGCAAAAGAGGTAAGAAGCGTTCTTGCCTTTTTTGTCATAAGATTGTTTCGGCTCAAAGACAGTGCAGTAAGGAAGCTCATGGAAGTTTTAAGCTTTTTGCGCTCTTTCTTCGCCGCCTTTTTGTCAGCCTTTGTAGGCTCTTTTTCAGGCTTTTTGATAGGCTCAACAACATTCTTGTCAAGAGGGTCGGAATCGTCTATGACCTTTCCGTCAAGAAGTTTTATTATTCTTGAAGAATATTTCATTGCAAGCTCAGGATTGTGCGTTACCATTATAATAAGCTTGTCCTTTGAAATGCTCTTCAAAAGCTCCATTATCTGCACGCTTGTTTCAGTATCAAGCGCACCTGTAGGCTCGTCCGCAAGCAGAATGTCAGGTTCATTCACAAGCGCTCTTGCAATGGCAACTCTCTGCATCTGACCGCCTGACATCTGATTAGGCTTTTTGTGGAGCTGGTCACCAAGACCCACCTGCTCGAGAGCCTTGACGGCTCTTTCACGTCTTTCTGACTTTGAAACACCTGAGAGGGTCAAAGCAAGCTCAACGTTTGAAAGCACTGTCTGGTGCGGTATAAGGTTATAGCTCTGGAACACGAAGCCTATGGAATGGTTTCTGTAGGAATCCCAGTCGCAATCCTTGAAATCCTTGGTAGATTTGCCGTTAATGTTAAGGTCACCGCTGGTATATCTGTCAAGGCCGCCGATAATGTTCAAAAGAGTGGTTTTACCGCAGCCTGACGGGCCGAGGATAGAAACGAACTCATTCTCACGAAAATCAATGCTAACGCCTTTAAGGGCAGAAACAGTGGAATCACCAACGACATAATCTTTTTTTATGTCCTTTAAACTAAGCATATATTTTCTCCTATTTTTGTTATTGTAAAGATATTATAATAGGGTTTTATAAACTCAGTTTAAACATAACACAGTTTTGGGTAAAAAAATTGTCGGAGGGGAGATTTAAGTGAGGAGTGAGAAATGAGGAATGAGCATAGCAAACCAAAGTAAATTGCAAGCATAGAGTAAAATAAAGCACCGAGCAAAGCGAGAGATAAAGCGCACGCTCAAGCCCGGCGCTAGAGGGCTTGTGGGGTCTAGGGGCAAAGCCCCTAGCGGAGTATGAGGCAGAGC
>CEAA01008147.1_pt1 | contig 12972 bp, 9 predicted proteins | sample 557551 | NCBI WGS metagenome assembly CEAA01 (sample SAMEA3182115, study PRJEB8094) | gut metagenome | biome: human; feature: gut; material: Stool; isolation source: human stools | place: Canada | collected 2013-06-11
AGATTTTATAATGCTTTCAGTTCAATTTATGACAAGCAATATAATATTTTCAAGTCTCACATATGTATTACCATTTTTAATATATTATATATTATTTCACAGCAATCCATATGATGAACTTATTGGCTGTCAGAATATGCACTCCTTTGAAGCAAGATTTACAGACAGTGTATCAATGAAACGTAAATTTCTTGTTGTATACCTTAACTTTCCTCAGCTTAAAAATGTAAATTATGCTATTCATAATGAAAAAGTTGAAGAAACAGCCGCTAATGTATGCAGACGAATTGAAAAGCTTCATCATATGGTTCATATTTACCGGTTTACCAATGATGAATTTGCTATGATTTTATATATCAAGGATGAAAACAAAATAAAGCAGTTTCTCAATAATGTGGAGATGGCAATAATTGATTATATGACTGCTTCATCTTACACAATTAACTACAGAATAGCTGCTATCCAGAGCAATCCTGTTGTATCATCAACACATAAGTTAAGCTCAATGTCAGCCTACCTTTTTAATAAAATTGCCAATGAACCTGGCAATCAGTGTTATCTTGCTACAGATAAGGATTACAAGGAATTTCACGAGGCATACAAGATTGAACAGCTTCTTCTTGATATCCGCAATAAGAATGACCTTGATGACGAACGTGTATTATGCTATGCACAGCCTATATTCAGCGTTAATAACAACAGCTTTAGAACGGCCGAGGCACTTATGCGCCTCTCACTTGATGGAACAATCATATATCCTGATAAGTTCATACCTATTGCTGAGAAGAATAACTGTATTCATACTTTAACGCGAATAATTCTTAACAAGGTATGTAAGATTGTAGCTGAATTTGAGAAGAAATATGACTTTGATGCAATAACTATCAATTGTTCATCATCAGAATTATCTAATCGTAATCTTTTTGATGAACTTATGGCTATAATTAATTCCAATAATATTATGCCAGAACATATCCGTCTTGAACTTACAGAAAGTGCTATGTTTGATGATTTCAATATGGTTATTCACAATATGGAAAAGCTTAATGAGTCAGGTATCAAGTTCTATCTTGATGACTTCGGAACTGGATACTCTAACCTTGAAAGAATTATTGGCTGTCCATTTAACACAATCAAGTTCGATAAAACACTGCTTTACAAATCTCTTGATAACTCCGCTGTATCGGATATTGTATCTCACCTTACAAGCGTATTCAAGGAACAGGGATTTGTATTATTAATTGAAGGCGTTGAAAATGAAGAGCAGGCATCTTACAGCATAGATAAAGGCTTTGATTATATTCAGGGTTACAAATATGCTAAGCCACAGCCTGTTATTAATTTGAAAGACTACTTTGATAAGCTGGAAAGGGCTATATCCTAATATCTTACTTATCAATGACATACTTATATAATATTATAATCGGTACTAAATTCCAATAAAATGGATTGTAATCAAATACCGACCTATAATTGTTATGATTGATAATCTAACTATTATAGGTTGGTATTTTTTATATATGTAAATTGATGTTTTCCATAAATAAATATTTTTAATAATTACTTTTTCTTCTAATTATTAATATATTAATCCGCAATTCCTTATAAGCTAAATATAAAAAATGACCATTATACTTACCAATAATAAGTATAATGGTCATTATATATATGGGGATTTTAAATATAATCGTATAATAATACTACCACTAATTATTTAATCAATCCATTAATCCTATTCTTAATCAACATCCCACCAATTGTTGGCAGAGGTCTTTTCCTGTCACCCTTAGGTGCTGATTCTTTCTCAGCCTCAACAATTCGTTTCTTAATCTGTTCCATTTTATCATCTAACTGTGCAAGCTGGTTAGCACAATCTGATAATTCCAATGCAAGTATTTCAGCTTCGCTGTCTGGAATATTCTTCTTATATCTTAGCTTATGCTCAACACTTGCCCAAAAATCCATAGCAATAGTCCTAAGCTGAACTTCAACCTTCATTCTTCGTTTCTCATTCTGTAAGAATATCGGTATCTCAATAATAAGATGAAGACTTCTATAACCACTCTCTTTAGGATTCTTGATATAGTCCTTCTTCTCGATAAGTGTTATATCATCCTGCTGTAAAAGACAATCTGCAAGCATATATATGTCCTCTGTAAATGAACATATTACTCTTATTCCCGCAATATCCCTTATATTCTGTTCAATTGATTCCATTGTAAATGGAATATTCTTCTTGTTAGCTTTCTTGATAATTCCTTCTGTTGACTTTATTCTTGTCTTAATAGTCTCTATAGGATTACGGTCATACTGTAAAGAAAACTGCTCATTAAGAACCTTGAACTTAGTCTCAACTTCCATAATTGCACATCTGTAATAAGCCATAAGTTCATTAAATGGCATTGTATTCTCTCCTATAAAATCAAAAACTTCATCTGACATAAGATTTTCTCGTATAAATCTCTGTTCTTCCTGTTTTAAAAAATCTTCAATACCCATTAGTTATTATAAGTTCCTTCCTGCTATTCGCTTGTAAAATGCTTTATCAACAGCACAATTATCCATTATGCAGTATATTCCTTCTAATATAAGCAAATGTATAATCTTCACCTTTCTCTGACAACATAACAAGTAATGAATACAATAATTTCTTAGTATTAGGATTAATTATATAATGATCCATTCCTCTCTTAAAATAATTCAAAGAATCTGCATCTGTATACTTATCTTTATTATATATCTTACTTGCAGCTACCCTGTCACAAAACATTTCAATAACATAATTAACAGGCATTTCCATTCCTATAAGACTTCCATCACCACCTTTAGCTGGATAATCTATCCAGTATTCATAGTGGTGCTTATTTCTTCCTTTATGATGAAGCCACGCTGTTGAACAGCCCTCTGCTTCCCTCTGTGCATTATTCGGACTTCTGTTACCATCCTGATAATACTTTACACCTGGAATAAACTCTGAAAAGCTATATTTGGATAAGTCGTGCAATAGTCCCTGCTTATACAGACCCACACGAAAACAATTCTTCATAACCTCTAACTTATGCGTATTAATAGTATGCAAATGTCCAAAAAAATTATGAAAAAACTTACCCGGCTTCATTACTGTCAATCCTCCATGCCTGATTTTATCCTAACAGTCCGTTTGTTAGAAATTGTTAATTATTAAACTATCTTACCACGCACATTATACAGTATTCATATAAGCAAATTCAAGCATTACAGCAAGTCTTAATACGAAAAATCGAAAAACTTAATAACTTTATATATTCTTTATTGATTAATCTCACATATTACCTTGATGCCTTTATCGCTTCATCATAAAAGTATTCCTGTGAGTTAATCGACTCTTCACCTTCTTTAATACCTTTATGGTAATAGTTGCCGTCACTTCCCATAATTCTTGCTTTAACATTATCTTTAAGCATTATATTAAACATATGTAATATACGCTCTTTAATACTTTCATCATATACCGGTCCAGCAACTTCGACCCTCTTAAGAGTATTACGTGTCATAAAATCTGCTGAGGAAATATACATCTTCATATCTGCACCCTTTCCGAATATATATATTCTTGAGTGCTCAAGAAATCTACCAACAATACTTGTGATTGTAATGTTATCTGTATATCCGGTTATTCCTGCAACCATACAGCTAATCCCTCTTATAATCATATCAATCTTTACCCCGCTCATAGATGCCTCAACAAGCTTCTCTATTATAACCTTATCTGTGAGCGAATTAATCTTTATTCCTATATAAGCTTCCTTTCCTTCTTTTGCAATAGCAATCTGCTCATCAATTAATGAAAGGATTTTATTCTGTAAGCACTTAGGTGCAACGAGCAAATGCTCTGTATTGTCAACAACATCTCCAAGTCCGAGATTATTGAATACATCTGCTGTCTCCTTGGCAATAGCTTCACTTGAAGTAAATAAAGCAAGATCTGTATATAATTTGGCAGTTTTTTCGTTAAAATTACCTGTTCCAATATGTGTTATATAACGAAAATCTTCTCCGTCTTTATATGTTATAAGACAAAGCTTTGAATGAACCTTGATATGGTCTATTCCGTATATAATCTTACAGCCTGCTTCTTCAAGCCTGCGTGACCATTCAATATTATTCTCCTCATCAAATCTTGCCCTCAGTTCAACAAGTACAACAACCTCCTTGCCATTCTCAGCCGCATCAATAAGTGCCTCTACTATCTGCGAATTCTTGGCAACACGGTATAATGTCATCTTAATTGACAGAACCCTGTCATCACCTCCTGCTTCATTAAGAAGCCTTATTAATGGATGCATACTCTCATATGGATAACTGAGCAATAAATCCTTCTTTGCAAGCTGGTCTATAAGCGGCTGTTTAATATCAATATTACTTGAATTCTGTGGTACACGTCTTTCATAGAACAATTCTCTCCTGCTTCTTAAGTCATCCTGTATCTTTGATATAAATGACATCTCAAGAGGTGACTCAGAATAAAATACCTGCTTCTTATCAAGCTTAAGTTCCTTACATAAAGCAGATATTACTTTATCATCAAGCACTCTTGAATATTCAAGCTTTACAGGACACAGCTTCCTTCTTTCCTTAATTAGCTGTTCCATAGTATCCCTGTAATCCATCTCTTCATCATAGAATGCTTCGTCCATATCTATATCTGCATTTCTTATAATTCTAATCAAAGACTTGCTCTTAACACTATATTTCTTAAATATCTTTGGAAGAAAATGCAGTATAAGTTCTTCAATAAGCATATACTTATGACTGTCTGATGGTATTGGAATAAGTCTGTCAAATACGCCATTACTGCACGGAACAACACCTATCTTGTCATTGTTCTTTGAACCAAGAAGTGCCACTGCATATATTTCTTTATTCTTAAGAAATGGAAATGGATTCTTCTTGCTTATAACCTGTGGTGATAATATAGGAAGAATTGAATTATTAAAATATTCCTCTAAATATACAGCATCTGAATATTCAACATCATTAAAACTTATAAGCTTTACTCCCTGCTCCTCAAATCTATACATAAGCTGCTGATATATCTTATCTTTCTTATGCAGTAATTCCCTTGTCTCACTAAAGACAGCATCAAGCTGCTCTCTTGCTGTCATAAGTGTCTTATTATCAAATCCTGCATTCTTATCGTGCTTATTTCCCTTAGCAAGCAACATCTGGTCATATAATGAACCAACTCTTACCATATAGAATTCATCAAGATTACTATTAAATATAGATACAAATGTTAATCTCTCACATAAAGGCACTTTTAAATCCGCAGCCTCATCAATTACTCTCTCATTGAACTTAAGCCAAGACAACTCTCGGTTAGCAAAATATGGCTTTGGTACATCAGCACCTGAAGCGTTGCTCTTAATATTTCCGAATAAAGCACTGCCATTTATCTCACCAACTAAAACATTACTCTTAACCTCATCGGCTGAAGTATTATTCTTAACCTCTGCCTGATATACATCTTTATTAATATATGCGTTATCTGAATTAATCTCTTTAAACTCTGGTTGATTCATCTCTTTATTATCACTGATATTCTTCTTATTATTAACTTCTTTATTGTCATCATTATTAATAGTCATATGAGCCTCTTTATCTTTCTTCCAAAATCCTAGTCTCCAAAACATATTCCCATCGCCTTTGCTTCTGTAATTATTCCCGCCTGTGGATCTACAGTCTTTAATCTGCCCGCAACTTTATTTAATTCAATCTTATCTATCTGATTATTGCGGACACATACCATATATCCATATTCTTTATTCATTATAAGTTCTGCTGCTTTAGCTCCTAACCTTGAAGCTAATACCCTGTCATAAGCACAAGGGCTTCCACCTCTTTGTACATGACCTGGTACAGTAACCCTTACTTCCTGACCTGTTCTATCCATAATACCTGCACCAATTCTGTATGCTGCTGATGGATAATGCTCCTTCTTTCTTACTTCTTTAAGTTCTTTCTTACTATATAACATTTCCTCTTTGGATATTATACCTTCTGCAACTGCAAGAATTGTAAAATGCTTTTTATCATTAATTCTTTTATTAATTGCTTCTACAACCTTATCTAAATCGTATGGTATCTCTGGTATAAGTATTACATCAGATCCACCTGCTATGCCCGCATGCAGCGTAAGCCAGCCTGTCTTATGTCCCATAAGTTCAACTATAAATACCCGGCTGTGTGATGCCGCAGTTGTATGTATACAATCTATGGTATTCGTTGCTATATCAACTGCTGACTGGAAACCAAAGCTTACATCTGTCCCAACCAGATCATTATCAATCGTCTTAGGAAGTGTTACAACATTAAGTCCTTCTTTATATAAAAGATTGGCTGTCTTATGTGTACCATTACCTCCCAATATTACAAGACAATCAAGCCCTAACTCCTTATATGTGTGCTTCATTGCCTCAACCTTGTCCTTACCATTCTCATCAGGTTCATTAATCTTCTTAAATGGTGTTCTTGATGTTCCAAGTATGGTTCCACCTATAGTTAATATCCCTGAAAAATCATTAATATCCATAAGCTTATATGTATTATTAATAAGTCCTCTGTACCCGTCAAGAAAACCATATATCTGAACATCATCCACTTTATTGTAAAGACTTTTAGCTACACCTCTCATAGCGGCATTAAGTGCCTGACAGTCACCACCGCTTGTCAACATTCCTATTCTCATATTAATCTCCATTCCTGCACACATTTTTGTACATATCAATTTTGTGTCTATATTAAAGTAGTTATGTAAAGTTTAACGAACTTATATGTAAAATCTATGTAAATTAAATATACTATACAATGTATTCACATCTATACCAAATTAATATATTTATAGTATATCACACTATATTTTTACTGTACATATATATTTTAAAACTTATATACTTTTTATATATTCAATTAGATAAATTTCAACTAATACTAATTACATTTTTCAATGCATTATGATACAATAAGAAGCACTGAATTAGTATGCCGTTATCTATACACCGGCATTTATGGAGGATTAATATGACAAGAAAAGAGATTAATGAAATCAAATCACAATTCAATATAGAAGACTGTGGAATTCTTAAATTATGCGGATGTTATGTTGATGGTGAGAAGAATAAAGTCACAACTATTAATGAAACATTCCTCAATCTTCCTGAGGAAGAACGCCATAAATATATAGATATATTTAAAAAATGTCTTTCTGGCACACCAGGACGTAACCTTATTGATATGCAGTTTACTCTTGATGCCTACGGCGATAAACAGCCTCACGATTTTCTGCTTGAGCTAAGAGACAGCGAATTAAAAGACGAGAATAAACTCAATGAATTATATGATAAAATAATCGCCAACTATTATTATCCTGGCAACTACTTAATTCTTGTAATCAATCAGGCATATGATGTTCCGGGTATGACTGCAGATAATATTGCTATGGAAGACGCTTCTGATGAAGTGTATAACTACATTTTATGCTGTATCTGTCCGGTTACTCTCTCTAAACCTGGGCTTGGATATTTTGAAAATGATAAGACTTTCCACAATCAGGTTCAAAGCCATATGGTTGACAATCCTGACATAGCATTTCTTTTCCCAGCCTTTAATAATCGGAGTTCTGATGATGAAAAAATTCTGTATCACTGTAAAGATATAGATGATTTCCAACAGAATTTTCTTACATATGTACTTAGCTGTGAAATTCCACTTCCAGCCAATGTACAGAAAGAAACCTTCAATACATTAGTAACTGAAACACTTGGTGATGATTGTAACTATGAAACTGTTAAAAATATTCACGACAACCTCAATGAAATAATTGATGAACACAAAGCTGTTTCAAGCGCTCCTGTAATGCTTGATAAGACTGAAGTTAAGGAAATTCTTGAAAAAAGCGGCGTAAAAGAAGAAAAGCTTGCTGACTTTGAAGAACATTTTGAGATGGCTGCTGGAGAAAATGGAAAACTTGCCGCTAACAATATCACACCTTCAAGAAAATTTGAAGTAAAGACACCCGATGTTGTAATCAAAATCAATCCTGATAAAACCGACCTTGTAGAAACCCGTGTAATTGACGGAAAGCAGTGCCTCGTTATCCAGATTGATGAACATCTTGAAGTAAATGGAATTTCTGTTAATCCTGATACCGGCGAAGTAATTGACCGCAATGAAAATACTAATAACAATATATACTAGATTAATTATGCAATAAAATAAGCATTATTGTATACAATAATACTTATAATAAAAAATACCGCATTAATGTGTAACATATTCCAAGTTATGGAATATCCACATTAATGCGGTATTTTTTATTATTTATGCACTAAACAGATGATTATAATTCACATATCTGCTTATGTACTATATCTTAAAGAACTTCATTTCTGAGTTAAGCTTCTCTGATATCTTCATCAAATCATTAGCAGTTGTTGAAAGCATACTAATTGTAGCTGTAAGCTCCTGCATTGAAGCTGTTGTTTCCTCAGCTGATGCAGCATTCTGTTCAGAAATAGCGGAAAGATTAGCTATTACGTCATTAACCTGTTGTCTTGCGTCATCACAGGAACCTACATTAACCTCAATTGCTGCTGTCTCCTGTCTTGATACATTAATGCCATCACTAACATCAACAAAACTGTCCCTTGTCGCATTAAGCTTAACGACCTGCTCATTAATAAGAAGCTTTGTAGAATTCATCTCTTCAACAGTCTTTTCTGATTCCTGCTTAAGATTTTCAATTATCTGCTTAATCTCACCAGCCGCTTCATCTGACTGTGATGCAAGCTTCTGTATCTCAGATGCAACAACTGCAAATCCTTTTCCCGCTTCACCAGCCCTTGCTGATTCGATTGAAGCATTTAGTGCTAAAAGACTTGTCTGGTCTGCTATATTAGTAATGAATGCAGCTGCTTCTCCAATCTTGCCAACCGATTCATTAGTAAGCTCAATCTGATCTGCAATCTTATTAACTGCTTCTGTAGTATGGTCATTAGACTCAGATAACTCAACCATAGTATTCATTGAAGTATCACCTGCGTTACCCATAACATTAGCCGCCTGTGTAAGATTAGATACCTTCTCAACAATATCCTCAATAAGCTTGCCCATATTAGCAATATATGATGAAGCATTCTGGATTTCCTCTGCCTGCGACACAGCTCCTTTTGATATATCTTCAACTGCACTTGATATTTCTTCTGTAGCCTTACTTGACTGGCTCGCTGTAGCCGCCATCTCATCTCCAGACTTATATAACTGATCTGCTGATTCTGTAAGTCCTGTCACAATACCATTAAGTTTGCTGATAAGTGCCTGTACAGAACCCGCCATCTCTCCAATCTCATCATTACGCTTTAACATATTAGGATCAACCTTCATAGTTAAATCACCATTAGACAGGGAAACAAATAATCTGTTGACTGTCACTAAAGCATTAGCAATTTTTCTGGAAAGCATCAATGATATCACTGCTATTACTAAAAGAACAATAATTGTTACTCCCACAAGTGCTATAACCTTCTGTATAATAAATGATGTTATAGCTGTTCTTGGTTCTCCAGCAAATAACATACCCACAATATTGCCGTTATAATTCTTTAATGGAAGATATACACCTGTATAATCAACTCCATCAATATCGATATGATCTGCTTTATATGTCTCTCCTGTCTTAACCTTTTCCCATACTGAATCTGGTGCTTTAAGGCTCAACATTCTCTTATTATTAGAATCTCTTAATGATGTTACCTTGGAATCAACACCATAAAAGATTGCAATATCTGCATCATTATCATCTGTAAACTTATCAATTCCGTCCTGCTTCTGTGAAAGATTAGTATCACCTTTAAAAATGTTACCATTATTATCGACACGCCAATCACCAGAATATGTATTATCATAACTTGACTTTGTTGCCTCTGCTAGAAGCACAAGTCCATTAGATGCCTCTGCATTCATACCAGCTGACATATTAACAATTGCAATAATAAGCACTACTGTAATACCCACAACTGTAGGAAGAACAGAACTAGCTATAAGTCTTGCTTTAATACTCATCTTAAGTCCCGGCTGTCTATACTCATTCGATGTGTTATTATCATTAGAAATATCCTTATTCTTAACTGACTTCTTAGACTTACTCTTAACAACCTTAGGCTTGTCAGCTTTCAATTTATCTTTTACAGGCTGCTTAGCTGATTCCTTCTTTCCAAATCTTTTAGACTTTGGAACTTTTACCTTCTTATCCACTTCTGATACAGCTTCCTCGCTATCTGCTTCAGGCATCGTAGATTCAGCATCAACCTTTGTTGTATCTTCCATACCATAACCTCCTAGTTTCTTATATAACATAGAATATATCATTTCATATCGTTGAAGTATTATAACATAAATAAATATAAATGTTCTACATTTTTCTACTCTTTTTGCACATATTTTCCTGTATTATTAGATATAAATTAATCCCATTCAGCAAGTGTTCTATAAATAAAAAAGTTCCCCGGTCTGGGGTGACCGGGGATGAGTAGAGGGGATAGAAATATAGTCAAGTATATTGGCTTTGGAGATTGTCCAATATACTTTCGTCCAAATTAAACTTAGTATCAGGTTCTCAAAAATATAACCAAACAAACATCATCTAACTTTCAAATATCATAACCTGACACAATCTATTATAATATCTTATTAAATATTGTCAATTAATAATTAACCTAAATTAACATTAAATAATAAAATCTTTCTCATCAGTTAAATATCAATATGCAAAACAATTATTAATATCTACCTGACACTTTTACATATTATAATAGGTTACTTTTAATATAGCAACTGAAAAATTGTATTTTTTATACTTTTTTAATGATTTATTGTCCTGTGTTATTATTATAATAATTAATCTGTCACTTTGTCAAGCTCTCTTTTAATTAATTCTGCCGTTGGTGTTATAGCAAGACCTTCTCTGGCTGTTTCTTTTAAACTTGATGGCATTGCCGCACCAATTCTCTGCATTGAATCAATAACTTCATCTGGTGATATTACACTTTTAATACCTGCCATAGACATCTGTGCAGCCGTTATTGCATTCATAGCTCCCGCAACATTTCTTTTAATACAAGGAACTTCTACAAGTCCACATACCGGATCACATGCAAGACCTAACATACTCTTTAATGCCAATGCACTCGAATTAACTATCTGCAGGCTATCTCCTCCCTGAAGAAATGTCAACCCTGCCGCCGCCATTGCACTTGCACTTCCAATCTCTGCCTGACAGCCTCCTGATGCCCCGGCTATAGAAGCATTTTCTGCTATAACTGCTCCAATTCCTGAAGCAATCAGCAACGCCTTAACCATATCATCTTCAAGTGCCTTAAAATATGTTTCATATGATATAAATACCGCTGGAATTACTCCGCAAGACCCCGCTGTAGGTGCAGCTACTATTCTACGCATACACGCATTAGACTCTCCCATTTTAAGAGCTTTTTCCATAACCATTCCTACAAAATCTCCACATATATTCCTGCCTGATTTGTTATATTGATACATCAGCTCTCCGTCACCACCTGCCATCCGGCTTGGTGACTTAAGAGATTTATCATAATTATTATCTGCAGTTTTCATAGCTTTATACATCAGACGCATATTTTCAAAAATCTTATCTTCGGAAACCATACGCTCGTGTGCATTATCCATCATAATAACCTGCCATATCTGTGCATTGTTCTTATGACATAATTCCACCAAATCATTTATAGAATGATAATTCATTATTTAATCTCCCTTTTGCGATAAATATGTTACTTTAGTTATTCCTTCAACCTTTTTGAGCCATTCTATGCCTTCGCGTGGTATCTCCTGATCACATTCCAGAACCATTACTGCATTACCGCCCCTGTTAGAACGATACAACTGCATACTTGCAATATTCACGGATTTGTGTGCAAGCATTGATGTCACTTCACTAACGTGACCCGGCTGATCCTGATTATGCACAACTAAAGTTGGATAATCTCCCGAAAAATTCGTTGTTATTCCATCAATCTGTGCGATATTTATTCTTGAACCACCAAGTGACTCACCTACAACCTCAAGCTGCTTTCCAGAAATACCTGTTAATATAATCTGTGCACTATTAGGATGTGCTTCTTTCAGCGTTGATTTTCCAAATGTCACCTTTATTCCTTTTTTTTCGGCAATCTCCATACTATGTGGTATTCTCATATCATCAGGCTGCATTCCAAGTAGTCCTGCAACTATAGCCTTATTAGTTCCGTGTCCCTTTCCTGTATCAAGAAAAGAACCATACAGCAAAATATTTGCTTCCTTTATCTGTTCTCCCATCAACTTCTGGGATATATATCCAATCCTTACCGCACCCGCTGTATGTGAACTTGATGGTCCAACCATAACCGGACCAATTATATCAAATATATCCATTAAATCCTCCGTGAATCCAGATGCTTAAAATATATTTAATAATATTTACTCTGAATTATTGTGAACTTGGTATTAATAATTTTGTCTATCATTCTATTTGCATTGTTTTATTTGAAATATTTACTTCTTTCCTACTATACTAGAAAATGTATCTTCTAAGCTCTTTCCTACTGATTTCATTGCATCACCAAATTCATCAGCCATACTTTTAGCCTTCTTATCCAGTTCATTTTCTTTTACATAATCTGTAACCTTATCCGCCGCATTATTAGTGACGTCAACAGCTTTACCAACACCTCTTAAGACCTTTTCTTTATTAATAAATCCCATTATTATCAGCTCCTCTTTTATTTATTAATCTATCAATCTGTTAGCTTTTAAATTATAAATCCATTAATCAATTTCTAACTATATTTAAATTTATATATCAATAACTGGTCTAATCGTAAACTACTCTGTTCAATCAATTTCTAACTGTATTTAAGCTTATAT
>CEAA01034069.1_pt1 | contig 12869 bp, 8 predicted proteins | sample 557551 | NCBI WGS metagenome assembly CEAA01 (sample SAMEA3182115, study PRJEB8094) | gut metagenome | biome: human; feature: gut; material: Stool; isolation source: human stools | place: Canada | collected 2013-06-11
ACCTCGCGCAGCTTGACGTACTGCTTTTTGATCAGCAGCTTCAGCAGGCGGCTCTTGGTGAGCATTTCGGGGTTGGCCTTGACCTCTTCGTCGTTGGCCTCCTCTTTTTCGGCCTCGCGCATATCCTGCTTGAGGTCCTCGGTGGCTTCCTCGTTCAGGTCCTCTGCCAGCTTCTGGCGCACCTCAGCGGGGATATCGGCGGGCAGTTCCTGCACCGGCAGGGCCTGTTCTGCCGCCGTGTCGATCTTCTTATCTTCCATTTCCATGGGCGTACCTCCTCAGTTTTGTGTCCGGAGGACGCAGCAGATCGGGAAACAAAAATGCGCCGCCTCATGCTGCCCGGAAACCGCCATTTCCGCGCGCACAAAACCGCGCCTTCCTTCTGTTGTTTTGCGGAAAAAAGCGCCTCAAAAAGACGCTTTGCCGCTCATCTCAGCGAAAAAGGCGAACGCAGCTGCTTTTGTTGTCCGATCCACCGCGCCGGGCGTTCGGTTTGGACTATGATCCGGGTCCATTGTTCTGCGTTCACCTCCCGTTTTTCAAAAATCTATTGAACCGTTTTTATTATAGCGCCGCAAAAAAACAGGGTCAACCCTAAACCATGCATTTACAGCAATTTTATTTGCCGCCTGCAAAGCCTTTACATGTTCCGGACGGCAGAAACAAAACGCCCTCTCCGACGTTGCGGCGCGTCGGAAAGGGCGTTTTGTTTGGATATTGCCTTGGTGTGAGGAGGAATCATGTTACTTGGGAATCGGTTGCGGCCCCGCTTCCCATGGCAAAAGTATAACAGCTTTCACATTTGATTTCGTTAAGAAGCTATGAAGAAAGTGTAAAAACGTCGTGGAAGAAATTGGAAGTTTTTGTGTGAACCCGGACACACATAAAAAATACGCCCCGGTCATCGTTGCCGATGAACGGGGCGCTAAAAACGATATCCGTTTTTTCTCTGCGGCAAGATCCCTGCAAAGCAGGTCTTATGCAGCAGGCGGAGCAAGGTATCTGCAAGCAGACCTTATGCTCCTGACACACGCGGGGTGTGCTTTCAAGGACCCTCGCGGGCGCTTTGGTATCTCAGACCCCGCTGCTGCGTCTGCCCGAAGGCAGCCGCCAGCCGGAGCGTGAAATCAGTTGGTTGAACCGTTTGGACGATAAGGGGCTGTACTTCAGCCGCATCGCCTGCACATCATGGACCATACACACAGTTTCGCACTGCTGCGTTGCGCAGTAACCGCCAGTGCGGAGCAGCCGCTCCTCTCATTTGCGGGAGCTGGGTGCCGCCGTGGCTGCGGCCCGGTGGATGCAGGGGATCTGCTTACTTGTACAGGTCGACCAGACGGGTCAGGTGCTCGTAGCGGTCGTTTGCAACCTGCTGGTTGCGTGCGAACAGCTCCTTAGCACGGTCGGGGAATGCACGGGTCAGGCGGCTGTAACGGGTCTCGTTTGCCAGCAGTGCCTGATACTTGTCGTTGTCCACGGCCTTGGAGGTCAGAGTGAACGGGTTCTTGCCCTGAGCCTTGTTGGCCGGGTTGAAGGTGAACAGGTTCCAGTAACCAGCCTCAACTGCCTTCTTCATCTCGTTCTGGCAGTTGGTCATGCCGCCCTTGACACCGTGCAGCTCGCAGGGAGCGTAGCCGATGATCAGGGACGGGCCGGGATATGCCTCAGCCTCGGCAATGGCCTTGACAGCCTGAGCCGGGTTAGCACCCAGTGCGATCTGAGCAACGTAGATGTAGCCGTAGGTCATAGCGATCTCGGACAGGCTCTTCTTGCTGATCTCCTTACCAGCAGCAGCGAACTGGCAGACTTCACCAATGTTGGAAGCCTTGGATGCCTGTCCACCGGTGTTGGAGTACATCTCAGTATCGAAGACCATGACGTTGACATCCTCGCCGGAAGCCAGGACGTGATCCAGGCCGCCGAAGCCGATGTCGTATGCCCAGCCGTCGCCGCCGAAGATCCAGACGGACTTCTTGGCGATGAACTGCTTGCTCTTCAGGATCTCTGCAGACTTCTCGCAGCCAGCAGCAGCAGCCTTCTCCAGCTCAGCGATCAGGGCCTTTGCGGGCTCGTCGTTGGCCTTGGTGTTGTTCTTGGTAGCGATGAACTGCTCGTAAGCAGCCTTCAGTTCTGCGGATGCCTTGTCGGAACCAGCAACCTCAGCGATCTCCTTGATCAGGTTCTCGCGGACGGTCTTCTGGCCGATGTACAGGCCCAGACCATGCTCTGCGTTATCCTCGAACAGGGAGTTGCACCATGCAGGACCATGGCCGCTGTCCTTGTTGACGGTGTACGGAGAGATGGATGCGGTGCCGCCCCAGATGGAGGAGCAGCCGGTAGCGTTGGAGATGTACATCTTCTCGCCGAACAGCTGAGTGATCAGGCGAGCGTAAGAAGTCTCGGCACAGCCTGCGCAGGAGCCAGAGAACTCCAGCAGCGGCTGGTTGAACTGAGAACCGATGACGGTATCGTCAGCAAACTTGGAAGGCTTCTTGGAGATGTTGGCAACGCAGTAGTCGAACACTGCCTGCTGATCTGCCTGGCTGTCCTGCGGGACCATGGTGATGGCCTTGGTGGGGCAGACGGTGACGCACTCGCCGCAGCCCATGCAGTCCAGAGGAGACACAGCCATCACAAACTTGTACTCGTTTGCAGGCTTGTTGTCACGGCTCTTGGTCTGAGCAGGAGCAGCTGCCAGCTCGTCGGCGGTCAGCTGGAAGGGACGGATGGTAGCATGAGAGCACACGAATGCGCACTGGTTACAGCCAACGCACTTTGCAGCATCCCACTCGGGGACGTTGACAGCGGTGCCGCGCTTCTCGTATGCAGAAGCGCCCTGCTCCCACTCGCCGTTTGCATTTGCCACGAAGGAGGAAACAGGCAGGCTGTCGCCGTCCATACGGGCAATGGGCTCCATGACGTCACGGATCTGCTTGACCAGCTCCGGACGGCCGGTGAGAGCCTTGGGTGCGGGATCAGCTTCGGGGTTGGACCAGGATGCGGGCACGTCCACCTTGTGGATGGCGTCAACGCCTGCGTCAATGGCCTTCCAGTTCATCTCAACGACGTCCTGGCCCTTCTTGCCGTAGCTCTTCTGAGCGGCCTGCTTCATGAAGTTGACGGCATCCTCGATGGGCATGACGTCAGCCAGCTTGAAGAAAGCAGACTGCAGAATGGTGTTGGTGCGCTTGCCCATGCCGATCTCGATAGCCTTATCGATAGCATTGATGGTATACAGCTGGATGTTGTTGTCAGCGATATACTTCTTGGCCTCGGCATTCAGGTGGTGACCCAGCTCCTCATCGGACCACTGGCAGTTGATCATGAACACGCCGCCGGGCTTGACATCCTGGACCATCTTCATGCCCATGTGGATGTAAGCGGGGTTGTGGCAGGCCACGAAGTCAGCCTGGTTGATGTAGTAGGGGCTGCGGATGGGCTTGTCGCCGAAACGCAGGTGGCTGATGGTCACGCCGCCGGTCTTCTTGGAGTCATACTGGAAGTATGCCTGAACATACTTGTCAGTGTGGTCACCGATGATCTTGACGGAGTTCTTGTTTGCGCCGACGGTGCCGTCGCCGCCCAGACCCCAGAACTTGCACTCCTTGGTGCCAGCAGCTGCGGTGATGGGAGCGGGCTTGACTTCCGGCAGAGACAGGAAGGTGACGTCGTCGGTGATGCCCAGGGTGAAACGCTCCTTGGGCTGATCCTTCTCCAGCTCCTTGAACAGAGCGAAGATGGAGGACGGCGGGGTGTCCTTGCTGCCCAGGCCGTAACGGCCGCCGGTCAGAACGACATCGTTCAGGCCAGCCTCACGCAGGGTAGCGGCAACATCCAGGTACAGGGGCTCGCCCAGGGAGCCGGGCTCCTTGGTGCGGTCCAGCACAGCCACCTTCTTGGCGGTCTTGGGCAGGACCTTCAGCAGGGAAGCAGAGACCCAGGGACGATACAGACGGACCTTGATGATACCGACCTTCTCGCCGCGTGCGTTCAGGTAGTCGATGACTTCGTCAGCAACGTCGCAGATGGAGCCCATAGCCACGATCACACGGTCAGCATCGGGTGCGCCGTAGTAGTTGAACAGATCGTAGTTGGTGCCCAGCTTTGCGTTGATCTTGGCCATGTACTTCTCAACAACAGCAGGCAGAGCGTTGTAAACGCTGTTGCATGCCTCACGATGCTGGAAGAACACGTCGCCGTTCTCGTGGGAGCCGCGCATCTTGGGGTTCTCGGGGTTCAGAGCCTTCTTGCGGAACTCCTCGACAGCCTCCATGTTGCACATTTCCTTCAGGTCGGCGTAATCCCACTTCTCGATCTTCTGGTACTCATGAGAGGTACGGAAGCCGTCGAAGAAGTTCAGGAAGGGAACCTTGCCCTCGATGGCTGCCAGATGGGCGACCGGGGACAGATCCATGACTTCCTGCACGCTGCTCTCGACCAGCATTGCAAAACCGGTCTGGCGGCATGCCATGACGTCGCTGTGATCACCGAAGATGTTCAGGGACTGGGTAGCAACGGTACGTGCGGAAACATCGAACACGCAGGGCAGCTGCTCAGCAGCGATCTTGTACATATTGGGGATCATCAGCAGCAGGCCCTGAGAAGCGGTGAAGGTGGTGGTAACAGCACCTGCACCCAGAGAGCCGTGCACAGCGCCGGCAGCGCCTGCCTCAGACTCCATCTCGACGACCTTGACCTGGTTGCCGAAGATGTTCTTCTGGCCGGCTGCGGACCACTGGTCCACGGAGTCAGCCATCGGAGAGGACGGGGTAATGGGGTAGATGGCAGCCACGTCCGTGTAGGCATACGCTACATGGGCGGCAGCGGTATTGCCATCCATAGTTTGCTTTGCTCTAGGCATTTTTCTTCCTCCATTATTCAGAATTTGGTACCTTTTGCGCGGGGCAATATGCCCCACATGGGACCGGAGAACCCCATAAAGGCACTATTGCTTGTATACTATAATAGCAAATTCCGCTCGCAAAGTAAACGCAAACCGCCCGACAAACGCACCAAAAATAAAAAAAAATTTTTAGCGCTTTTGTACGTCTTTAGCGTGTTAAAGTGAGCAATGGCGCGGATTTTCCGGTTTTTGGGCAACAGGCAGCCTTCTCTTTTACAGAAATTTTAAAATTCCGGCCGGAATGCCCGTTCCGGGGCGAATCTCATCATTGACAACAAACCGCATTTTGCCGTAAACTGGGAAGCAGAAAACCGGCGCTGTGCCGGAAAAAGGGGCGTTGAAGAAAATGAGCAATCCGGTCCATTTTGAAAAGACACTGTCCAGCGAGACGCTGTTTGAAGGGCGGGTCATCACCCTGACCAAGGACACTGCACTGCTGGAAAACGGCAGGACCGCCACCCGCGAAGTGGTGCATCACCACGGCGGCGCCTGCATCCTGCCTTATTTTGCCGACGGCACCATCTGCATGGTGCGGCAGTTCCGCTATGCCATGCAGCAGGAGCTGTGGGAGCTGCCCGCCGGCAAGCTGGAAAAAGGGGAGGCCCCCTTTGAAGCTGCGAAGCGGGAGCTGGAAGAGGAGTGCGGCCTGACCGCCGACCACTACACCTCGCTGGGCGAGTTCTACCCCACTGTGGGCTACGACACCGAGATCATCTACACCTGGGTGGCCACCGGCCTGCACGAGACCCACATGCACCTGGACGCGGACGAGTTCCTGACCCCGGACCGGGTGCCGCTGGAAAAGGCCTACGAGATGGTCATGCGCGGCGAGATCAAGGACGGCAAGACCATTGCCGGCATCCTGAAACTGAAAGCCCTGCTGGCTGAGGGCAAGCTGTGAACATCCTGTACGAGGACAATGCCCTTGTGGTGCTGGACAAGCCTGCGGGGCTGTCCAGTGAGGAAGGGGTCCCGACCGCCCTGCGGAAGCACTGGGACACCCCGGATGCCTTTGTGGGGGTGGTGCACCGGCTGGACACCGGCGTGTCCGGCCTGATGGTCTTTGCCCGCACCCCGGCGGCCGCCGCGGCCTTGAGCCGACAGATCACCCAAAGCCAGGAAGCCTATGCAGTGCAGGACGGCCGGGCCGAGGGCAGGGCAGAGGCCCCCTGCTTTGTCAAGCAGTACCGGGCGGTGCTTTCCGGCGGGCCAAACGACGCCCTGCCTGCGGCAGGCACCCTGCGGGACTGGCTGTTCAAGGACAGCCGCAGAGGCCGGGTGTTCCCGGTCAGCCGCCCGCGCAAGGGCGTGCGGGAAGCCGTGCTGGAATACTGCATTGTCCGGCAGACGCAGGATGCCTGCCTTGCTGAGATCACCCTTCACACCGGCCGCACTCATCAGATCCGGGTGCAGTTTGCCTCCCGGAAGCATCCCCTGTGGGGCGACGGCAAATACGGCAGCCGTGTGAAGGGTGCCATTGCCCTGCAGAGCTGCGGTCTGCAGTTCGTACACCCGGACACCGGCAGGATCATGAACTTCACGCTGCCGCTGCCGGACACTGCCCCCTGGAATCTGTTCGCGGAATGATGCCGCGCCTTGGTGAAAACGATGGAACAATACAAAACTGATGCTGAGATCTATGCGGTGCTGGAGCGGGAGATCATCGACCTGACCATCCGTCCCGGCTCCCCCCTGAGTGAAAACCCGCTGTGTGCCCGCTTCGGCGCACCGCGCACCCTGATCCGGATGGTGCTGCAGCGCCTGAAAGAAAGCGGTCTGGTGCGCATCGTGCCCTACAAGGGCACCACCGTCACCCGCCTGAACCGCCGCATCGTGGATGAACTGATCTACGAGCGCACGGCGGTGGAGGCAAAGGTCCTGCGGGACTTCACCCCCAAATGCACCCCGGAGCAGCGGGCGCTGATCCGGGTGCGGGTGGATGCCTACGAAGCCCTTGCACGGGCCGAGGCCCCGGACTACAACAAGCTGTACGAGGCCGACCGCCTGCTGCACGAGACCTGGTTTGCGGCTATGGATAAGATGTATTTGTGGAGCACGCTGCAGAACGCCCACGCGGACTACAGCCGCTTCCGGATGCTGGACACCATGACCACCGGCGGACTGGATGAGGTGATTGCCGACCACCGCAACCTGCTCAACGCCATTGAGCGGTGCGACCTGGCTGCCTTTGAGCCGCTGGTGGAGCGGCACCTGTACGGCGGCATCCGCCGCCTGGGCTCAAAATTGACCGGCGAATACGCCGACTATTTTGAGCCGGAACCCGAAAAGTAAAAAAATGTTCCACGCGGAACAATAAAATGGGGTGCAGCTTGGATGCCCAGCGTGACAAGCTGCGGAAGTATGCGGCATACGAGGATATGATCGTTGCCGGGGAGTATTCTGACGAGGGCTTTTCCGGCAAGAACATCCAAGGACGGCAGGACTTCCAGTGGATGCTGAACGATATCCAGGACGGCAAAGATAAGGAAGGCTCTTACTTGTTGCTCTGCTGCAAAATATCGCCTAAGTTTGGGCAAAATCAACAAAGCGAAAAAGAAACCCGTTTCTATCTTGACACACAGCAAAGAATATGGTACGGTAATCATGCATAGAATAAATTATGATTCAAGTGCTTAATTTGTCTGTGCCTTACAAAAAAGAAAATTGTACGTGAGCAGCGTCGTTGGATTGTTACCGTTTGGCGGGCTAGACCAACTCTGCATAGCACAAGCCGAAAGCGTGTTTCAGCCTTCGGTATGTTTGCTGTGTCAAGAGTGGTCTTTTTTTATTGCCTTTTTCAACCTGAGGAGGAGAAACAATGCAATATACCGTCAAAAAACCGATCAACAACAACATCCTGCGCGTGGTGGACCCCACGGGCTGTGAGCTGATCGTCACCGGGCGCGGGCTGGGCTTTGGCGCTAAGCCGGGCTATAAAATCGAGGCCGAAACCGTGGAGCACAGCTACCGCATGACCAGCCCTGCCGTGCAGCAAAAGTTGGTGGAACTTCTGGAACAGATCCCCTATGAGCATCTGCTGCTTACCGATGAGCTGGTAGAAACCATCCGGCAGCGGCTGAAATACCCGCTGAACGAAAGCCTGCTCATCACGCTGGCCGACCACATCAGCTTTGCCATTCAGCGCAGCGAACAGGGGATTCGCTTTTCCAACCCGCTGATGGCTCCCATTCGGGAATTCTACCCGGAAGAATATCTCCTTGGCATGGAGTGCCTTGCTGCCATCCGCCAGCGCTGCCATGCAGACCTTTCGGACGACGAGGGCGGTTTCATTGCGCTGCACATCGTCAACGCAGAGCTCAACACCACCATGAGCGTGGTGAACGATGTCACCCGCTTTGTGGATGGCTGCGTGCAGGTAGTGGAATGCTTTTACAACTGCCATTTTGACCGGGATGCACTGGATTTCAGCCGCTTTACAGTGCATTTGCGTTTTTTTGCGCAGCGCGTATTTCAAGGAAAACAGGAGCAGGAAAACGATCCCCATGACGAAGTGTTCCGCGCCCTGATCGCCCGCAATTGCAGCGAACACTACAAATGCGCCTGCTGCATTGCGGAGTATGTGCGCAACACCTGGCACAAGGAGCTTTCGGACGAGGAACTGGTGTTCCTTACGATCCATCTGAAACGGATCCGGATGGGAAAATAAGCTCTTTTGCTTCACCTTTGATTCTCCACAGGTCTTTCCTGTGTGGATATATATATATGCTGGATACGAACTTGAGAAAAGGAGAACTGAAGATGAAAGACAAGATCTTTGGCGTGCTGCAGCGCGTGGGACGCAGCTTTATGCTGCCCATTGCACTGCTGCCTGTAGCGGGCCTGCTGCTGGGTATCGGCAGCTCGTTCACCAACGAAACCATGCTGGCGGCCTATGGCCTGAACAACGTCATCCATCCGGGCACCCTCATTTATACCATTCTGGACGTGATGAGCCAGACCGGCAATGCGGTGTTCAGCAATCTGGCGCTGCTGTTCGCCATGGGCGTAGCCATCGGCATGGCCCGCAAGGAAAAAGAGGTCGCGGCACTGTCCGGTGCAGTGGCTTATATCATTATGAATACAGCCATTCAGGCCATGATCAATGCGGCAGGCGGCGTAGAAGCGATGCCTGCCAACTCCACCACCACCATGCTGGGCATCACAACGCTGCAAATGGGTGTGTTCGGCGGTATCGTGGTCGGTCTGGGCGTGGCAGCGCTGCACAACAAGTTCTATAAGATCGAGCTGCCGCAGGTGCTGGCCTTCTTTGGCGGCACACGCTTCGTGCCCATCGTCAGTTCTATTGTGTATCTGGTGGTCGGCATTGCCATGTTCTATATCTGGCCGGTGGTGCAGAGCGGGATTGCCGCGCTGGGTGCACTGGTGCTGGCTTCCGGCTACGCAGGTACCTTTATTTACGGCCTGCTGGAGCGTGCGCTGATCCCCTTTGGACTGCATCATGTGTTCTATATGCCGTTCTGGCAGACCGCTGTGGGCGGCACCGCCATCATCGATGGCGTCACCGTGACCGGCGCACAGAACATCTTTTTTGCCGAGCTGGCTTCCAAGGCCACCACGGTGTTCTCGGTCAGCGCTACCCGCTTCATGGCCGGTAAGTTCCCCTTTATGATGTTCGGTCTGCCCGGCGCAGCGCTGGCGATGTACCAGTGCGCCAAGCCGGAAAAGAAAAAGGCAGCAGGCGGCCTGCTGCTGTCTGCCGCCTTGACGGCTTTCCTCACCGGCATCACCGAGCCGCTGGAATTTACCTTTATCTTTGTGGCTCTGCCTATGTACGCGGTGCACTGCGTGCTGGCCGGTCTGTCCTTCATGCTGATGCACATCCTGAATGTGGGCGTGGGCATGACCTTCTCCGGCGGTTTCATCGACCTGGTGCTGTTCGGTGTGATGCAGGGCAACGACAAGACCCACTGGATGTGGGTGGTCGTGGTCGGTGCGGTGTACTTTGTGCTGTACTACATCATTTTCCGCTTTATGATCTCCAAATTCAACTACAAGACCCCGGGCCGCGACGATGCCGAGGAAGTCAAGCTGTACACTCGTGCGGACGTGAACGCCCGCAATGCTGCTTCCGGCAGTGTGCCCGCCGGGAATGACCCGGTCAGCGCCCTGATCGTAGAAGGTCTGGGAGGTGCCGACAACCTGTCCGATGTGGACTGCTGCGCCACCCGTCTGCGCTGCACCGTCAAGGACGCTGCGCTGGTCAAACAGGATGTGCTCAAGGCTTCCGGCGCTTCCGGCGTCATCTGCAAGGGCAACGGCGTGCAGGTGGTGTACGGTCCCAAGGTGGCGGTCATCAAGGCAAAGCTGGAAGATTATCTGGAAAATGCACCCAAGACCTCGGCGGCGACCGCAGCACCCGCCCCGGCAACGGCTCCCGCAGCCCCGGCAGCAGCCGCAAAGGATACCGTGCTGTCTGCCTGCCTGAACGGCACCGTCGTCCCGCTGGCCGAGGTGAAGGACGAAGCCTTTGCCAGCGGTGCGCTGGGCGACGGCATTGCCATTGAGCCCATCGACGGTGAACTGGTGGCACCTGCTGACGGTGAGATCTCCTCCACCTTTGAGACCCACCATGCCGTGGGCATGACCACCGTTGACGGCGCGGAACTGCTGATGCACATTGGCATCGACACGGTCAAGCTTGGTGGCAAGCACTTTACCTACCTCGTCAACGAGGGTGACAAGGTGAAGAAAGGTCAGCCGCTGATCCGCTTTGAACTGGAAGCCATCAAGGCCGAAGGCTATCCTGTGACCACACCGCTCATTGTCTGCAACACCGATGACTATGCCGCTGTCGCGGCTAAAGCCAGTGGCACCGTAAAGCAGGGCGATGCGTTGCTGGAACTGAAGCACTAAGCGTTTTTCTTCAACGGTAAGGCAGGGTTGTTATAAAGGAAAAGGGCAGCTGCACGAACTTGTGCAGCTGCCCTTTTGGCTTTATGCGCAGAACACCCCGGAGATGAAAATCTCCAGACCGATGCCGATGAGGATGACGCCGCCCAGGATGGATGCCTTGCCGGAGAGCTCGGTGCCGAACTTCTTGCCGATGTTCAGGCCCGCCATGCAGAGGAAGAAGGTGACCACCGCAATGATGATGGATGCTGCCAGCGCCATCAGCCAGCCGTACTCCGAGATGGTAAAGCCCACCGAAAGCGCGTCGATGCTGGTGGCTACGCCCTGCATGAACAGGGCACCGGCACTGAGCTCGGTGGCCTCCTCGGCCTCCTCGCCCTTGATGCCGTCCACCAGCATCTTGCCGCCGATGTAGCCCAGCAGGGCCAGCGCGATCCACGGGATGAACGTTTCAAAGGACGAGAACAGCTCCACGATGGTGTGCACACAGATCCAGCCGGTCATGGGCATCACAGCCTGGAACACGCCGAAGGTACCCGCGATCCTGCACATGGTGTCTTTGCCCATTTTGGGGTCATGCAGACCGTTTGCCATGGACACCGAAAACGCATCCATCGCCAGACCTACGCCCAGCAGGGCACTGTTGAGGAAAAACACAAAGCTCCATTCCATCTTGTCTGCCTCCTGTTTGTTGACCGTATTCCAAACAATACAAAAACCCGGTCCCGGGCGCGTTGTACGTCCGGGACCGGGTGATTTTTTGAAATCCACTCCATGTGCACGGGCGCAGCAAACACGCACCAAAACACATGAGTCTCGCAAATGAAAGCAAGCCAGGCCGGAACCGACGACCATTGTGTTGACTTGCTGCGCCCTGCAAAAGCGCCTGCTACTCCCCCACGGGTATTGTGATTTTGTTTATTCTAGCACAGTTTCAAGGCAAAGTCCAGACAAACCTGACGGTAAAACATCATTCCTTCTCTTCCGGGTCTGCCTCCGGGGTTTCGGTGGCGGCTGCGGCATCGGCCGCTTCCATCTCAGCCAGCTGCTCGGCAGTGGGCTCTGCCTCGGCCTCGGAGGCGTCGATCTGCTCAGTCTGTGCCTCGTCGTCGTGGTCGGTGCGGGCCAGCACCATCACCTTGTCGTTCTCGCCCAGACGCATGACCCGGACACCGGAGCCGTAGCGGCTCTGGAGGGGGATCTCGTTGGCGTGGAGCCGGATGATGATGCCCTCCTGGCTGCTGAGCAGCACGTCGTCCACGTCATCCACGATCTTCACGGCAGCCACCTTATCCTTGGAGGCATCGTAGTTGCGGATGCCCTTGCCGCCGCGGGCAGTGATGCGGTAGGTGTCGATGTCGGAGCGGCGGCCCTTGCCGTTTTCGGTCACGGTGAGCACCGTGCCGCCTTCGCGGCAGATGCACACGCCCACCACTTCGTCGCCTTCGGCCAGCTTGATGGCGCGCACGCCGTGGCCGCTGCGGCCCATGGGACGAGCATCCTCTTCATTGAAGCGGATGGCCTGACCGTTGCGGGTGGCAACGATGAGCATGTCGTGGCCGGAGGTCAGGCGGGTCCATGCCAGCGCGTCGCCCTCGTTCAGGGCAATGCCGATCAGGCCGGTCTTGCGGATGTTGGCGTACTGCTCCAGCGGGGTGCGCTTGATGAGGCCCTGCTTCGTGACCATGGTCACAAAGCCGCCCTCGGTGTCGGCGTCCTTGCTCTGGCAGATCATGTTGGTGACCTTTTCGCCCTCGGCCAGCTGCAGCAGGTTGACGATGTTGCTGCCCTTGCTGGTGCGGCTGCCCTCGGCGATGGTGTAGCCCTTGATGCGGAACAGGCGGCCCTTGTCGGTGACAAAGAGCACATAGTCGTGGGTGGAACCTACGAACATCTCCTGCACGATGTCCTCTTCCTTGCGGGTCATGCCGGAGATGCCGCGGCCGCCGCGGCGCTGGGCCTGATAGGTGGCCTTGAGCTGGCGCTTGATATAACCGGCCTCGGTCAGGGTGTACACACACTGCTCCTCGGCGATCAGATCCTCGATATCCACCTCGCCGGTCACGGACTGGATCTCGGTGCGGCGCTCGTCGCC
>CEAA01034089.1_pt1 | contig 12865 bp, 10 predicted proteins | sample 557551 | NCBI WGS metagenome assembly CEAA01 (sample SAMEA3182115, study PRJEB8094) | gut metagenome | biome: human; feature: gut; material: Stool; isolation source: human stools | place: Canada | collected 2013-06-11
CTGAAAAATTAGGGATCAGTTATCCGGGAGTTCCGGGGGTAAACTTTGCCCCGTCGCTGGCCATGTTTGATGTTGCAGAATTTTCCGAAACGCCTTTCACTGCTCGTTTTTTCTGGCATGAACGCGTTGATGCCAGCCCGCAGCATCAATGGCTGCGAGGTATTTTTGCCCAAGCGGCCGATAATCAATAAAAGCACTGTTTTAATAAAGAAGCCAAATCCTCTACATTTCAAAAAATAAAGCGCACCCTCGAATATTTCAAAGGTGCGCTTTTCATCAAATATGGAATAAAGGGATGGCAATCCTTGGCATCAGCTTTGCAGCTTGAATTGAATCGGGAAACGAAGTCGAACCGTTCCTTTTGGCCGGCTCCAATTCGATTCAGCATCTGCCACAGCCCGCATTGCGGCCTTATCCAAAAGTGGATGTCCTGCCGACTTGAAAATCTTCAGTTCAGTCAGTTTGCCGTTTGAATCAACGATGAACTGCACTACAGCAGTGCCTTCAATGTGAAACATTCGAGCCTTTCTCGGGTAATGCAAAGCAGATTCAACGGCACGTTTCACCTCTGCCAGGAACGGATCGGTCGTCTGTCCATAAACAAGCTCTGAAATACCCTCTTGGCCAGCCGACACAGGTGCTCCGGCCGACTGAACCGGAACCGGACCGGCAGGAGCCGCGGGAGCGGCGGCCGGCTTCACCTCAGGTCCTTTGACAGTTGCCTGAGCAGCTTTTACCGGCTTAGGCGCTTCCGTCTTCTTAACCGCCTTCTTCACGGGTTTAGGCTTTTCGACCGGCTTTTCAACCGGTTTAGGTTCCGGTTTGGGTTCGGGTTTAGGCTCAGGCTTAGGTTCTGGCGGAGGCGGCGGCGGTTCTGGAGCGGGAGCAGGCTCAGGCTCGGGTTCAGGAATGGGTTCGGGCTCAGGCTCAGGCTCGGGAATGGGCTCAGGTTCAGGTTCGGGATCAGGCTGGACTTCTGGCTCGGGTTCAACAGCAGGCTCTGGTTCAGGTTCTGGAGGCGGAGCTTCCTCCGCCGGCTCTGGAGCGGTTGCCGGCGTGGGCTCGGGCGCCTCTTCAGCTGCCGCAGAACCGCCGGAAAATTGAGCAAAAGAAAGCGATACAGCGGCCATCTGTCCCGCCGGCGTATAGGTGAGCGCGGGCGCAGCCCAAAACACTCCCCAAAGAATGGGCAGGTACACACAGGCAGCAAGCACGAACGACAGAGCGGAGCGCTCAGCGTCCTTCCTTCTCTGTGGCGATGCGGAAGTTTTCATGATTGTTCGCTTTGAAGAGATCAATGACCTGAATAAAGTGGTCGAAGGTTGAGTCCTTGTCTACTCTCAGGAGTACAGGCTGCTCACGCGAAAGATTCGCTATCGCCTGAGCCAATTCTTCAAAAGAGAGCTTTTGACTGTCGAGGAAAAAATCGCCCATGGCATCCACCTGAACGATTCGTTGTTCAGGGGCCTCTTTGGGCACATCCGCGGTCTTAGACTTCGGCAGATTGATCTGAATTTCCCCTTTGGCAATGAAGGTAGAAATAGAAAGAACCATTGCCAGAAGAACGAGCATGATGTCGATGAAGGGAACAATATTAAGGGGCTCCTTCTTCGGAATCTCAATCATGATCATGCCCCCTTGCGTTCAGTCCAGCGGGTGCTCAGCACATTGATGCGGCGCTGCAGCCCGTTATAAAAGATGAGCGTCGGGATAGCGACTGTGAGGCCCAAAGCCGTCGCCTTCAGAGCCAATGAAAGGCCCGTCATGATGTCCGAAGCATTGATGTTCCCGGACTGGCCCATGTCATAGAACGTAATCATGATGCCGATGACCGTGCCCAGAAGACCGACATACGGTGCGTTGGAATAAATGATGTAAAGGGTCGTGAGGTTGTTCGTCAGCGCCGCATCGTACTCATCCTTAGTGGGGTAGTCCGACGGATTCACTTTCCTTAGGAACATCACACGTTCAATCGTGAGCCAGATCGAGACAAAGCCCATCAGTCCCAAAATGAAGAAGATGGCATAGTCGACTGATTCCTTGAGAAATTCCATTTAAGTTGTACCTCTTAATTAAGTCAGAATTGTGAATCCTTAAAACGGCAAATCTCGGTGCATTTTCAGCGAGCTGAAATAATGCACCGAGTTTTAACGACAGGACAAAATGTCCTGATAATTCAAGTTAAGGATGTCGGTTAGAAAGAATAGGCATAAGAGAACCAGAAATTACGACCGTCGATATATTCCTTATAGGCATTGGCATAACTGCCCGCAGTTACCGAAGGAACCCATTCGAGGCCCGTGTCAAAAATATTGTTGACGGCCACGGAGAACCGATGCTGTTTCTTGAAGACGTATGACGCGCCAAGGTCGACTAACGTGTAGTTTTTGTACTTATCCACATTCGGCCCGCCCTTGGTGTTTTGCTGTTCGCTGTCGAACTTCGAAACTGACTTCACGTAGGCGCTGAAGTCATTCCATTCGTAGTCGATGCGGGCAGTAAGCGAATGACGGGGTAATTCATTTGGTCGCTTGCTAGGACTATTCGCCCAATCGCCGCCGCGCTTAGACCATGCTCCCTCTTTAATTTCAGCGTGGGTATAGGTGTAGCCGCCCGTAAATCGGAAGCCGTGGAAGCTCGCAGTATTGAGAAGAACTTCAAGCCCTTTAGCCGTCACCTTGCCGTGATTAATTTCTTTTGTGGCATCAAATTGTTTGTTATCAATGGTTTCTTTCCCAATATTCTCTTGGTCAAGCATGTTCTTGAAGTCGGTATAGAACAAACCGACCGTAAGATTGGCTGCGTCAGCCAGCTTGAGGGTCGTAGAGAGTTCATAGCTCCAGCTCTCTTCAGGCTTGAGATCGGGATTGCCGTAATTGACCGTATTGCTCCTACCGCTCGAATAGTTGTAAATACCGTCCGTCAGCTTCTTAACCTGCGGGGTTTTATAACCGTTGGCTACGCCGCCTTTGAAACTGATGAATTGGGCGGGCTTATAAACCAAGTAGGCACGAGGAGAAAGGTGAGCCCCGAAGATGTCGCTCCAGTGCACGCGGCCGCCGAGCGTAGCGATCCACTCATCATTGATAAAGTATTCGCCTTCCATGAAGCCCGCGAGCGTCGTCTGATCGAGCGTTTTGCCTGCTAAAGCTGTATGGCTGTTAGCTTCAGCATCTTCAAAGGTCTCATAATTGGCCTCAAGGCCGCTTGAGAGCATGATGCTGCCGGCGCTGCCCAATTCAATTGGAGAAACGAGCTTCGTAGCCGCCGTCCATGTGCGGCTCGACATCATGGGGCTGCCTGTTTTAGTCGTCCAGGGCGCATTGCCATCATTTGAACTCGTTAAGGTCTTTACCTGTTCGAGCGCGTTGTATTGGACATAAGATTCCAGCGTGCCAATATCGTAGACGCCCTTATGACCTACTACGCCGTTGTATTTATTCCACCAGCGATACGTTTGATAGGAATTACCGCTGGTGTTCATCGCGCCGCCCTTGTAGCGGGTGAAATCCAAATCTGCATAAACATCATTGGAATCATTGATCGTCAGATTGAGGCGGCCGCCGATGTTGCCGGTAAACCCATCCGTAGGTGAATGCGTTGCATAGGGGTTTTTACCTGCCGTTGCATTCGGTTTCCTCAGGTGGGATGCCTCGCGCTCGAGATAACGTCCGCGGAGCAAGAGTGACGCAACATTTTCTTTAAGCGGAATACCGAGAAAAACCCCCGTCCCCCAGCGATTGCCATAGTCATCGTCGTTTTGGAACTGTGTACGGTCAATGGAGATCGTTCCGGTGAATTGGTCGACATGCTTCTTGGTAATGATGTTCACCACGCCGCCGACAGCATCGGAGCCATAGATGGTCGAGGCCGGTCCGCGGATCACTTCAATGCGTTCAATAGCCCCTACGGGCGGCATAAAGATACGCCCGGGGTCAAACCCGTTGTTGACCATGCTTTCAGACGTATTCTGACGGCGGCCGTCAACGAGGATCATGGTGTAGTTGGACCCAAACCCGCGGATAGAGATATCCGCTGCGCCCATCTTGTTCTGTGAGATATCGACGCCCGGAACATCACCAACGGCACTGCCGATATCGGTGATGGGTTTTGAGGCGAGTTCTTTCTCGGTGATGACGGAAACGCTTGCTGGCGCTTCAGAGGTGTCCTGCGCATAGCCGGCAGCAGAAACGACAGACGTATCAAGCGTCGTATAGGCGGTCTGACCGCCGTCGTCTGCATAGGCTGCAGATACAGCAGCGGCAAGCGGAAGCAGGATGAGGGAAGTGCGTCGGTAAGTCATGGGTTGATTCTGTAGTTGGCGGCCTGGCCCGAAGCGGCCGCGGTTTGCGGAACTGCGGTCGAAAGAGTTTTCACTTCTGCGGCCACACGCCCGCATACTACAGAACACAATCGAGAATCATTTTTATTAGCATTCTAATATAACTGCTAAACAGAAATGATTATCTATATCAAAATTTCTTCTTGGTTTACATAGCATTGCCGAATAAAACCCGAAGCAAATTGAGGTTCATCACCGTATTTCATCTTTACGAAGGTATAGACAGCGGGAAAGCTGAAAAGTCTGAGCATTTTGAATTTGCTGAGTTTTTACTGAGGATCTTCGTAAATGAATGTAACTCAACGTAACAAAAGCACATGATTTTGTTTACGTAAAGCATTTGCCATTCAGGCTTCTCAGAGCTTTACCTCACAAACCGCCCGGATGTCTCTGTAGGCATCCGAGACGGTTTGCTGACTCAGAAGACTGCTGTCGGTTATCGGCGATTAGAAGGTATACGTGTACCCCAGCCAAACATTGCGGCCATCAAAGAACTCACGATAGAGATTGCTGCCGTCAGCGCCATACTCAAGGCCTTTGTCAAAGACATTGTTGAGCGCGGCTGAGAAGTGATGCTGCTTCTCAAAGGTGTAGTTCACGCCGATGTCAACCTGTGTGTAGTTTTTGTATTTAGTGCGGCTGTAAGTGGCCGCACCGCCGCCCCTGCCGCTCGAAATCTGTTCGCTCATCGCATCAAGCTTAGCCAACGCCTTCACAAAGACATTCAGACCGCCGTTGTCATAGTCAGCACGGGCATTGATCGAGTGCCGCGGCATGGAGTTGGGGCGCAGACCATCGTTGACACCGCCTTCGATTTCTGCATGAGTGTAGGTATAACCCCCCTTGAAGCTCACTCCATAGAAAGCCGCAGTTTGGAAGAGCAGTTCGACCCCCTTCGCAGTGACCTTCCCGAAATTGACGTCCTGAGCGTCATAACTGTTTTCGTCAACGTAATTGATCTTTACGGTGTCAATCTTGTTTTTGAAATCCGTATAGAAAACACCCGCTGTCACCGAAGCAGCCTGACCGAGCTTCACGGTTGACGACAATTCGTAATTCCAGCTTTCTTCGGGCTTCAGATCTGGATTGCCGTACGTGTGATTGGGAGCCCCACGAACCGATACGCTGTAGGCGCCGTCCGTCAGCTGACGAGCTTCGGGCGTACGATAACCGTTGGCCACGCCGCCCTTAATGCTGAAGGCCTCAGCAGGCTTCCACACCAAGTAGGCGCGAGGCGCAAAGTGGAAGTTGAAGATGTCGCTCCAATGGACGCGGGCGCCTAGCGTTGCGATCCAGTTTTCATTAATGAAGTATTCCGACTCGCCAAAGACTGCAATCTGCGTCTGATCAAGCGTCTTTCCGGTGATTTCCGTGCCTTCGTTGAAATTGTCTTTGAAGGTCGAATAATCAACGTCCAAACCGGTCTGCACAACCATGTCGCCGTAGCCGTCAAGCGACACAGGCGTCTTTAATTTGGTGGCGAACACATAGTGCTTCGAAGACATGAGCGGGTCGGAGAGCGATCCTTTCGTGGTCTTATTGGCGGTGTCAAATATGCCTCCCTGCCCGGATACGGTTGCAGGACCCGTTTTCGTCTTGATCAGGTCAAGCCCCTGGAACTGGAAATAAGTAGACAAATCGCCGAAGCTGAACCGCCCGTCGTGACCGACCACAACCGCGTATTTGTCAAACCAGCGGTGTGCCTCGTACCCCGCCTGACTTGTCGACATCGTGCCGCCTTTGAAATGCGTGTAGTCAACGTCAAGATAGAGGTCGTTATCTTCGTTGGGCGAAAGGTTCAGGCGGCCGCCGATATTGCCGGTGTAGCCGTCTGAAGGGGAATGGCTCGCATAGCCGCCGCTTGGCTTGTGAAGGTTCGACTTTTCACGGTCAAAATATCGCCCGCGAAGAAGGAGCGACGCAACACCCTCTTTAAGCGGGATGCCGAGGTAGGCCCCCGCGCTCCAGCGGTCGTCCCAATCGCTGTCGGTGAACTGCGTGCGGTCAATCGATAGCGACCCCGTGAACTCGTTGACATGCTTTTTCATGATGATGTTCACCGCGCCGCCGATGCCGTCGGAACCGTAAATGGTCGAAGCAGGACCGCGCATCACTTCAACGCGTTCCACTGCCCCGGGCGGCGGCATGAAGATGCCGCCCGCTTCAAAGCCGTTCAGGCTGTTCATGGCAGAGTCCGAGTTCTGTCGACGTCCGTCGACCATGAGCAGCGTGTAATCCGAAGAGAACCCGCGGATATAAATCTGCGAAGTGCCCATCTTGGTAGTCGTGATGTCTACGCCAGGAACATCGCTGACAGCCGTGCCAATATCGCCGATCGGCTTTGTCATCAGTTCCTTGGAATCAATGACGGTGATGGAGGCCGGCGCTTCCCGCGTGTCCTGCGCATAGCCGGAAGCTGAAACAACGGAAGTGTCGAGTGTGGTGTAGCCGTCGTCGGCCGCCCAAGCGGCAGAAACGGCAAGTGCAAGCGGAAGCGCTGCCAAAAACTTGTGGTGCTGCATGATTGTGAGAAAAACGGTCAAAGCAACCGTCTTGAGGATTGAGGAAATGGTCATTAAGGAACCGCACGCCGTCCATTGAGGCGGGATTCGACTGGATGAATCGCAGTCTATTGGTGGTCAATGCGAATAATTCTCGTCATCACTTTGCATAAACAAGTTTCTTTACAAAATAAATTTCCTAAATTTTCAATGACTTATTATCAATATAACGTCAAAACTTGACGTATATGATTTGCAGATTTTTTCTATCGCAAACACCGCATTTTTCTTATTAATCAATATCCGATTGAGCAGCCTGAACGCCGTTGGTTAAGACCGACACGCTCTGCTTTATTTGTTTACATGCGGAGCGTTGGCCCGGTTATGCCTTGGAACCCATGCGCTTTCAGCGAATCCTGAAGAAAACCATTGGGGACTTAGGACCAAAGCAGTAAGCATTAAAGAAATGCAAAGATGGGGATCACGCTAAAAATGGACAACCGTTTCTAAGATGCTTGTTTATCCGCAGGATAGGTGAACTGCTGTTACGGCCGCCTCGCCTGAAGCATTTGCAGAGTATTCAACCATCTATCGGATATTTTTAACTTTTATCTATTGTTTACTCGTACGGTCCGTCACGTAAAGATATGTAAGCCGTGAGCAAGGTTATGTATCGAGAAGCGTTCTCATTTACCTTTGAGTTCGGTACAGTTTTGCTTCTGTTTGCGCTCAAACACATCACCCGCGACGACTTCCGGTCACTGCGGCACGTTTGTCTCTATGACCCGATCTACCTGCATCCTTCTTGTGCTGCTCACGCTGATGAGCGTTCTTTCGCTCTTCGTGGGTGCCGCTGACATCACGCCTGCTGACGTGCTCTCGGGCGATATTGAATCGCTCGAGCTCATGCTGATTTCCCGCTTGCCCAGACTTCTGGCCATTCTCTGCACCGGCATGGGCATGAGCATTGCGGGCCTCATCATGCAGCAGCTCTGCGCCAATAAATTCGTGTCGCCCACGACGGGGGCGACCATCTCTTCGGCTCAGTTCGGCATTCTCATTGCGCTGCTCTTTTTCCCCAATTCAACCCTTTGGTCGCGTGCGCTTTTTGCTTTTGCTGCCGCGATTCTTGGCACTTGGACGTTCGTTTGGTTCATTCTGCGCATGCCGATGAAAGATCCTGTGATGGTTCCGCTCGTCGGCATCATGTTCGGCAACGTGATCGGCGGCGTGACGAATTTTCTCGCCTACCGCTTCGACATGACCCAAGCGCTCTCCACCTGGCTTGTGGGACATTTTTCGCTCGTGCTCCGCGGCAACTTTGAGCTGGTCTATCTGGTCCTCCCGCTCATTGTGCTGGCCTGGATTTTTGCCAAGCACTTCAACATCGTCGGCATGGGCCGCGATTTTTCGAAGAACCTCGGCGTTAACTACACGCTCGTCCTTTTCAGCGGTCTCACTATTGCCGCGATGATCACCGCCGCGATTGTTTCCGTCGTAGGCTCCATTTCCTACATCGGTCTCATCGTCCCGAACCTCATCGCGATCTTCAAGGGCGACGATCTGCGCTCCACTCTGGCTGACACAGCGCTTTTCGGCGCGCTCTTTGTCCTCTGCTGCGACGTCATCGGACGCCTGGTTATCGCCCCCTATGAACTGCCGATTGAACTCATCATCGGCACGATCGGCAGTCTTCTCTTCATCGCGCTCATCTTCTACAGACTTCGTTTTGGGCGCATGTCGCTCGACAAAAAGCAGCTGCTCAGACTTTTTGGTCTTGACCGCCGCACACCTGCCTGCGGAGGCGCCAAATGACTTCCGACACCTTCACCGCCAACCCGCTCAAGACTGCCAGTTCGAGTGAAGCTGCCGCAGCCGCCTCGTCACTCAAAATTCAGCGCTCCCGCCGTCGGCGCATGCTTACCCGCCTAGGCTGCCTCATCGGTCTCGTGGTTCTTTTTGCTGCGCTCTACCAGTTTGCCTTCGTGAATCCGAAGTTTTTCAGCTATGCCATGAGCATCCGTCTGCCGCGCCTGATTGTGCTGCTGACGGCCGGCACGGCCATTTCTGCGGCAGCCATCATTTTCCAAACGATCATCCGCAACAACATTGTCACGCCGTGCCTTCTCGGCATGAACTCCCTCTACCTGCTCATCCATACCGGCGTGGTGTTCTTCCTGGGATCCAGGAGCGAATTTGCCACTAACCCGGTCTATGCCTTCGCGGTCGACATCATCGTGATGGGGACGGCGGCGAGCTTCATCTACTACTCGATCTTTCAAAAGACCGGCGGAAATGTTTTGTACGTGCTGCTGATCGGCACAGTGCTCACGACATTCTTCTCGAGCATGCAGAACTCGCTCACCCGCATCATGGATCCGAATGAATACGATGCGCTCCTCAATTCGCTCGTGGCGAGCTTTACCAACGTGAATGCTGCCTGCATTATCCCGGGCATTGTGCTGCTTGCCCTGCTCGCCTGGTGGCTGCGCCGCGATCTGTCCATTCTCGATGTCATCAGTCTCGGCCGGGAACAAGCCATCAGCCTCGGCGTCGACTACGAAACGACGCTGCGCCGTCTGATGGTGGGGGTTGCGCTCTGCATCGCCGTTGCAACGGCTCTGGTGGGACCGCTCTCCTTTCTGGGTCTCATCACAGCCAATGTCGCGCGGCAGATGTTCACCACCTACCGCCACACCTACCTGATTGCCGGAGCCTCCCTCGTCGGCATGCTCGTGCTCGCCGCCGGACAGTTCATTGTTGAACACGTGATGGTCTACAGCGTGCCGGTGAGCGTCTTCGTAACGATTGGCGGCGGCATTTACTTCCTCTATTTGATCCTCACGCAAAAGTGACCGAGTCCTTTTGCAACGTATTGAATTCTTCTCCATGCTCAGCATCAAGAACCTCACGAAGACCTATGAAGACGCAGCCGTAGTCGACGACGTTACGATCGATCTTCCTCCGGGCAAGGTGATCTCACTCATTGGTCCGAACGGCGCGGGCAAATCGACCGTTCTCGGCATGATCTCCCGCCTGATTGCCCGCACAGCCGGAATCGTGGAATTCAAAGGCCGCGATATTACGCATTGGGAAAGTCGTGAACTCGCCAAGCATTTGGCCATTCTGACACAGGCCAACTTCGTGCAGATGAAACTCACCGTGCGCGAACTTGTCGCTTTCGGGCGTTTCCCGCATTCAGGGTCTGCGCTGTCGGCCGACGATTGGACCAAGGTCGATCAGGCCATCCACTACATGGAGCTCGAAGCCTTTGCCGACCGCTTTATTGACGAAATGTCGGGCGGCCAGCGCCAGCGCGCCTTCATTGCAATGGTGCTCGCTCAGGACACTGAGTATGTGCTGCTCGACGAACCCACCAACAATCTCGACATCTATCACGCCACGCAGATGATGAAGCTCGTCCGGCGCCTTTGCGATGAGCTGGGCAAGACCGTGATTCTGGTGCTTCACGAAATCAATCTCGCGGCGTTTTATTCCGATGTGATCTGTGCTTTCAAGGATGGCCGGATCGCCGCACAGGGAACCGTTGACGAAGTGATGACGCCCGAAAACCTCAAGCGCATATACGGCGTCGACTTTGAAATTCACCGCATTGACGGCAAACCCCTTGCCATCTTCCACTGACCCCTTTCTGCTGGCCCCGCTGGTGCTCCATTGGGAGCAGCCCAATCCATCCCCTCCATTTCATTTCACGCTCTTCGGGAGTTTTTTTCAATGAACGCCACCCGCCGCACTGTTCTTATTGCCGGCGCTCTAAGCGCAATCACCGCGCTGAGCTTCTCTTCTGCCGTTTTCGCTGCCTCCGACCTCGTTGAAGTGCAGTCGCTCAACGCAGCCAATAAACCGATTACCGTCGCCGTTCCGAAAAATCCCCAGCGCATCGCCGTCGCCGATTTTTCCGTGCTCGACACCCTCGACCATTGGGGCTTGGGCGAGCGCATCGTGGCGCTGCCCCAGACCACGGCGCTGCCCTACCTTCCGCAGTATTTCAAGAAGTCTAAGAAAGTGACCAATCTCGGCACGCTCAAGGAAATCGATCTTGAAGGCTTGATGGCTGCCGAACCCGACGTGATCTTCATTTCCGGCCGACTCGCCAAGAAGTATGACGAACTCTCGAAGATTGCCCCCGTCGTTTTCATGACAGCTGATCATGAGAAAGGCACCTTCAAAAGCTTTTCGGACAACTTAATGAATCTGGCCAAGATTTTCGGCAAGGAAGCCGCCGCTCAGGCCGACATTGATCATTTCACCGGCCGCATCGACCGCATCCGCGCCGCATCTGCCGGGAAAACTGCCGTGGTGGGACTCGTCACCAGCGCCCACTTCAACCTCTTGGGCAACAAGGCCCGCTGCGCACTGATCGGCAACGAGTTCGGCTTCCAGAACGTTGCTCAGAACGCCAATGCCAACCACGGCAACGAAGCGTCCTTCGAACTGCTCCTGAAGCTTAACCCTGACTACATCTTTGTTCTTGACCGCGACTCCGCCATTGCCCGTCCTGGCGCCAAAGTTGCGGCCGACGTGATGAACAACGAGCTTGTCGCCCGCACGAAAGCCAAAGCGGAAGGTCACATTGTCTATCTCTCTGCCGCCTCCTGGTACCTCGCCGACGGCGGCTACACCTCGATGAACCTGCAGTTCCAGGACATCGAAAAAGCACTCGGCCTTACGAAGTAATATTTTGGAAAATACCATGCAGATCTCCCGCCGCCAACTTCTTGTCGTCGCCAGCACCGCTTCGTTCGTCGGTTTCTCTGGCTTTTCGCTCCAAGCACTTGCCGCTGAACTCACTCTCCCCTCGGTCGGCGCCGACAAGAAGTTCTCTGCCGTTCCGGTTCCTGCGGATCCCAAGCGTCTTGCCGTTCTGGAATACTCCGTCATCGAAAACCTTCAGGTACTTGGCCTGAGCAACCGCATCAAAGCGGCCGTTCAGACCCGCAATCTGCCTTGGCTCTCAGCGCTTCCTGCAGACTGCAAGCTCGTCAAAAGCGTTAAAAGCGTAGATATTGAAGCGGTGAGCTCCGTCAAGCCTGACCTCATCTTCATTTCAGGCCGCATTTCACGCAATATTGATGCTTTCAAACCGATTGCTCCCACCGTCTGCCTGATCCCCAATAAGGCTGAGGGCTGGAAGAGCTTCCGCGGGAACTTCCTCGCCTTGGCGGAAGTTTTCGGTAAAAAGGCGGATGCAGAAAAACGGCTTGAACCGCTCGAAAAACGCCTCTCAGCGCTGCGCAATAAGGCTGCAGGCGAACGCATCGCCGTCATTATGATGGTGAACGGCCGCATGATGGCCGCTCCCGCCGGTGGTGCCGCTGCACACCTCGGAGCAGACTTCGGCTTCACCAACGTCAAGCCCAAGCCCGCTCAGCCCGCTGCGCCCCGCAAGGCTCCGGCTCCGGGAGAGAAACCCGCTGCGCCCACACCAGCGGAAATCGCTGCCGGCAATGCGAAGACGATCGCTGAACTGGCAGCACTGAAGCCGCACCGTATCTTTGTACTCAATAAGGATGAAGCAATCGGCATGCCCGAACCCAATACGCTCGCGAAGGCCGTGGCCGACCAGCCTGAATGGGCAAAGCTCGATGCCGTCAAAGGCCATCGAGTTCATGAGCTCACGCATGCCGCTTGGTACCTTGCCGACGGCGGCATCCTTTCGATGGACAAGATGCTCGCTGACGCTGAACGCGCCCTCGGTCTATAACGGCTCCTTAATTAAAAACATTAAAGCCCGCATTTGCTCAAAAGCACTGCGGGCTTTGTCGTTTCAGCGGCGTCGACGATTACTTTTGCAAAAGGTGAATCTTCGAGAGCCGCGAGATAGCATCCTCGAGCACGCGATCATCCCCCTTCGCAAAGTGGAACCGGATGTAGCGATGAACCGGTTCGCGGAAGAAGCTCGAACCCGGCACCGCGCCGAGCTTCACTTTTTCAGCCAAGTCGAGGCAGAACTGATAGTCGTCGTCATAGCCGAATTCACTGATGTCCACCAAGACAAAAT
>CEAA01046591.1_pt1 | contig 12701 bp, 9 predicted proteins | sample 557551 | NCBI WGS metagenome assembly CEAA01 (sample SAMEA3182115, study PRJEB8094) | gut metagenome | biome: human; feature: gut; material: Stool; isolation source: human stools | place: Canada | collected 2013-06-11
GTCGACAAGCTGCTGGACGGGGACGCCGGATCGCCGCGTCTCGTAAACGCTTGCTACGCGCGTTTACTCCCCTTGCTTCCTCTGTCCCCGCCAGTACCACCCCTGCTCTTGAAAACTGGTGGGAACACTCGTGTTCCCACCAGTTTTCGCCTATAAGGTGTGTTTGCGAGGCGCATGTCCTCGCAAACACCGATCCATAACCCGCCTCCATCTTTTTGTCTTTCCGAATGACGGATTCCCCCTTGGCCTACAGCCAAAAACACCCGCCATTTTTCAACGGCGGGTGTTTTGTGTGTGTGTTTATACAAACTGTTAATCCAAAACCAGTTCCCGGTGCTGATCGGCGGAGTCGTACAGCGCCTGCATGATGCGAGAGGTGATGACCGCGGTATCGATGTGGGAGGGCAGCTTTTCACCGGTCTGGATGCAGCGGATGAAGGCGTCGATTTCCTGCTGGAAATGATCCTTGGTGGGGAAGACGGGCGTGTAGGAAATCAGGGCGTTGTTCTCGGTGGTGTAAACGGTGAATTCCTTGCCGTACTGCAGGCGGATGCCGCCCTTGTCCCCCATGAAATCGATGAACATTTCTTCCTCGCCGATGTTCTGAGCCCAGGCGCCGTTGAGGGTGATGACCGGCCCCGCGGTGCGGATAAGGCCGGTGACCGAATCGTCCACGTCGTATACGCCGTCGTATTTGGGCGGGCCGGCCCACATGTTCTTATACACGTAGCCCTCCATCTCCTTGCCGAGCTTGCAGAAGGTTTCGCCCGACACGGTCCTGGGCGCGGGATCGCCGCAGCAGTACATGACGATGTCCAGGAAATGCACGCCCCAGTCGATGAGGGCGCCGCCGCCGGCGATGGCCTTGGTGGTGAAGGCGCCGCCCAGTCCGGGGATGGAACGGTAAGAGCGGAAGCTGACGTAGACGTGAAACACCTCGCCCAGCTTGCCGGCCTCTATGTATTCCTTGATCCGGTTGACGCTGTCGTTGAACCGGTTGACGACGCCGATGTTGAGAACCTTTCCCGTTTCATGCTGCACCCGCTGCATCTCCAGGGCTTCCTCATAGGTGCGGGCGGCGGGCTTTTCACACAGCACATGCTTGCCGGCCCGTAGGCAGTCCATGGCGATGGAGGCGTGGACGTTGTTGGGCGTGCAGACCGAGACCGCATCAACGGCCGGATCCGCCAGAATCTCTTGGTAATCCGTGACCGGCTTGCCGCAGCCGTATTTGTCCACCGCGGCCTGGGCCCTTTCCGGGAGGATATCGCAGAAATACACGATTTCCGCTTCCGGGTTGTTCATGTAGGAGGGGATGTGCGCGTGGTTGGCAATGTTGCCGCAGCCAATGACAGCGATTTTCATGGGAACAGCTCCTTTTTTTGTAATATGGGGGAATCGCCCGGCGGCTTCCGGTTGTCCTCCGCCCAGCGCTTGTATTCGCGGGGGGACAAACCAATTTCCCGATGGAACGCCCGGCTGAATGCGTGAATGGATTGATATCCCAGGGCCTCGGCGACACTGGTGATGCTCATACCCCGGCAAAGATATTCCCGCGCCTTTTCAAAGCGGCGGCGGGCGGCATAGGTTTTCAGGGTTTCGCCCGTGATGGATACAAACTTATGCGCCAGATACGTATAGCTGTAGCCGAATACCGTGCTCAGGCCCGACAGGCTGCCGATGTCAGCAATGTGGGAATCCAGATAGTGGATGATGTCGTACACCAGCTTTTCATCCGTTTCCCGCGCCTGGTCGGCCAGATACGCCCGGTAGCGCTTTTGGCTGAACAGCCGGTACGCCGTACCGACGATTTGATGGATGGTTCCTTCCAGCAGGGAGGGAGAAAGAAAATCGTCGGTAATCAACTCGCTGAACAGCCGGATAAACGCCTCCTGCATGTCGGTCACACCGTGAAGGCACAGGTTGGCGGGATTGTCCAGCGTCTCCCGCAGCCGGCGGACAAACGCGGATTTTTCCGCGTCCCCGGTAAACCGAAAGCCCAGATAGTAAAACCGCAGGGGGTCGTCCTTCGACGACTGGATCTCATGCAGCTCGCCGATGCGGTTGACAAACACATCCCCCCGGCTCATGGGCTGGCCCCGGCCGTTTGTGCTGTTGGTACCGGTTCCCTCGGCCACATAGGTGATTTCGTAAACCAGCTGCCGGTGGGGCGGCACCCGGTACCCCGGCTCGCAGCACAAATCGCCCGCCTGATACAGCAGATAGGGGCCAATCGTGACGTTCATATCGCCGTAAATGGTGTCGAAATGGAATTTGGCGCGGTTCAGCGGCATATGGGCCTCCTTTCCCCCGGTGTCACTTGTATTATAAACTTGCCCGTTCTAAAAGTATTTGATACATTTAACAACATAGGTATCCGTTTTCTCCAATGTACCATTTTTAAAACCTGCCTGCAAGGGAAAATTAAGAGTTAGGCGGTTTCTTTTGCTGCCCCGGCATGGTATAATAACCTCCGTAAGCGGCGCGGTGGGCGGAAAGCGTAGCTTCCCGCAACGGAGAACATTGTACCATCAAAAGGCCCTGCTGCGGCAGGGCAGGGCACTGTCGTGCCCCCACAAACGTCGTTTGCTTGCTTTTGTGGTATAATAACCTCACGCCGTAAGCGGAAATCCAAGATTTCCGACGGCTGAGAGAACATGGAACCACCCCGGAACAGACAAAGCCGTCCCGGACTAAGGTAGGCAGCACGCTGCGCGTGCCGCTTTGTGGTATAATAATGCAAAAACATAAGACGACGCACGGAAAGGAGGCCGGTCATGCAGGATATCCATCGGATAAAAAAGGCACTGCTTCTCAGCGGGGCGAAAACGATTCTGCTGTTCCTGCTGTGGCTGACCGCAACGCTGGTGCTGGTGATCGGGCCGCTGCTGGCACCCGGCAATAAGGTGCGGGTGGAAGGCAAGCTGCGGGTAGAGGCCTATGCCTACGAGGGCACCGCCCAGACAGGGCCGGATTTGAGCACCCAGAGGGATTTGTCGGCGGATCCCATTCCCATCATCTCCAAGGACGATTGGCTGGAGGGAAAAAGCCGGGTCAAATTCCTGGAGGTACGCAACAAGGGGGACATTCCCGCCCGGGTCAAACTGAATTTCTCCATCACTGACGAGTCCATGGCCGGCGCGCTTTGGTACGATTTTAACCGGGTGGACGACAGCTGGAAGGAGATGGGGGAGCCCTCCCGCCGGCCGATGAACACCCTGGAACAGGTGGGCGATATCTATACCTATACCCTGCAGCCGCAGGAGACGCTGCGGCTCAAGCTGGAGTATGGGGTCAGCGAGGAGGAAAGCGCCTCCGAGCTGCATCCGGAGTTTGAGGCGGACGCTGTCGTGAGGGCCGCCCAGGTCATCGGCATGGAACAGATGGTCAAGGTGTACGATGCCGTGGATTTTTTGGATCGCAACGATCATCCCACCTATGTGCTGATGCGCAGCATTAAGGGGGACGTGTCCCTGAGCAGTCTCGCCAATATCGATTTGAACGGCTATACGCTGGACGGCAGCGTCCGCTTCGGCGCCGAGGCGCCGATCCTGGCGGCGGGGGATTTGTATATCGGATCGGGTACGGGCGGCGTCATCACCGGCAGGGTCTACGTCGACGCCCCCAACGCGGAGGTCTACCATTATGGCACGGCGGACAGCGTGAGTATCAAGGCGGCCGCCGGGTATCATTTCTATGGGGAGTCCAAAGTCTCCTTTTGGATGCAGGACGGAACGCTAACCATCGGGCGGGACGCGCTGGTGGAATCGCTGAGCGTTTCCTCCAAGGCGGCCGCGCCGATAAAGATTGTCAACGACGGTGTCATCCGCGAATTCGAGGCGCTGGTGGAAAACGCCGCTTACACGCCGGTGATCACCGGCAACACCCCCCAGGTGCTTACAGAGGGGACAAAGGCCAATCTCGAGCAGGCAACCGGCTGGGACGGCGAATTCCTGACCGAACCGGAGCAGCGGGGAGGCGTTTACCAAATCGGTTCCGCGGCCGAGCTCGCCTGGATTGCCAACGAGGTCAACACGAACGGTCTCACACAGATCCGGATGTGCCTGACGCGATCGATCGATCTCAACGAGCGGGAATGGACGCCTATCGGCCGGCTCCATCCCTTTACCGGCTCGCTGGACGGGCAGGGGTACACGATTTCCCGTCTGCATGTGACCGACGGCGCCCAGCATAGCGGCCTGTTCGGCCTGGTCAGAGGGGCGGATATTCAGAATCTTACGCTGGAGGCGGCCACTCTCCAGGATGTCAATTCCTATTCCGGCGCGCTGATAGGGCGGGCTGTGTCCGCGTCACTGAAAAACTGCCATGTGCGAAACAGTACGGTTTCGGCAGCCTCCGCCTCGGTGGCGGTGGGCGGGTTGATCGGGCAGGCCGCCGAAGGCGCCTTCCGCGCTGAGAACTGCTCGGTGTCGAATACCTCCGTATCCGGCTACTTCAATTTGGGGGGATTCATCGGCTCCTGTCTGGCGGAGAAGAATCAGAAGCTGCTGCTGTCCGCCTGCCGGGTGGAGCGTGTGTCGGTCACGGCCGCCCCTTATGAGGGCGATGTGGAGGCCTGGAGCGGGAAATATGTGCAGACTCACCGCTTTATCGGGCAGGCGCAGGCCGATGCTGCCGGGGCTTCCCTGACGCTCCAGGGCTGTTCGGTTGCGGACAGCACCGATAACCTGTCGCCCGAGGCGCGGATCGGTTCGGAAGAGCTGAAGGACTGGATGGCGCGGGGCGTCGGCGATATCCGTATACAACCATAATGCAAAGAAAGAGGAAATGCCCGTGCCGATTCGAAAATCCGGCCGCGCGCTGACGGACAGGCCGGCTGTCAGGCTGGCGCTCGTGACTCTGGCGTCGGTGATTATGGCCGTCAATATCAAAAGCTTTGTGGAAGCGGGAGGCCTGTTTCCAGGCGGCTTTAATGGTCTGACGCTGTTGATCCAGCGCAGCCTGCAGCAGTTCGCCGGCGTAACCCTCCCCTTTTCCCTGATCAACTTCCTGCTCAACGCGATCCCCGCCATTGTCAGCTTCCGCCTGATCGGCAAACGCTTCACGCTGTACTCCTGCCTGATGATTGTGCTCACGAGCGTGCTCACCGATGTCATCCCTTCCATGCCGCTGACCGACGACGTGCTGCTCATCTGCATCTTCGGCGGCATCATCAACGGCTTCGCCATCAGTCTCTGCCTGCTGGGGCGGGCGACCAGCGGCGGCACCGACTTTATCGCCGTGGCCGTCTCAGAACGGATGAATGTGGATGCCTGGAACTATGTGCTGCTGGGCAACGCGGCGATGCTGGCGGTGGCCGGCTTCCTGTTCGGCTGGGATAAGGCGCTGTACTCCATTGTGTTCCAATTTGCCTCCACCCAGATCGTGCATATGCTCAACCCGCGGTATAAGCGGACGACGCTGTTCATTATCTCGGATAAATCGGAGGATATTTACGAGCATATCAAGGATTCCACCCACCACGGCGCCACCCTGTTCCGCGGTACCGGCCTGTACAACGGCGCGCCCAAGGATATGATTTATTCGGTCATTGCCGGCGATCAGGTCAAGCTGGTGACCCGGCAGGTGAGGGAAATCGATCCGCAGGCGTTTATCAACATTCTCAAAACCGATCAGGTGGCGGGGAATTTCTACCAGCGTCCCAATGATTGACACAAAACAAGGCGGCTGCTCTCCGGCAGCCGCCTTGGTCTATAAGGGCTCTCTGGGCTCAAAAACCAGATCCGTCATGCCATTGTACGTCTCGGTGGAAACCAGCCGCAGCCGCTGTTCCTCGTCGCGCGTGCCGAACAGACGCAGACCGCTCCCCAGAATGGTCGGGATAATCGTCAGATGATACCGGTCGATTAACCGTCGGTCGATCAGCTGGTTCACGATGTCGGCCCCGCCGCATATCCAGATGTCCCGGCCCTCCGCGGCCTTGAGCCGGGTTATCAGCCCGGCGATTTCTTCATCCGTAAAAATCACATCGCCGGCGGGCCTCTCCCGCCGGTGAGTGAGCACATAGCTGGTTTTCCCCTGATAAATCCACCCATCCGGGAAGAGTTCCGTCACAATTTGACGGTACGTCGCATACCCCAGGATGACCGTGTCGATGGATTCGTAAAACCGCGGGTACGATCCCGGATGATCCGGGCTGGAGCCGTCCCCAGCGAGCCATGCCACCCCGCCGTCCCTGTCCGCGATATACCCGTCCAGGCTCATGGCGATATACAATATGGTCTTTCTCATCCCGCGTCCCTCCCTCTATAGGATTTGTCGGACAAGTCGCTTGTATCCCTGCCACCCCGGACAATTCTTCCCACTAGCAAGGTATGGTAACAAATTTCTTTCCCAATATTGGATTCTGCCGGTTTCAGGATTGCAGACATGCGATTACGGCCATAGGCGATGAAACAATGAGTATAGAAAAGTCCCCACCAGTCAGCTGGTGGGGACTACTGTTTCGGATATATCTATATAGAAGAATATTTTGGATTTAAAGGAAAGGTAAAATAAAATGACCCCACAGCTACAAGTTAGATTGTAGTGTGGCACACTGACCGTTTTTTTAAGATCAATAGGACTGCCCCAACGCCGGCACTCAAAAGCAGGACGCCCGCTCCAACCAAAATCCAACCCCAAACCGGAAAACTGGAAGCAGACTGTCCCCCCATAAATATTGCCTGATCGCTTATAAACCACAGAGAGCAATGATCGGTACAAAAGGTTAGCGTTCCATCCTGTGCCACCAACTCTGTCGCTGCTTCAATCGGCTGATTTTCTTCATTCAAATAATAAACATACACCTGTTTGTTTGCATATTTCTCCGTTAACTGGATGGATATTTCCGCTGGGGCGGGCAGCGTACCGTGATGGGCAAACGCAAAGGGATAAACAGAGCGGTCTCCAGCAGCTTCTTGGATCTGCTTGCGCTCTGCCTGTGGAACCTGATCCCCAAACGAGATCGTTCCATTTAGCTCTCCCACGGTATCGCTTTTGAGATTCACTCCCGAAAATTTCCAGCGATATTTTTCTCCGATTAACACCAAGTCTTTTCCGTCCTGGACTGCTTGAGCAAACACCTCGGCGGGAACTACAGGTGTCTGTGTAAGATTCACTTGAAAAGCTGTCTGCTCTGGAGCGGATGCTGTTCCCTCCTGAGAAGAAGTGACAGGGGAGCTGGTTGGCTGGGAGGAAGTCTGTTCTGAGCGGCTGGGTTTAGAACTGGGAGGAGTGTTGGACTGGGGGAAATTGGTTTTTTTCGAACCGTCAGTCCCTTTCCCATAGGCCTTAGCTGCAATTTTATGGGTCTTGGCAAAGGTCGCTACTGTAGGAAAATTAGAGGAGTCATAGCTTTTTAACATATCCTGCCCCATCAGGACATATGAACCAGGATTAGAATCCTCAAAGGTACAATCGATACCATACCATTGGCCATCCAGCTCGACCATATTCCATACATGAACCGTTTGATAGTTTGAAAGGAGAACATTTTCCAGCCCCATTAAATCCAGAAAACGCATCATAGTAACCGCATAGGAGGTGCAGACGGTATTGGTCCGCACCTCGTTTAACACATCATACACCCCGTTAATACTGTCGTATCCGCCGCCGGGCAACTCTTGACTGCCATACTGCGCTTTTTTACAGATATATTCCGCAGCATATCGGATCTGCTCCGCCTGAGATTTAGAAGAAACTGCCGAAAGAATTTGCCGGATCTCAACGTCCGCCTTGGCAAGTTCCTCTTTAGTATCATTAAAGGTCAGGTCGATGGTTCCCCAATGCTCCTGAACCGACCCGTCTTCGGTCAAAGAATCCATCATCGTTGGAGTGACACAGACGGTGTTGGTATTGTAGTCCTTAAAATCGTCAAATTGAGTTTTGGTGTCATAATGGGTAAAATTTAACACATTATTACTGTAGGAACTATCCCATTGCTGTTTGTCCGTTTGATAGCAAACATTTACATGCTCCAGATGATTGTCAATGGCATACTGCACCATCTGCGCATATTCCTCTTTGGTGTTAACACAGGTGTAAACCTGTCCGTTTTTGGTTTTGATAGTCAACTTTGCTGCCGCTCCAGAGACAGTAAAGGAAGCCAGGAATGCGACTGTCATCAACAGACTCCCAAAGAATTTGATCCGTTTCATCCTGTCATTCTCCACAATCCATGTTGGATTTATTCTAAGCATAACAACAAACTCCTCACTGAAGGACAGCGAGGAGTTTGTTTGTGGGAAGCGTTGACAAAAAAGATGCCCGGCAAAATCATAAAGACCAAAATAGACTTTTGGGTTCAATTCTCAATAGGCGTTTTCTATTCTATTCATTCCCTTAAGATAAAGCATATTCTCTAAAATGCCAATGCTCTTCCACCAATTTTTGGCGACTGCCCATTCTTCAGGATAGCCCTCCCACCTCCAAGGGATGTCCCAAGAGCCGTCAGGAAGTTGGGTTGTGATGATATAATCGCACTCATATTCAGCAATTTCTTTGTTATCCGCATAGAAAATACTGTTGGTCGAGTTGAAAAACGACGATGGTTTCGCAATATAGCTATCCCATTTTGAAGTATCCTTTTCGATGACATTGCTTATCATATTTTTTAACTGCTGCAACAATAATTCAGGGGTATGTGTAATATCGGCTAGATTTATATTTGCAAACATGTCAACCAATCCGCCTGCTTCATGCATTTCTATAGCATCATGGTTAGTTACCTTTTGTGCGGCTTTGTTGGCTATATCCATCGCCTTTTTATAAAGTGCAGACGATTTATCCGCCGCTTTAACTATAAAGCTCACAATTCCCGCAGTGGGATTATATTCGGCTGCACCGTCAAAACCCATTTCGGTTTCTTTTGAGTATTCCCACCAAGGAGAGTGCGGAAAATCGTTGTTTGAAGGGATTTTTAACAGCCAACCGTTATGATGTTGAAACGATGTGTTTTCAAAATAATCCAGAATGGCTTTAATCATTTTATTCGAACAGTCGTAGAAATCAATTTCTCTTAAAATACCTGTAGCACTGGCGGTGGAAACGGGCGATGACTGTTCATTCCATAAATCGGGTTCTAGTGCGTATCCAAAACCACCGTCCGCATTTTGATAGTAAGACAAAGCATGGATTACGGCTTCTTTACTGCCGTTTTCAAAATGGTATTGCCATCTGGCTAAATCAAGCGGTCTTGCGTTGCGGTAAATAAATCTTCTTGCTTTTTCTAATGTATGCATATGTTGTCACCTCTCAAAAACGTCAATAAATTATACCATTGATTAACAAGGGCAAACACGCCTGACGGCGGTCAAAAGGGGCGCTGCCGTCGTTCTCGGATTTGGCGGGCGTCAGCCCGCCGACATCCTGTGGCCTAGCCAGCGCCTATTTTTATCCCGAAAAACCGTGTTTGCCCTTGTCAATCGATGGTATCAATAATATAGCATTCATTATGTTAAAAATCAACGGATATAAAAAGGGGCCTCAGCAACGTGAAAAGAGGATCCCCTTTCGGGAACCCTCTTTTCACGTTGTCAAGATCGGACGAAAAAGATCCGCTCCGGCGCGGGCCAATCGTTTGGACAAAGAAAAACCTGCGGTGCGCGTCTTGCTCACCGCAGGTGTGGGAAGTGTTGACAAAATAGATACCCAGCTAAAAATAAGAATTATAGGTTTAGCGTAAGTTTGTTTTTACAAACACTTAGATTTTCGCCGTTTCTTGCCCTATATTCAGTTTTTCACCACCCCACCAATTATATCATTAAAAGGCGGTGTGGCCCGGAGAAGTAAAAGCATGGAACAAAGTATTTAGATATCGGGCAAATCGATATGGCTTGTCCCATTCTTAATTGCTGCAATGACATCACCATCGCAATAACCAGCATATTTAATGAGAAGACTATTGTATGTATTGGGTTCGACATCTTTCAGAAAAGCCAAGTTCCCCAATATAGTATTTGGATTGTTAATTGCTTAAAATTATGATATATTGTTTTTGAGAGGTGAAAAAGATGTTTGATGATATGGTTAATCTCTTTAATTTGGGTGCTTTTTCGGACGAGGAAAAAGAATTGCTCAGAACCGATTTTACATATAAGAAGCAAATGAGCCGACTTTTAAAAGAAGCACGTCAAGCTGCAAAGAGAGATACTTGCTATTTTTGTGGAAAGAGCGTTACGAGCTTTTGTAATTCGCATTCTGTTCCGAGATTTTGTCTTGAAAATATAGCCACAAATGGCGATGTACTCACATTAAATACCGTTGTGGATAATCCTTTGATAGATACTGAAAACGGAGTGAATAAAGCAGGAACATTTCATTTAATTTGCAATGATTGCGACAGCAAGATTTTTTCGGATTATGAGAATCCGGATAATTATTCAAATCAACCTACTCCAAAGATGATTGCCCAAATGGCATTAAAAAACAGTTTGAAATCCATTAGCAAACGGCTTTTTGAAATCGAACTTTTTAATATTTCTGCCCAAAAAACAGATGCCGCACGGATGTTTAGCGATGCAAAAAACACTGCAAATGAAATGGATTTAAAGGAATATGAGGACAGCTATAAAAAAGCAAAGAAAGCATTAAAAAAAGACAGTTCAACAGACTACTATGTATGCTATTATGAAAAACTAAATTATGTGGTTCCAATTGCTTTTCAATCTTCGTTAGCATTGGCAGTTGATTTTAACGGTAATATTATCAACAACATTTATAATCCATCTCCTGAGTACAGAATACAAAACATTCATATAAGCATATTACCTTTAAAATCGGAAACTGTAATCGTGATGTTTATTGAGGATGGAGATAAGCGTTATAGGCAGTTTTACAAACAATTTAATAAACTTAAATTAGAGGATAAACTTGCCGCATTGACATTGATTATGTTTATGTATTCGGAGGATATGTACTTTTCAAAATCTATTGAGAATGAGGTCCGTGAAAGCAAGGTCCTTTGCGAAGCGGGAAAAACTGGGCAAGATATTGTTTCACTTACCCCATTCTTCGATCCCTTGGAAATACTTAGAGAATCACATTCTTTAGATAAAAGGCACGAGATTCCGAATTTGCTTTCAGAAAAATATAAATTGGCATAATCAAAACCCGCCACCTTAGAACTTAATCTAAGATGGCGGGCTTCTGTTTGGTATCAGAGCGAACATTTCACGGCAAAACCGCCTGCAAAAAGTAGGTGTTCGTCCAAGACCCGTTTGAGTCTGTGCTACAAAAAAGATACCCGGTGAAAATGGGAATTCCGGGTTCAGAATAAGTCTATTTTCATTTTTACACAGTGGTTTTTCGAGTTTTATTTCTGGATGTCCTGTTTTGGTAAAGGAGGACGATTCTAAAAAACGGCTTAAACGCCGGATTTATGACATGAAAAAAGAGGTCGAATTTGGATTGTCTCATTTTTGAGTTCCAAATTTCAACCTCTATTCACATGGTGCCGGTGGCCGGACTCGAACCGGCACGCTGTCGCCAGCGGTGGATTTTGAGTTATTTGCTTCATACGGAATACAAACGAACTCAAACCCCTATGGAGGTCGTCAACGGACACCTAAAAGCCCGCAATTACTAATTATTTTGAAACTGATGTGTTAAAAAGCTCCGTTTCGTCTGCCATTTCCGCATTTCTCAATTTTGACGGGAATTTTGGATTTTGGAGGGACATCGGAGGGATGTAACCCCAAAACGGGGCACAACAGCACACGCAATAGATTTATAAATCGCAAACATATTATAGCGTATTTCTCTGCCATTGACAACATATTTTCAAAAAAAGAGGTATCGCTATGAAATCACGCGCACATTATGAAAAACTGTTTTCTTCTTTTCCCGATGTTGTAACCCTCCCCGAATTTCAATCAATGCTCGGAGGTATCGGTGACAGTACCGCCCGAAAAATAATGAGGGCAAACAAAGTTAAACACTTCTATATAAGAAGTACATACATGATTCCAAAAGCCTGTGTGATCGATTATGTATTGAGCGAGGATTATGCAAAATACAGCAAGACACTCAAAGCAAGGGTCTGAACTGCAAGCCGTTTGAGAAATCAAGCGGCTTTTTCATTTCCGTACATAGCCGTCTGCTTCGCCGCAGGCGGCTAAATCTATGTAAAGGAGGAAACCCCAAAATGGCGAACTGTAAAGTAATAGCGGTGACGAACCAAAAAGGCGGCGTGGGTAAAACCACAACAACCGCAAGTCTCGGTATCGGTCTGGCGCAGGAAAACAAACGGGTACTACTGATCGACGCGGACGCGCAGGCTTCTCTGACGCTCTCCCTCGGTTATGCCAAACCCGACGAGTTGCCCGTTACCCTGACGGACATTATGCAGAGTGTAATCGACGACACGCCGATTCCCGACGGACACGGTATTTTGCACCACGGCGAGGGCGTTGACCTGCTCCCGGCAAACATTACCCTATCGGGTATGGAAATCCGGCTCATAAACGCTATGAACCGTGAACGGGCGCTGCGGACATATCTGGGTGAGGTCAAACCTCACTACGACTATATCCTCATTGACTGTATGCCGTCGCTCGGTATTATGCCGCTGAACTCACTGGCGGCAGCGGACAGCGTTATCATACCGTCGCAGCCGTCGTTTCTCTCGGCAAAGGGTCTGGATTTGCTTATGCACTCCATTTCACAGGTCAAGCGGCAGATCAATCCCAAGCTGAAAATCG
>CEAA01009412.1_pt1 | contig 12144 bp, 9 predicted proteins | sample 557551 | NCBI WGS metagenome assembly CEAA01 (sample SAMEA3182115, study PRJEB8094) | gut metagenome | biome: human; feature: gut; material: Stool; isolation source: human stools | place: Canada | collected 2013-06-11
ATTTTCAGCTATAAGCAATAGGCCCAAAATCATTAGAGCAAAAAGAGCGGAAAATATAACGTCTTTGGTTGCGGAAAAAGACATTAACGCATTTACCGGCAAAAACATAAAAATCAGTAAAAACGCCGCCCGAATCAATACGGATGTATTCCTGCGCGCCATATAATAACAGATGGCGGCAAACGTCGCGGAAAGACAGAGCATTTGAAACAGGGAATAAACAAGCATGCCGATTTCCGGGCTGCCAAAGAGATTGCCCAGAGTCACCACGCAGAACCCTAAGAGATAGGTATGGATCAACGGATGGTGCAAATAAATGGAGCCGGAAAGATAATACCCGATTTGATAAACGCTGTCATAGGCATATATGCCAGGGAAAGAAGCGATCAAACCGGGAACCCATGCCAAAAAAATGAGCAGCCAGCTGATAAAAAACACCTTTTTCCATCCGAAAACACGTGTGGAAAAATTCTCCAGCTTTGAAATCTTTGTGACCGCATTCCACTTGGGGAGCGTCGTCAAAATCATGACGATCAGTGCCATGAACAGCGGGGTGCCAGCAAGAATACGCAGCCATGTAAACGGTTTATTTAAAAAGGCATACTGCCGCTGCAGGATATTGGCGCCGCATATCATAAAAGCCGAAAAGAAAAAGCCGAACACACCGGACACCACAGCCAACCGCTTGTTTATGCGCAAATAGGCGGCCCGTATCAGCCAAAAGAGGCCGACAAAAAGCACGACTGAAAAAACACTGTTGCTGATGGGATACCGACCGGCATCGAGCTTCAGCATAGACGTTAGGGCCCACAAGGATAAAAATGCTGACATAAGACACAGTATATTCTGTTTGATTTTAGGCATGCGCTTCCTCCTCCGTTATATACAGCTTTTGAGCGCCTTCAAAACAGCTGTATTCCCCATTTTCTCCAGCAGTATTCCCACTTAACCACCGTTCATCCCAGAAGAAGGGCGAGGCCGCTCGGCCCGACAGCGCTCCTTATTCCCACTCGATGGTGGCGGTGGGCTTGGGGCTTAGGTCGTAGCAGACGCGGTTGACGCCCTTGACCTCTTTCAGAATCCGGTCGGTGATGCGGAACAGAATCGGCCAGTCCACGGCTTCCACCGTGGCGGTCATGGCGTCCACTGTGTTGACCGCCCGCAGGATCACCGGGTACTCGAAGCAGCGGGCGTTATCCCGCACGCCCACCGACTTGAAGTCGGGCACGACGGTAAAATACTGCCACACCTTCTTGTCCAGGCCGGCGGCATGGAATTCCTCCCGCAGGATGGCGTCCGCCTCCCGCACGGCCTCCAGTCGGTCGCGGGTGATGGCGCCCAGGCAGCGCACCCCCAGGCCCGGGCCGGGGAAGGGCTGGCGGTAGACCATCCCGTCCGGCAGGCCCAGCTCCACGCCGCAGGCGCGCACCTCGTCCTTGAACAGCTGCCGCAGGGGCTCCACCAGCTCGAAAGCCAGATCCTCCGGCAGACCGCCGACATTGTGATGGGATTTCACCATTTTGGCGGTTTTGGTGCCGCTTTCCACAATGTCGGGGTAGATGGTGCCCTGGGCCAGGAAGTCGATGCCCTCCAGCTTGCGGGCCTCTTCCTCGAAGACGCGGATGAATTCCGCGCCGATGATTTTCCGTTTCTGCTCCGGATCGGCCACGCCGGCCAGCTTGCCCAGGAAGCGCTCGGAGGCGTCCACATAGACGAGATTCGCACCCAGCTGCTTCTGGAACACCTCGACCACCTGCTCCGGCTCGCCTTTGCGCAGCAGGCCGTGATTGACGTGCACGCAGGTGAGCTGATCCCCGATAGCCCGCAGGAGCAGGGCGGCGACCACGGAGGAATCCACGCCGCCGGACAGGGCCAGCAGCACCTTTTTATCGCCCACCTGACGGCGAACCTCTTCGATCTGATCCGCGATGAAATTCGGCATATTCCAGTTGGCCTCGGCCCCGCAGACGTCGAACACGAAGGGACGCAGCGCGTCGGCCAGCTTGTCCTCCTCCGGCCAGGCCGCCAGCTGGCGCTCCGTTTTCGCCGCGGGGTGATCCACCGCCAGCACGGGCAGGCCGCAGGCATACACCTCGTCAGCCACGAAAATCTCGCGCCCGTCCACCACATGGTTGGGGCCGCCGTTGACAATGACGCCCTTGACGCCGGGCAGAGCGGTCAGCTCGGCGGCGGAGATGTCGTGCGGATAAATCTCGCTGTACACACCCAGCGCGCGGACAGCGCGGGCGATGGTGGTGTTTTCGGTGCTGCCCAAATCCAAAATGACAATGCGATCCTGTTTCATGCGGGAACCCAGCCTTCCTCTGATAAACTTCCTTTATTTCCTATAGGAGACTATACCACAGGTCGCCCCCTCCAGTCAAACGGTTTGCATTCCGGACGGTCAGGAGGTATAATAAAACAAGAATACCGCTTGGGGAGAACCGTTATGGAGTACAGAAAAGTGGCTTTGGAGGAAATCGATCGGCAGCTGTTCCGCGCGTTTGTCCGGCGGCAGGACGTTACAAAATGCTGGCGGAAGGAGGGCGGCGACTGGGTAATCCGGGACATCGCGTTTATCGACGACTGGAGCGAGGCGGATTATGCGTATCTGGTCACCTGCCTGCGGGGGACGCTGGAAGGTGGGGGCGTGCTGTTCGGCGCGTTTGAGGGCGGTGTGCTCAAGGGCTTCGCGTCGGTGGAGGGCCGGCCGCTGGGGAGCCGGGCCGACATGCTCGATCTTTCGAGCCTGCATGTCTCGCGGGACCGGCGGGGCCAGGGCGCCGGCAGACGGCTGTTCACCCTGGCGGCGGGCTGGGCCAGGGAGCACGGTGCTAGTAAGCTGTACATATCCGCCCATTCGGCGGTGGAAACCCAGGCGTTTTACCGGGCCATGGGCTGCGTGGAGGCGGCGGAATACGCCCCCCATCACACGGCCAAGGAGCCCTGCGACTGCCAGCTGGAATACCGGCTGACGGCAATCTGAAATCTGGAGACTGGTGTATGGAGAGGGATTCCATTTCGCGCACACTGCGGCGGTTTTCCAACATGCGTTACCTGCTGGTGCTGGAGGGCATCGGCGTGGGCGCGGCGGCGGGGCTGGTGACGGTGCTGTTCCGGGCGGTGCTGAGCCAAGGGGAAACGGTGCTGCACGCGGCGCTGGCCTTCGGGACGGCCCACCCCTATTTTATTCCCCTGTGGTTCGTCATCCTGCTGGGGGCTGCCGGGCTGGTGACTTACCTGCTCAAATGGGAGCCGCTGATCAGCGGCTCGGGTATTCCCCAGGTGGAGGGGGAGATGCAGGGACGCATCCGCACCGTCTGGTGGCGGGTGCTGCTGGCCAAGTTCTTAGGTGGCCTGCTGACCATCGGGGCAGGGCTGGCGCTGGGCCGGGAGGGGCCCTCCATCCAGCTGGGCGCCATGGCCGGCAAAGGGGTCTCCCGGCTGACCAAGCGGGTGCGCACCGAGGAAAAACTGCTGATGACTTGCGGGGCCAGCGCGGGGCTGGCTGCGGCCTTCAACGCGCCGCTGGCCGGGGTGCTCTTTTCCCTGGAGGAGCTGCACAAGAACTTCTCGCTGGATGTGCTGCTGCCGGCCATGGCCTCCTCTATCACGGCGGACGTGATTTCCCGCAACATATTCGGCCTGAAGCCGGTTTTTGATTTTTCGGGCATCGCCATGATGCCGCTGAAAAACTACTGGCTGGTGCCGGTGCTGGGGCTGATTCTCGGCCTGTTCGGCGTGCTGTATAACCTGTGCGTCGACAAGGCGCAGAACCTGTACGATAAAATCAAAATTCCCTATATCAAAACCGCCATTCCCTTTATGCTGGCGGGGATCCTGGGCTTTGTCTGGCCGGCCGTCCTGGGCGGCGGCCATGGGCTTATCGCGGGTCTCACCGGGCAGACCGCCCTATGGGGGCTGTTGGGTCTGCTGGCCGTCCGGTTCGCATATTCCATCCTCAGCTTCAGCGCGGGGGTACCGGGGGGGATTTTCCTGCCGCTGCTGGTGCTGGGCGCGGTGGCGGGCAGCCTGGTGGGCGGGACGGCGGCCGCCGTCGGGCTGGACGTACATCTGGAGAATTTCGTAATTCTGGGCATGGCGGGATATTTCGCGGCAGTGGTGCGGGCGCCGGTGACCGGCATACTGCTCATCTGCGAAATGACGGGAACGCTGTCCCACATGCTGTCCCTGGCCATGGTGTCCCTCATCGCCTACGCCACGGCGGATTTGCTCCGCTCCAAGCCGATATACGATCAGCTTCTGCACCGGATGCTGCGCAAGCGCCGGCCGGAGGCGGAGAAAGCCGCCTCCGGGGACAAGGTGCTGGTCAACGCGCCGGTGCACCTGGGCGCGCCGGCTTGCGGCAAACGGATCGGCGACGCATCCTGGCCTGCAGGGTGCCTCATCGTTTCCGTCCGGCGGGGCGAGGAGGAGCTGGTTCCTAAAGGGAACACCCGGCTGCGGGCGGGTGACGACATCACCGTGCTGTGCGACGAATACGACAGCGAAGAGGTATACCGCGCGCTGGAGGAACAGTGCAAATCCACCGTCATTCCCCGCCGCACTCATTTGAAATAAGAAGGGAGGCCCGCCGTGGTCCCTTTTCTGCGTTTCTTACGGCGTTTCGGACGGCGGAGCGCCCGCTATTTCACCCATTTTCAAAAGAGCGTCGCCGAGAAAAACTGGATCGCCATCCGGCGGGTCAGCGTGTGCAGCCTGGCGCTGCTCACCGGCTATTTTGTCATGGCTCTGTTTTGTGTTCCGGCAAACGATTCTGCTGGCGACCTACGGGGCGTTTATCCTCCCTTACATCGGGCTGGTGGCTTACACCCGCCGGAAAAAGGGCGTCCCCTCCGCGCGGCAGGCGGAGGCGGTCTGCCTTGCCTACATCGTCCTCATCATGACGTTCATCACCATTATCACCGTGTTTCCCTATCCCGGCAGGCCGGCGATATTCTTTTCTCTGTTCTGCCTGCTGATGAAACAGAATCTGAACATAAAACGTAGAATCATCTTTATTGGCTGTATTTTTATGTTGTGTTTCTTAGTGGTATTATTTGTAGCGATACGCGTAGTTTTATCTGTTAAAAAAGCTTTAAATGGTACCACAGCAATAAACGCCCATATAGAGCCTTAAAGCAAAATTGTTTTAAAATTGTTTTGAAGACTACCCCATTGGCTTGCTACATACCAGTGGGGTAGTCAACCTATTTTTCTATTTACGGCAACAAAAGGCAACTAGATGATCACGACCGTGAAGTACGGGTTTGGGTACGACGGGATCGGGAACCAAACCAGCGTGACGGTGGGGAACGGGAGCGCGTTGAAAACGCTGATGAGCAACAGTTATGACAGCATAGCAGAAAAATCAGCGCTAATGTCGGAAATAAATTCTTTGTTAGACCTACCTGCCAGACGAGCCTTGTTCTCGGCCAATGGCGATGACAGCATCCTGCTTTGAGGATTTCAAAACAGCTTCCCCCCGTTTTTTGAGTTGTTCTATTTTCAACGACCGCATAAATGAGAGAGTCAAAGCCACCGCCACAATCATAGCGATAAAGTCCGAAATCGGCGCAGCGAACAAAATGCCCTCGATACCAAAGAATTTAGGAAGAATCAGGATCAGCGGAATAAAGCAAACAATATCTCGTATCATCGAAGAAACAACCGCTTGCACTGGTTTTCCGACCACCTGAAAGAAAATAGAGGTCATTTTTATAATACAAGTGAACGTGACCAGCGAAAGGAAGATACGGAATGTTTTCTCGGCAAAATCCCAATAATCTTTGGGGTTCGGTATGTTGGTCGGTGTTCCGAAAATACCAACAACCGCCTGCGGCGCTAATTCGAATAGTAAGGTAGAAATTACGCCGATTACAATCGTACACAGAAGAATGGATTTATACAGTTTTTTTACTCTATCGTAATTCTTTGCACCGATATTATAGCCAATAATCGGCTGACAACCAAGAACAATTCCAACAACCAAGTTGATTACGACGGTAAAGACCTTGCTTTCGATTCCGATAATTGCAATCGGTATATCCACGCCATAATGCGACATTGCGCCGTACTTTGCCAGCATAATGTTGCAGACCAGCGAAATAATAACAATCGTCATCTGTGTAATAAATGAAGAAGCACCAAGTTTTAGAGCCCAAGCAAACGCTTTGAAATCGGGAATAAAGCTTTTCTTTGTAAGTTTGAAGGTCTTGGTACGGAAAAAGTAAAGAAAACTAATCACAAAGGAAACAAACTGCCCAATAACCGTCGCGAGAGCAGCGCCCTTCATACCCCAATGCAAACCAAAAATAAATACCGGATCTAAAATGATATTTATAATTGTGCCAACCAGCATTGAAGCCATAGACCAAGAGGGGCTTCCATCTGCACGAATAACGGCATTCATCATATTAGAGAGCATATACACGGGGAAAAATGCTAAAATGATATTGAAATACTCGATTGCCATACCAATGCTGTTTTCCGAAGCACCGAATAAGGTTAGGAGTTGTGTCTTTAACGGAAAAAATACAATCATCAGCACAACACTCGCAAACAGCGTAATAACAATTCCTGTTCCGATCGCCTTGGGTGCAGACTGTGTATCCTTTTTACCTTGACAGATGTTCAAATAGACGGCACAGCCATCGCCAAAACACCAAGCAAAGGCTTGGGCGATGATAAAGATCGGAAAGACAACACCAGTTGCCGCATTCCCGAGCGCACTCAATTCACTGTTGCCGATAAAAACTTGGTCAACAATATTATAGAGTGCGCTTACCAAAAGGGAGAGTATGCAGGGAATAGAAAATTTCAGCATCAGTTTTGATATTTTTTCCGTTCCTAAAAATTGACTGTTTTCAGACTGGTTCATAAGGTCCTCCTTGAAATTATAGTTGGAGTCTTTATCAGAGAAAAAGCTGCCTGAAAACTACGAAGAACAAAGAAAAAAGAGCGTAGAATCGTCGTGATTCTACGCTCTTTCGGCTGTTCGACCCGTATATTTTATATTAGAAAACTGTTTTTGTCAAGAGATCAATCGCCGTCGGTAGTGTCAGATAAAATCAGCAAATTCCTTAGCTGTGAGAAGCAACTCATAGCCAAGGGGCTTTTTGTCGTCTCTATCAGCCCATAAACATCGGGGGATTTTGACCTTTCAAGTTATTCGAACTCGATCGTGGCCGGGGGCCGGTAAGCCCCCGGTAGCGCTCGCCTCTTTATTCCCACTCGATCGTGGCCGGGGGCCGGTAAGCCCCCGGTAGCGCTCGCCTCTTTATTCCCATTCGATCGTGGCCGGGGGCTTACTGGTGATGTCGTATACCACACGGTTGACGCCTTTTACCTCGTTGACGATGCGGTTGGAGGCGGCCGCCAGGACGTCCAGCGGAATCCGCGCCCAGTCGGCGGTCATGAAATCCGTGGTGGACACCGCCCGCAGGGCGATGGTGTAATCGTAGGTACGGCCGTCCCCCATAACGCCCACCGAACGCATATCGGTGATAACCGCGAAATACTGATTCAGCTCCCGCGAGAGGCCGGCACGCGCCACCTCCTCGCGGAAAATGGCGTCCGCCTGTCGGAGGATATCCAGCCGATACGGGCTCACCGCACCGATGCACCGCACCGCCAGCCCGGGGCCGGGAAAGGGCTGCCGCCAGACCATCTCCTCCGGCAGACCCAGCTCCAGCCCCGCCTGCCGCACCTCGTCCTTGAACAAATCTCGCAGCGGCTCGCACAGCTTGAGCTGCATCCGTTCGGGCAGGCCGCCCACATTGTGGTGGCTCTTGATGACCGCGGCCTTGTCGCTGCCGCTTTCAATGACATCCGGATAAATGGTGCCCTGTACCAGAAAATCCACCTGGCCGATTTTCGCAGCCTCTTCCTCGAAGACCCGAATAAACTCCTCGCCGATGATCTTGCGCTTCTGCTCTGGCTCGGCCACCCCATCCAAGCGGGTGAGGAACCGTTCCGCCGCGTCCACCCGCACGAAGTTGAGATCGTAGTGTCCCCGGAACATAGCCTCCACCATGTCCCCCTCGTCCTTACGCAGCAGGCCGTTATCCACAAAAATGCAGGTCAGCTGGCTGCCCACCGCCTTGGCCACCATTACGGCGGCCACCGAGGAATCCACGCCGCCCGACAGGCCGCAAAGCACCCGGCTGTCCCCGATCTGCTCCCGAATGGCGGCGACGGAGGTCTCCACGAAGGAGTCCATCCGCCAGTCGCCCGCGCAGCCGCAGATCTCAAACAGGAAATTCTTCAGCATCTGCGCACCGTTTACGGTATGCAGCACCTCGGGATGAAACTGGACGGCATACAGCCCATTCGCCGCGTCCTCCATCCCCGCGCAGGGGCAGTGGGGGGTGGAGGCGTTGACCGCGAAGCCCGCGGGCAGGGTATTGATATAGTCGGTATGGCTCATCCAGCAAAGCTGCTCCGGCTCCAGCCCCTTAAACAGGAGGCTGTCGGTGCGCACAGTGACGGCCGTGCTGCCGTATTCCCGCTCGGCGCTTTCCACCAGGCCGCCCTTCAGGAACGCCATCAGCTGGGCGCCGTAGCAGATACCCAGCACGGGAATGCCCAAGGAAAGAATTTCCGCTGGGCAGCGGGGAGAATCCTCCAGATACACGCTGTGGGGGCCGCCGGTGAAGATGATCCCCTTATAGCCCGCCGCCCGGATGTCGTCGAGGGAGGTCTTATACGATTTCACCTCGGAATACACCCCGGCCTCCCGCACCCGCCGGGCAATGAGCTGGTTATACTGCCCGCCAAAATCCAGAACCAATACCGTTTCTTTCGCCATACGCCGTTCCTAACCTTTCCTTTTCCTATCATCAAAGGGGCAGGTGCGCGCACCTGCCCCTTGTATTCAGCGGACGATCAGCTCGTCGCGGCCGGGGCCGTTGGACACCATGGTCACCGGCACACCCAGCTCCTTCTCAATGAACTCTACATACTTCCGGCAATTCTCCGGCAGATCCTCGTACTTCTTGATGCCGCGCACATCGCTCTTCCAGCCGGGCAGAACCTCCAGCACCGGCTTGCAGCGGTTCAGGGTGGGGGTGGTGGGGAAATCCTTCAGGATTTTGCCGTCCACCTCGTAGCCCACGCACACCGGAATCTCGTCCAGATAGCCCAGCGCGTCGATGACGGTCAGCACGGCCTGAGTCGCGCCCTGGGCCTGCACGCCGTAGCGGGAGGCCACGCAGTCGAACCAGCCCATGCGGCGGGGACGTCCGGTGGTAGCGCCGAATTCGCCGGCGTCGCCGCCGCGCACCCGCATCTCCTGGGCCTCATCCCCGAAAATCTCACTGACGAAGGCGCCGGCGCCCACGGCGCTGGAATACGCCTTGACCACCACCACGATGTCCTCGATGGCATAGGGCGGCAGGCCCGCGCCGATGGCACCGTAGCCCGCCAGGGTGGAGGAGGAGGTCACCATGGGATAAATGCCGTAATCCGGATCCTTCAAGGCGCCCAGCTGGCCCTCCAGCAGGATGGTCTTCCCCTCTTTGAGCGCATCCCGCAGGAAATGGAAGGTATCCGCCACATAGGGCGCAATGGCGTCCCGCTGTTCCATCAGCTGGGCGAACACCTGATCCACGTTGAGGGCCGGCTTATGATACAGCTCCTCCAGCAGCACGTTCTTGACGGCCAGAACGCCCCGCAGCTTGTCGTAGGCGTAATCCTCGTCGAACAGCTCGTTGATTTCAAAGCCGATTTTCGCGTATTTATCCGAATAGAAGGGGGCGATGCCCGATTTGGTGGAGCCGAAGGACTTGCCGCCCAGCCGCTCCTCCTCGTACTGATCGAACAGCACGTGATAGGGCATGACCACCTGGGTGCGGTCGGAGACCATCAGGCGGGGCTTGACGCCCTTTTCCTTCAGGGCCGCCGCTTCTCTGAGAAACTTGCCGATGTCCAGCGCCACCCCGTTGCCGATGATGTTGGTGATGTGATCGTAAAACACGCCGGAGGGCAGCTGGTGCAGCGCAAACTTGCCGTACTGGTTGATGATGGTGTGCCCCGCGTTGCTTCCGCCCTGAAAGCGGATGACCACGTCGGATTCAGCCGCCAGAACGTCGGTGATCTTCCCTTTGCCCTCGTCGCCCCAGTTGGCGCCTACGATTGCTCGAACCATGAGGTTTCCTCCTGTTTCACAGGCGCGTGTCCGCGCCGTCGTTTTCCGTACGGTCTCAGCATACCACAGGTTTTTACATAAGTAAAATGCATATTCCTTATAAACGGCATGCAGTTTTGTTATGGGAGCAGCAGGTTTAGCAGCCGTTCCGCCGCCTTGGAGCCGGGGGCATGCCCCCGCACGACGCAGATGCGCCGGGGCGGCAGCTCTTTCTCCAGCGGCACCCGCACCACCTCGCCGGCGGCCAGCGCTTCCTCCGCGAAAGCGGCCACCACGCAGCCCACGCCCAGGTTTCGGCGGGCGAACTGCACGATGAGGCTGCTGGTCGCCAGCTCGAACTCCGGGGCCAGGACGACGCCGTTCTCCGCGAAGAAGCGATCGATATACCGGCGGGTGCTGGTGTTGCTCTCCAGGCAAATCACCGGCAGCTTCTCCAGCGCCTGCAGGGGCAGGGGAGAGGCGGCCAGATGGGCGAAGGCCTTTCCGGCCACAAAAATATCCCGGATCTCGCCCACCGGGGTGAGGGAAAAATCCCCGGCCTCCTCGGCCGGCTCGCTGACAATACCGAAATCGATGCACCCCTGCTCGAGAAACCGGATAGTTTCGGGGGTGGGGCCGTTGGTGACGTGGATTTTCACCCCAGGATATTCCCGGTGGAAGGCCTCAAGATAGGGAAGAAGAAAAAACTGCAGGGTCATGTCGCTGGCCCCGACGCAGATTTCCCCACTCTCCAGGTTCACCTGCTCGTAGAGCTTTTTTTCCCCCTGCCGGATCTGCTCCAGCCCCGCGGACACATGGCGGAACAGGGTCTCCCCCTCGCCGGTGAGCTGCACACCCTTGGGGGTGCGGACGAACAGGGGACAGCCCAGCTCCTCCTCCAGCTGCCGGATATTCCGGCTGACCGCGGGCTGAGAGAGATACAGGGCTTGGGCGGCCAGGGTGATGCTTTTATCCCGAGCGACCTGACAGAACACCCGATACAAATCCAGGCTGGCCCCCACAGGTCTTCCTCCCTCCGCCGTCAGACGTTGATTTCCGCTTGATAGCCCAGGTCGTCGCGGTACTTCTCCAACACCGGCGCCACTTCGCTCGCCAAGAACTCCCGAGTCTGTTCCGGTGCGCGGCCCACATACCGGCGGGGCTCCAGCACATTCTGCAGCTCCTCCAGGGTTACGCCGAAGGTGGCGTCCCCCGCGATGCGCTCGAGCAGGTCGTTGACGCCGTCCCCCTGCTTGACCCGGCGAGCGGCCTCCATGGAATGGGTGCGGATGGCCTCGTGCAGCTCCTGCCGGTCGCCGCCCCGCTTGACGCAGTCCATCATGATGTTCTCGGTGGCCATGAAGGGCAGCTCCCGGCGGAGATCCCGATCGATGACCGCCGTATTGACCACCAGGCCGTCCACCACGTTGACCACCAGCGACAGGATGGCGTCCACGGCTAAGAAGCCCTCGGCCACGCTGATACGCTTGTTGGCGCTGTCGTCCAGCGTCCGCTCAAACCACTGGGTGGAGGCGGTCATGGCCGGGTTGAGCGCGTCGGCCACCACGTAGCGAGCCAGGGAGGCGATGCGCTCGCTGCGCATGGGGTTGCGTTTATACGCCATGGCGGAGGAGCCGATTTGATGCTTCTCAAAGGGCTCCTCCACCTCCTTGAGATGCTGGAGCAGGCGGATGTCGTTGGAGAATTTGGCCGCGCTCTGGGCGATGCCGGACAGGGTGGAGAGGATGGCGGCGTCCAGCTTGCGGGGATACGTCTGCCCCGACACGGGGAAGCAGGAGGCATACCCCATCTTTTCAGCGATTTTCTGATCCAGCAGGCGGCATTTCTCGTGGTCGCCCTCGAACAGCTCAAGAAAGCTGGCCTGGGTGCCTGTGGTGCCCTTGGAGCCAAGCAGCCGCGCACGGGACAGGCGGTATTCCACCTCGTCCAGGTCCATCAGGAATTCCTGAGCCCACAGGGTGGCGCGCTTGCCCACGGTGGTGGGCTGGGCGGGCTGG
>CEAA01036324.1_pt1 | contig 12131 bp, 10 predicted proteins | sample 557551 | NCBI WGS metagenome assembly CEAA01 (sample SAMEA3182115, study PRJEB8094) | gut metagenome | biome: human; feature: gut; material: Stool; isolation source: human stools | place: Canada | collected 2013-06-11
GCCAAAGGGTCTTCGACCCTCTGGACTCCCGTTCGCGCGATTCAGTTGAGCGCATTTTCATGCTGTGCCCGCGTGTTAATTTGGGGAACCCAAGGGGCGCTGCCCATCAGCAAGAAAAAAATTCATCTTCCCCCGCAACCTTTTGCATTCTTCCCCATCTAACAGGCGGAAAGGAGGGAAAGCGCAGTGACGCAGACGGAATTCACCCAGCGCGTGCTGACGATGCAGGACAGGCTCTACCGCGTTTCCTGCACGCTGCTGCGCTGCGAGGCTGACCGCGAAGATGCCGTGCAGTCCGCGCTGGAAAAGGCGTGGCGCGGGCGCTTCCTGCTGCGGCAGGAGCAGTACATGGAGACGTGGCTGACGCGCATCCTCATCAATGAGTGCTATGCCATCATGCGCCGAAGCCGCCGAATCATCCCGATGGCGGAAGTCGGGGAAAATCAGCCGGCGCAATGGGAAGCACAGAATGCGGACGAGATGCTGTGCCGCGCCCTGACCGCGCTGCCGGACACACTGCGCCTGCCGATTGTCCTGCACTACATGGAGGGCATGGACATTCGCACCATTGCCCGCACGCTGCGCATACGGGAGAGCGCAGTCAAGAGCCGACTGCACCGCGGCAGAGAGAAGCTGCGGCAGTCCGACGAGTTGAAGGAGCTGTTGGAAGATGAATAAAACGAAGCAGGAGAAATGGCAGCGCGCCTATGGCGACACGCCGGATAGCTTCCGGCAGCGGGTTGCGTCGGCGCTTCCAAAGGGCGAGGAGAGCCGGCATGTGGCGTTCCCGCGGCGCGCGATGGTGCTGGCGGCGGCGCTTGTGCTGGTGCTGACGACGGCGTATGCGGCGGTCGTCACGCACACGGAACTGGTCTGGAACGCGGGGCATCCCATCGAGAACGAAGCGGATGACCGCTTGGGGCTGCTGACGGGCAAGGCAGGTACTTCGGGAGACAGCCTGACCATCGGCGGCGTGACCTTCACGGTGCAGGATGGTGTCTACTCCCCGGAGAATGGGCAGCTGTTCGCGTCTGCTGTCATTTCCGCGGATGAAAGTGTGCAGCTTGTCGGCGTGGAGAGCGACATGGAGTGGGAAGTGCGGGCTGTAACTCCGGTCAGCGAAAAGCTCGACCCCAGCGGCATTTCGTGGGCGGAATGGGCGGAACAGAACGGCAAGACGCTCGTTCCTGTGCGGATGGAAATCAGGGGAAGCGAGCAATTCCCGAATATCCCGATGTTTGGCGATTTCTTGACGCAGAATCCGGACGGCACGGTGTCGGTGGGCTTTCAGGTGGATTTGAGCGAGGAGGATGTTAGCCATCTGAAATCCTGCGAAGTGCAGCTGGAATGCCGCGTCGGCGCGTTCGGCAAGGATGGCAAGGCGACGCAGTGGCAGAAGGAAATCCTCACCGCGACGATTACATTCAAATAACGACAAAAATATTTCGGGAAGTATTGACAAGCGGGGTAACTTTCGGTATAATCAACCCCGTCGCAGATAAGGAATGCTGTTATTTTCAGATTCATCTGAAAATAACAGAGAGTCATTCTGGGTAAAAGACACTGACCCGTCCCGCAAGGGGCGCAAGGCCGAACGGACAGCCGGGTCAAATGCCGATGCGGGGTATAAACTCGCACGCAGCTTTCGCTGCATCTCATTGATTATACGGTTTCCCCATGCGGGTTCGCTCCATTTGGAAGCCGTATGAGTTCAAAGCTCAGTTTCACCGGGTTTCCCTTGTGCGTCACGACGCGCAGCAACTTGTGAAATGGTCAATAAGAGTAGTAAAAGTAAGTCTTTACTTGAGGCAGTCCCGCAAGGAATTGCTGCTGACTCTGACAACCTATCTTTATCTCCGAACGCTTTCTGAAAAGATGCTTTCGGGGTGGTGTGTGCTGTGCAAACATCACCTTTTTTCGTACCCATTTTACCCAGCCAGCCTGCGACGAAATACTTTTTAGGAGGACGACCCCCCATGAAGAAGTTCCTTTCCCTGCTCCTGTCTCTGGCGATGCTCCTGAGCGTCGCGGCCCTGGCGGACGAAACGCACGGCAACTACTCCGACGAGATGAAGATTCCCTACGCGGTGGATCTCAGCCCGGAAGACGGCGCGGACAGCGTTGAACGCGCGGGCGACCATGTGGACAGCCCGTACTTCAGCCGTCTGGACTTCTACAACATGACCTCGACCGACACGCTGACCATCCTGCCGCATTTCCAGACCATGCAGCAGACGAGCGAATGGTCTTGCGGCGTTGCCAGCGCCCTGATGGTGATGAATTGGTACGGCAAGCTCGGCGACTACAACGAGCAGACATTGGCGCAGCTGCGCGGCACGATTGGCGACAAGCCCGGCGCGACCAGCATGAGCCAAATGGTGGATATCTTTAACGGCGTGGGCGGATTCAACTGCTACTCCGCCATCGACGCGGGCGAGGAAGTTGCGGATATCTTCACCTTCGAGTACATCCAGCAGCAGCTGGCGGCGGGCAACCCCATCATGATTGGCTGGAACGACTGGGGCGGCCACTGGCAGGTCATCATCGGCTACGACACGATGGGCACGGAAACCACGCAGGATGACGTGATTATCGTCGCCGACCCCTACGATACCACCGACCACAATCAGGATGGCTATGGCGTGTATGGCGCCGAGCGCTTCCTGTACAACTTCACGTTCTACAACTTCTTCTCCGAAGAGTCTGGGGAACTGAATGACTACTGCTTCCTTGTGGCAACGCCGGAAGCGTAATTGCAAAATCCACGGTGTCCGCTGGTGAAAATCAGCGGGCATTTTGTCTTTTTGGGGGATAAAAGTTTGCAAGGGGCTATGCAGAATGGGCAGAATGTTGTAAAATAAGAACAAGAATCATCAGGAGGACGAGAGAATGCTTCCCGAATCGCTCGTGGCGGCGCGAAAGCTGCTGGAAGAGATTACCCCGCTGCAAACGGACTGTGGGCTGGTATGCGGCGGCGCATGCTGCCAAACGCATCCCGGCGAGGAGACGGGGATGCTGCTGTTTCCGGGCGAGGCGGAAATGTATCGCGGCGAAAAAGGCTTTACGCTCATGGATTCGCCGCACGGGACGATTCTCGTCTGCGAAGGGCGCTGCAGCCGCGCGAATCGTCCGCTGGCGTGCCGAATGTTTCCGCTGGTGATGCTCCTGCGCCCTGACGGCGTGAAAATCGCGACGGATGCGGCGGCGCAATCGGTCTGTCCGCTGGCACGGCAGGGAAAAAGCGCCCTTTCGCAGGATTTTGTCGCGGCAGTGCGTCAGGCGGCGAATCTGCTTGCGCAGGACGATCAGCAGGCGGCGCATTTGCGGCGTTTGACGGACATGCAGGACGAATTAAAGGCGCTTCGGGCGCAGTATCGCGGGAGGAAGGAACATGTTTGAGGCGGTAGAAATCTCGCGGGAAATCACCGGGTCGGGGCAAAATCTGCTCCTGTGCGGGGATGTTTACCAGCAGCAGCCCGCGCTGTCAGCGCTGGCGGGGCAGGTGCAGGCGGTGTATATTGATCCGCCGTTCATGACGGGGGAGACGTTCACGCGCCGCCGCCGCTTCGGCACGTCCGGCTGGAAAACGGGCCGCCCGATGCCCGAATATCCGGCGTATATCGACCGCTTTGCCGACACGAAGGAATATCTGGAACTGCTGCGCTCACTGATTGCGTGCGCGAAAGACCTCTTGCTGCCCACGGGCGTGCTGTATCTGCATCTGGACTGGCGGACGAGCGCGTATGCCCGCTTGCTGTGCGACGAGATCTTCGGGGAGGATATGTTCCTGAACGAAATCGTCTGGAGCTACGAGAGCGGCGGACGCGCGAAGAAATACTTCAGCCGCAAGCACGATACCATCCTGCTTTACGCGCGCTCGAAGGACTACCACTTCGACTTGCGGCGCGTTCCGCTGGCGCGCGCGGAGCACCGCAAGAACCACATGCGCCGCTGCGTGGACGAGAACGGGCGGAGTTACAGCCAAATCACCACCGGCGGCAAGGTCTACCGCTACTACGACGATGCGCCGGTATATCCGGGCGACGTGTGGAGCGACATCAGCCATTTGCAGCAGAAAGACCCGGAGCGCACGGGCTATCCGACGCAGAAGCCGCTGAAGCTGCTGGAGCGTCTGCTGCTGCCCGTCGTGCGCGAAGGGGACATGGTGGCGGATTTATGCTGCGGCAGCGGCACGGCGATGGAAGCCGCGCAGTCGCTGGGCTGCCGCTTTGTCGGCGTGGACAAAAGCCCGGAGGCGATTCTGACCACAGCGAGCCGCTTGGAGTGCAGCGACCTGACGATTGACTGCCCCTGCACGATGGACGAAACGCCGCTGGAAGGGGAGTACAACGGCCACGGCGGGATGCTGCTGCTGACGGGCTTCCACGCCGCGCACCCGTCCTTCCCGAAGACCGAGCAGCAGCTGGACACGCTGGAAAGCTGGAGTGTGGGCAAAATCACGCCGGAGGGGCTGCAAGTGATGCAGCGCTTCCGCCGAAGCCGGAAACAGCCGGAACTGCCGTGGTTCTGCGTTCTGCCGGAAGGGTGCGGGGACATCGCCGTATCGACGGTGGACGCGGCGGGGCGGAAGAGAGTGTATCGGTGGAAAGAATAATTGCTGTTTTTTCCAATGACAAAACAAAAAATACTTGACAAATGAAACAACTTATGTTATGGTGAAAATGGAAACATGAAAGCCGCTTTGGACAAACATCGTCCGAAAGAGGTGAATCCGTTGCACACGCCCATGAACGCAGCATAAGCGCAGTACGACACGACGAGAAATGCGAGGAATGAACATGAAACGATGGTTTCTGCCGATTCTGCTGGTGATGATCCTGCTGAACCCGGTGTACGCCGCCTTTGCGGAAACGCCGGAATCCACCGTCCTGACAGTCGCCTGTGAAGAGCACGACGTGTGGTGGATGCAAAAAGCCGCTGACCGCTTCAGCGAACAGCATCCGGGCGTGGAAGTGCGCTTTGAGATTATGACAACCGAGCAAATGGACGATGCGCTGGAAAACGGCACGAACGTTGACATGTTCCTGACGGTGAGCAATTTCACCAATTTAGACCGTTTGGTGCATCAGGGGCTGATTGCGCCGCTGTCCTCCGAAACCCTGCTTGCGAACATGACGAAGATGTACACGCCTTTCCGCGATTATGTGACCTATCAGCAGCAGGTGTATGCCTATCCGCGCGCAGTGCTTGCGAACACGCGCACGGTGAACACGGAGCTTCTGCGGATGTACGGCAGCTTCCTCGGCGAAGTGCCGACGACGATGAGCGAGTACATCGAGCAGATGCGCAAGTGGTATGACACGTCCATCACCGTCGGCAGTGACAGCAGCTTTACCGACCAGAACGTGCCGGAAACGCTGCTGGAATACACGCTGGATGAGCTGGTGATTGCGTACCTGTGCGAATACTATCAGACGGATGGCACGCGGGGGACGTACCGCGATTTCAGCACTTCGGATTTTGCAGATATGCTGGACAGCTTGGACTTTCTGCGCGTGGCGGATTTTCAGATGAACGAAGCGGAGGAAAAGCCGTGGAATGCCGCCGCATGGGGCGAAAAGTCAAGCAGCCTGTATACGAATGTTGGCTTCACGCCGGTTGCCATCGGCTTTGAGGAAAACGAGCAGTACATTCTGCCGCCCGCGTTTGATGCGGAGGGCGAACCGTGCATCATCACCTACTTGCAGATGCTTGTCATCCGCGCGGACAGCGAGAAACAGGCGCTGGCGAACGCGTTTATCGAAGCTGTGGCGGAATCCGACATTGGCGACAAGTCGAACTTCGAGCTGTTCGAGGATACCGACGGGTTGGTGAATCCGGGCGTGACGGAGGAAGAACTGCAAGCCTACCGCGAGATGCTGCCGCACTTTGACCTGCACACCGGGGCGATTATTTCCGGCATGTTCTGGGGCGAGGAGAGTGCGACGGATGTCCTGATGGCGTATTTCCACCAAAACCTGACGAAGGAAGAGGCACTGAGCAAGCTGGATGCAATGCAGAGCCAGTGGATTCAGCAGCAGCCGATGGGTGTACACTAATACTATTTCCAGATTCAACTGCGCCATCTGCTTGCGCCTTTTCCCTTCTGGCGTCCGCTCATTCTACTTAGCGTAGCGCTGCTACGCTGCGTTTCATTCACGTTAGCCAGAATGAAAAATTCGCGGCGCATCTTGGCGCATTCTTATCTGGAAATAGTATAAGCAGCAACCAAATAAATAGCGGCGCATGTGCATCCCTTCGCACATGCGCCGCCTTCATATATCAATATCAGTCGTCCGAATACACCCTGACCCCGCTGCCCTTCCGAATCAGCACGGGCATGGTGTCCAGCGGCGCATCAATGCGCACGGTCTGTCCGCCGGCGTATTCCGCGCCTGTCGCGGCATCCATCCAGTCAGCCCCTGCGGGCAGGTACACGTCGCGCACTCTTGCGCCCGCTTCCAGCACCGGGGCAACCAGCACATCCGCGCCGAAGAGGTACTCATCCTCCACAGACCAAGCGGCTTTATCCGCCGGGAAGCCGTAGAACAGGGGACGCATGACTGGGTCGCCGTGCTCGTGGGCGGCGCGCATCACCTCGCGGATGTACGGGCGCATCCGCTCACGCACGAACAGGTACTTCCGCAGAATCTCGTACACCTCGTCGCCGAACGACCAGACTTCGTTGCTCTGACCGCTTGTCAGCTGGCGCACGTCGCCGATGTACTCCTGCTCGCGCTCATACCACGGGCTGCGTTCGCCGTGCATCCGGAATACCGGGCAGAAGCACGCCCACTGGAACCAGCGCACCAGCAGCTCGCGGAACGCCAGGTCATCCACCTGACCGCCGAGGAAGCCGCCAATGTCGCTCGTCCACCACGGAATGCCTGCCATGCCCATGCTCAGACCCGCTTGCAGCTGCTCCCGCATCGCGCGGAAGGTGGAGGAAATATCGCCCGACCAAGTGAGAACGGCGTATTTCTGGCTGCCCGCCCATGCGCAGCGCACAAGCGACAGAATCTCCGTTTCGCCCGCCTCGCGCAATCCATCGTAGAAGCACTTTGCGTAGCCGACGGGGTAGGTGTTTGTGCATTGCAGGGCAGGGCCTGCGTAATAGCGGTAGTTGTCAAAGTCATACGGCCCGTATTCCGGCTCGGACTCGTCCAGCCAGAAGCAGCGGATGCCATACTGGTAGTAGTTCTTCTTGCACTGCTCCCAGACGAATGCCTGCGCTTCCGGGTTCGTCGCGTCGAAGAAGAATGTGTTGCCCATCCACGTCATAACAATCGCGTTGCCGCGGTCAGCCGTCACCAGCAAGCCGCGCTCTGCCATTTCGCCGAAGTTGACGCTCTTTTCGTCGATGGTCGGCCACACGGATACAACCGTCTCCACGCCCATTGCTTTCAATTCGTCCACCATCGCCTGCGGATTCGGCCAGTCCCGCGGCTCAAAGCGGAAATCACCCTGCCGCGTCCAGTGGAAGAAGTCGACGACAATGGCATCCAGCGGCAGCCCGCGGCGCTTCATTTCGCGCGCGACGGACAGCAGTTCCTCCTGCGTCCGGTAGCGCAGCTTGCACTGCCAGTAGCCCATGCCGTATTCGGGCATCATAGGGGTGCGCCCGGTTGCGGCGGTGTAGTTCGCTTCGATGTCCGCCGGGGTGTCGCCCGCCGTGATGAAATAATCCAGCTTTTTGGTGGATTTTGCCGACCACTCCGTCACATTCGTGCCGAACGCCGCCGTACCGATTGCCGGATTGTTCCACAGGAAGCCGTAGCCGCGGCTGGACACGAAGAACGGCACGCTTGATTGCGAATTGCGGTGCGCCAGCTCCAGCACAGAGCCTTTCTTGTTCAAATGGCGATCCTGATACTGCCCCATGCCGAAAATCATCTCGTCGTCATATGCCTCGAAGCGCGCGGTGAGGGAGAAATCCGTGCCGCCGGGGATGGGCTTGAGTTCGCGCGCCGGAACGCGCAGCGGGACGCAGTAGCGGTTGATGCGGTCACGGTTGCGCCAATATTCCGCCGTCAGCACCTCGCCGCGCTGGTTCAGGAACGTAATCCACCCCTCGGTGGAGATTTTCGCGGTGATTTTGCCGTTCGTCAGCGTCCATTCTGTGCCGGTTTGGTGGTACTTCGCCCACTCCTTGCCCTTGTACCACGGGTCGGTCGTGTCGATGACTTCGCTGCGGATGACGACGTCCGTCGCTTCAACCGGTTCGGTCAGCGCCCAGTCGTGGTCGTCCATGCCCGGCTCGGCGCTCATGCGCACGCGCAGACTGTCCTTGCCCCAAGGGTCAATCCAGCATTCGCTTCTGCCATCGTGGATGATGAGCCGGTGATTCTGCTGCTCTATGCGCATGGAAAACGCCTCCTTATCGTAGTACGAAGGGGAAAATTAGCATTTTGCGGCTTCCAGCAGTCCGCGCTTGACGTCCCAAAGCTTCTGGGAGAGGTCAACGTAGTAGGTGTGAGGGTTCTCGAAGCGCTTCACTTCGTCCCACAGCGTGTGAATCTGCTGGCGGCAGTATGCCTTGATGTCGTTCAGTTCCGGCAGCTCGTAGACGAGTTCGCCGTTCTGGAAAATCGGCACCTGCAGTTCGCGCACGGTGAAGTCGGTCAGTTCCTTGGTCTTCCACGTCGCGTTCGGGTCGAAGATGACGTGCGGCTTCGTCGGGTCAATGACCTCGTCGCGCAGGGTCAGCTCGTCGGCAATCGCCTTGCCGCTCTCGCGGTCGTAGAGGCGGTACAGGCGCTTGAAGTGCGGGTTGGTAATCTTTGCTGTGTTCTCACTGACCTTGATTTTCGGGATGATGTTGCCCTCGTCATCCTCAATCGCCGCCAGCTTGTACACGCCGCCGAAAACGGGGTTCGATTTGCTCGTAATCAGCCGTTCGCCCACGCCGAAGGTGTCCACCTGCGCACCCTGCATCATCAGGTCGCGGATGAGGTATTCGTCCAGCGAGTTCGACGCGGTAATCTTGCAGTTCGGCAGGCCCGCCTCGTCGAGCATCTTGCGTGCCTTCTTGGACAAGTACGAAATGTCGCCGGAGTCCAGACGGATGGCGAAATTGGTGATGCCGCGCGGCAGCAGAATCTCCTTGAACGCGCGGATAGCGTTCGGCACGCCGGATTTGAGCGTGTTGTAGGTGTCAACCAGCAGCGTCGCGTTGTCGGGGTACAGCTCGCAGTAGGTCTTGAAGGCGTCGTATTCCGTCGGGAACATCTGCACCCACGAGTGCGCCATCGTGCCGCCCGCCGGAACACCGTAGAGCACGTCCGTCAGCGTGCACGCCGTGCCTGCCACGCCGCCGATGTACGCCGCGCGCGCGCCGATGACCGCGCCGTCCGCTCCCTGCGCACGACGGGAGCCGAATTCCAGCACAGCGCGTCCCTGCGCCGCGCGGACGATGCGGTTCGCCTTCGTTGCAATCAGCGACTGGTGGTTAATCTCCAGCAGCAGATACGTTTCAATCAGCTGCGCCTCAATCGCGGGCGCACGGACGGTCAGCAGCGGTTCGCCGGGGAACACGGGCGTGCCTTCCGGGACGGCGTAAATGTCGCCGTGGAACTTGAAGTTCTTCAGGTAAGTGAGGAAGCCCTCGTCGAAGATTCCCTTGCCGCGCAGATAAGCAATATCGTCATCAGAGAAATGCAGCTGCTGGATGTACTCGACAATCTGCTCCAGCCCCGCGGCAATCGCGAAACCGCCGCCGTCAGGCACGTTGCGGAAGAACACGTCGAAATACACATTGCGCTTGTAGAAACCGTTGCGGTAGTAGCCGTTGCCCATCGTGAGTTCATAGAAATCACAGAGCATCGTCGGGTTTTCCTGCGGTCGATTTGCCATTGCTTTGCCCATCCTGTTCTATCTTATTTGTCGAAATTTGTCACATTGATTTGCAGTCCGCGCATCACATCGAGCGCCTTTTCGTGCAGCGCCTCGTCATTGGACGCGCAAAGCGACGCATCCACGGACACGCGCGCTTCCGGCAGCGCTGCCTTGCACAGCACGGCGTTTGAAATCACGCAGATGTTCGTGACCACGCCGACCAGCTCGATTTCCTGATACGGGTGCGTGCGCAGGTAGCAGAGCATCTCCATCGAGCCGAAAGACGGCTTGAAGAACACCATGTCCTGCTTTTGGCGGCACGCCGCTGTTTCCCCGAACAGGCGGTGTCCAGGCGTTCCGGCGATGCAGTGCGGCACGGGGAGATTTTTCCCCTCCTGCGTGGTCGGGTAGTCGTCATTGTGCGTATCCAGCGTGAACATCACGTCGTCGCCGCGGCTGTGATACAGGCGGATTTTCTCAGCAATCCCGTGGTCAAGCGTGACTGCCTTCTCAAAGCCGAGAGAACCGTCCACAAAGTCCTTCTGGTAGTCCACGACAATCAGGCATCGTTTGCCCGTCTCCATGCTCCGTTCGCCTCCTCTTTATCGAGTACCATTTCTTATTATACAACGGAAAATCGGTTTCGTAAAGGAAAAAATGCGCAAGCGTAAGAATTCCGCAAAGGGAAAACGAAATCTGTGTGAACGCATGGACATTCGGCGCAAAACGTGGTAGACTGGAACGGATTATTCAATAAAGGGGCGAAATTTGCCGTGAAGCTCAACACCAAGCGTACCATGCTGGTCGGTCTGGCGTTCTTGTCCATCTGCATTTTCTGGCAGATGTATGACAGCGTGATGACGCTGATTCTGACGGATACTTTCCACCTGAACGAGACGATTGCGGGCGCGGTCATGGCGGCGGATAATGTGCTGGCGCTGTTCCTGCTGCCGCTCTTCGGCGCTCTGTCGGATAAGACGAACACGCGCATTGGCCGCCGTATGCCCTACATCATTGGCGGTACAGCGGCGGCGGTCATACTGATGAACCTGCTGCCTGTGCTGGACAACGCCTATGCCGCGTCGCCCTCGCCGCTGATTTTGGGGCTGTTCATCGCGGCGCTGGCGCTGCTGCTCGTTGCGATGGGCGTGTACCGCTCCCCGGCGGTGGCGCTGATGCCGGATGTGACCCCGAAGCCCCTGCGCAGCCGCGGCAATGCCGTCATCAACCTGATGGGCGCGGTCGGCGGCATTCTGTATCTGGCGCTGGCGGCGGTGCTGTACCCCGCGTCGCGCAAGGTGGCGGGCCATGTGGACTATCAGCCGCTGTTTATCATCGTGTCGCTGATTATGGCAGTATCGGTGCTTGCGCTTGCGCTGACGGTGAAGGAAAAGAGGCTGTCCGAAGAGAACCGCGCGCTGGAGAAGCAGCACCCGGATTGGAACCTCGCCGCGAAGGATGAATCGGGCAACGAAGTGCTGCCGAAGGAGGTCAAGCGGTCATTGACCTTCCTGCTGGCGTCTATTTCGCTCTGGTTTATCGCCTATAACGGCGTGACGACGTGGTTTACGAAGTACATTGAGCAGGTGATGGGCGAGGGCTTGGGCGGCGCATCAACGTGCCTGCTCGTCGCGACGGCGGGCGCGATTTGCTCCTACATCCCGATTGGTGCTTTGGCGGCGAAAATCGGGCGCAAGCGGACGATTCAGCTAGGCGTTGCCCTGCTGACGCTCTGCTTCCTGCTCGGCTTCGTCCTTACCTGCATGTCGAGCGTTATCACACCGGTGATGTACGTCGTTTTTGCCTTGGTCGGTCTGGCGTGGGCGGCGATTAACGTCAACTCTCTGCCGATGGTAGTGGAAATGTGCCGCGGCAGCGACATCGGGCGCTTCACGGGCTACTACTACACGTTTTCGATGGTTGCGCAGGTCGTCACGCCGATTGCTGCGGGTTCTTTGATGCGCGCCATCGACTACCGCGTGCTTTTCCCTTATGCTGCGGTTTTCTCCACCCTGAGCTTCGTCACGATGTGCTTCGTCCGCCACGGCGACGCGAAGGCGGAGGCGAAGAAGGGACTGGAAGCATTCGAGGACATGGATGTGGAATAAGTGCAAGAAATGTGGAATCTTTGTGGATAACAATAGCCGCTGCGGGCAAAACGCGGCGGCTTTTTGAATGGGGGGGATTTTGCGCGCCTGAATTATGCCCATAGACGCGGTTCTCCATGCAACAAACAAAATCAATTATGGGAGTGTGCGCTGCGAAGCAGTCCAGAGGGCGACCGCAAAGCCCTCTGG
>CEAA01002550.1_pt1 | contig 12110 bp, 8 predicted proteins | sample 557551 | NCBI WGS metagenome assembly CEAA01 (sample SAMEA3182115, study PRJEB8094) | gut metagenome | biome: human; feature: gut; material: Stool; isolation source: human stools | place: Canada | collected 2013-06-11
CTCGGCGCGAGCCTGAACGTCACGACCATCCTGAACGTCGGCAGAATGTCGCTGACCGTCATGCTCTTTACGCTCCTTACCTGCTTCGGCGGCGGCTACTTCATTGGCCGCGCGCTGGGGCTGGACTGGAAGCTCTCGAACCTCATCTCCGCGGGCACCGGCATCTGTGGCGGCAGCGCCATCGCGGCGGTCGCACCCGTCATCGACGCCAAGGACAGCGACATCGCCTACGCCCTCTCCGCCACCTTCCTCTTTGATATGGCGATGATCGTGCTCTTTCCCATCATGGGCCGCGCGATGGGCCTTTCCGACATGGCCTACGGCCTGTGGACGGGCACGGCAGTCAACGATACCTCCAGCGTCGTCGCCGCAGGCTATGCCTTCAGCGAGGGCGCGGGCGACTTCGCCACCATGGTCAAGCTCACGCGCACGCTCGCCATCATCCCGACGGTGGTGGTGTTCTCGTTTGTGAGTATGCACCTGAAGAAAAAGGAAGCCGCCGCGTCCGGCGGCGCAGTGCAGATCAAGTGGAAGAGCGTCTTCCCGTGGTTCATCCTCGGCTTTCTCGCCATGGCGGTGCTCAGCAGCGTGGGCGTGATCCCCGCGGCAGCCGCGGCGGCGCTCAAAAAGGTCAGCAAGTTCCTCATGGTCACGGCGCTCGCCGCCGTGGGATTGAACACGAGCTTCGCCGAAATGAAAAAGTCCGGCGCGGCCCCGATGGTGCACGGCTTCCTGATCTCCGCGCTCGTCGTCCTCGTGGCGCTGGCCGTGGAGTACTTCATGGGCATCCTGCCGTTCTGACATACCGCAGCGCCCGGGGAGATCGCCCCGTGAGCGGCGCTTACAAGGAAAGGAGAACCTCCAATGAAAAAACAGTTATGCTCTCTGCTGACAGCTCTCGCTCTGGCCGTCGGCCTTCTGCCGTCCGCGGCTCGCGCCGCGGAAAATGCGCCGTCCTTTGCCGACGTTCCCGCTGCCGCGTGGTACGCGGACGCGGTGCAGTACGTCTATGAAAACGGTCTTATGACCGGTGTTTCGGAGAGCGCGTTTGCGCCGGACGGCACAGCGACGCGCGGCCAGATCGTCACCATTCTCTGGCGTCTCGCGGGCAGTCCCGTCGTCAACTATGCCATGCGCTACGCCGATGCGGACGAGGGCGCGTGGTACGGCGAGGCCGTGCGCTGGGCAGCTTCGACCGGCGTCGTTACCGGCTATACCGAGAGCAGCTTCGGCCCGAACGACGCCATTACGCGCGAGCAGCTCGCCGCGATCCTCTACCGCTATATTAAAACGCAGGGGCAGGGCTTTACCGGTATGTGGTACTTCCCACTGCGCTATGACGATGCGGCCAGCATCAGCGATTGGGCGGACGAGGCGATGCACTGGTGCGTGATGAAGGGTGTCCTCAACGGCACGGGCGAAACGACGCTCAGCCCCCAGCTTACCGCGACGCGCGCGCAGTTGGCGGCCATCCTCCGGCGCTTCTGTGAGCTGCCCAAGGAAGCCGTAAGCGGGAGCACCGCGCAGACCGCCTATGACCGTGCGTCGGCCTACCTGACCGCCGCCGTGAGCGCGCCGCGCTACGGCAGTCTCGGCGGCGAGTGGACGGTGCTGGCCCTCGCCCGCGGCGGCGCGGACACGGAAACCGCGTATTTCACCGACTATTACGCCGCGCTCGAGCAGACCGTCCGCGAAGCAAACGGCGTGCTGAGCGAACGCAAGTACACTGAGTACAGCCGCGTCATTCTCGCGCTCTCCGCGCTCGGGAAGGACGCGCGGGATGTCGCGGGCTTTGATCTGACACTTCCGCTCGGCGACTACGAAAAGACGGCGGCGCAGGGCGTGAACGGCGTGATCTACGCGCTCCTCGCGCTCGACAGCCGCGACTATCCCATGCCGCAGAACGCGGCGGCAAGCACGCAGGCGACGCGGCAGCTGTATGTGGATGCTATCCTAGCCGCTCAGCTTGCAAACGGCGGCTGGAGCTTCATGGGCGAGGACGCCGATCCCGACCTGACCTCCATGGCCTTACAGGCGCTGGCGAAGTATCGGGAGCAGAGCAGCGTCCGGCCCGCAGTCGACCGCGCGCTCGTGTGCCTGAGCGCCATGCAGAACGCGGACGGCGGCTTCTCCTCTTGGGGAAGTGAGAACGCCGAGAGCTGCGCGCAGGTGCTCCTTGCGCTCAACGCGCTGGGCCTTGACACGGACGACAGCCGCTTCGTGAAGAACGGCCACAGCGTGCTCGACGCGCTGCTGACCTATCAGAACGCGGACGGCGGCTTCTGCCACGAGCGCGGCGGGGAAACGAATCTCATGGCAAGCGAGCAGGCAGCCTGCGCCCTCGCGTCGCTCGTCCGCGCCGAGCGCGGCGAGAGCAGCTTCTACCGGATGGCGGCGCTGACGCAGCCTGCCGCCTGATGGCATAGCAGCACCGAAACGAAAGGAGGGAGACGGACATGAAAACGGCAAAGCGCCTTTGTGCGGCGCTGCTGGCGCTTGCACTGATATTCACTCTTGCGGGCTGCAATGCACAAACGACGGAGCCGACGCCGACACCCACGCCGGCGCAGAGCGAAACGCCCGCGCCCGATGCGGCGCAGGATGCGCCCGCCACGTCCGCTCCCTCTGAAACCGAACGGCAGGAGGCAGAGACTCCTGCCGCTCCGCCAGTCGGAGAACAGCAGCCAGTGGAAAGCGGTGTGCCGGAGGGAAACGCCTCCGACGCATTGCCGACAGGCGGCAGCTCCGACTCACAGGACAGCTCTTCCAACAAACCCGATGCATCACCGGAGAGCACCGTGCCGACGTGTACGGTCTCCATCTCCTGCGCGGCGATTCTGGAAAATCTCGACCGGCTCAACGCGGAGAAGGCTGATCTGATCCCTGCGGACGGCGTTCTGCTGGCTCCGACCGCAGTGGAATTTACCGAGGGCGAGAGCATATTTGACGTGCTCAAGCGCGTGTGCCGCGAGAACAAAATACACATGGAGTTTTCCGAAACGCCGGTCTACCAGTCCGCCTACATCGAGGGCATCGGCAACCTTTACGAGTTCGACTGCGGCGAGGGCTCGGGCTGGATGTACCGCGTGAACGGCGAATTTCCCAACTACGGCTGCTCGCGCTATACCCTCGCGGACGGCGACACCGTCGAGTGGGTCTACACCTGCGACTTCGGCGCGGATGTCGGCGGAGGGCTCGGCGCATGAAGCATCACGCCTTTCTCGCCTGCCATCCGGCGGTGAATCTGCTCTATTTCGTGCTGGTACTGACGTTTTCCATGTTTTTCCTGCACCCGCTCTGCCTTGCCGTCTCGCTCTGCGCTGCGCTCTGGTGTGCCGCGCAGTTAAACGGCGGCACGGCGGTGCGGCGCACCGCCCTGTGGCTGGCGCCGACGGCACTGCTCGCCGCGCTGGTGAACCTCGCCTTCAACCATCAGGGCGCGACCATTCTGGCCTATCTCCCCTCGGGCAACCCTCTGACGCTGGAGTCCATCGCCTACGGCTTTGCCGCCGCGGCGATGCTCGCCGCCGTGGTGCTGTGGTTTTCCTGCTGGAACACGGTGATGACCTCGGACAAGCTCATGCACCTTTTCGGGCGCGTCGTGCCCGCCCTCTCGCTCCTGCTGTCCATGACGCTGCGCTTTGTGCCCCGCTTTCAGGCAAAGCTCCGGGAGGTGACGGCGGCGCGGCGGGGCATGGGACTGTACGCGGAAAAGGGCCGGCTTCAAAAGCTCAAGAGCGCCGTGACGGTCTTTTCCGTTATGGTGACATGGAGCCTTGAGAACGCCGTGGAGACGGCGGACAGCATGAAAAGCCGCGGCTACGGACTGCCGGGCCGCACGGCCTTTTCCCTCTATCGCTACAGCCGCCGCGACAGGCTGCTGCTTTTGTGGCTGGCGCTCTGCGGCGCTTACGTCGCCGCGGGCTGGGCGCTCGGCGGCGTGAAGTGGCGCTACTATCCCACGGCGCGCGGCGTGCTGACGCCGTATTCCGCGAGCGTGCTGCTCGCGTATTTTCTGCTCTGCCTGACGCCGGTGCTGCTGCAAAGAAAGGAGGCGCGCACATGGAGCTCTATCGCGTCAAAAGCCTGACCTTTACCTACCCCGGGCAGTTCGCGCCCGCCCTGCGGGACGTGAGCCTGACGCTCTGCGCGGGCGAGTTTGTCACGCTCTGCGGGCTTTCCGGCAGCGGCAAAAGCACGCTCCTCCGCCAGCTCAAGACCGCGCTCGCGCCCAACGGCGTTCGTTCGGGCGCGGTCCTTTTCGCCGGCCGCCTGCTCTCCGACGTTTCGCCGCGCGAGCAGGCGGAGCGCATCGGCTTTGTGCAGCAAAGCCCGGAAAACCAAATCGTCACCGACAAGGTCTGGCACGAGCTGGCCTTCGGGCCGGAGAGCCTCGGGTACGATACGCCCACCATCCGCCGCCGCGTCGCCGAGATGGCGGGCTTTTTCGGCATGGAGAGCTGGTTCCACCGCGAGACAGCGTCGCTCTCCGGCGGACAAAAGCAGCTTTTGAACCTGGCCGCCGTGCTGACGCTGCAGCCGGACGTGCTCATTTTAGACGAGCCGACCGCACAGCTTGACCCCATCGCGGCGGCGGACTTTCTCGCCGCGCTCGCACGGGTCAACCGGGAGCTGGGGACGACGGTGCTGCTCTCCGAGCAGCGGCTGGAGGAGGCGCTGCCCCTCTCCGACCGCGCCGTTGTGCTGGACGGCGGAGCGGTCCTCGCGGACGGCGCGCCCCGCGCCGTGGGCGCGCAGCTGCGCACGGCGGGACACGAGCTGTTCCGCGCCATGCCCGCCGCCATGCGCGTGTGGGCGGCGGTAGAGAACGACCTTCCCTGTCCCGTCTCCGTGCGGGAGGGGCGGGACTGGCTGGCTGACTTTGCCGCCTCGCACCCCCTCAAAAGCCTGCCGGAGCGCCCGCTGCCCGCACCCTCGGAGGAGACGGTCGTAACCGTCTCGGATGCGTGGTTCCGCTATACGCCGGACGCGCCGGACGTGCTGCGCGGGCTGGAGCTGACGGTGCGGCGGGGCGAACTTTTCGCCATCCTCGGCGGCAACGGCGCGGGCAAATCCACCACGCTCCGGCTGCTGGCGGGCCTGCAAAAGCCCTATCGCGGAGAGGTCCGCGTCACCGGCAAAACGGCGCTTCTGCCGCAGGAGGTGCAGACGCTTTTTGCCCAAAAAACCGTGCGCGAGGACCTTGCCGAGGTCACCTCCGACGAAGCGATGCTCGCCTATGTCACCGCACTCTGCCAGCTGGAAACGCTGCTGGACCGTCACCCCTACGACCTTTCCGGCGGCGAGCAGCAGCGCGCGGCGCTGGCAAAGATCTTGCTTACGCGGCCCGATATCCTGCTCCTCGACGAGCCAACGCGCGGACTGGACGCGGCCTTCAAGGCTGAGCTGGCTGAGCTTCTGCAAAGCCTGCTCGCGCAGGGCGTGACCGTCGTCCTGGTCAGCCACGATGTCGAATTTTGCGCCGCCTACGCGCAGCGCTGCGCGCTCTTTTTCGACGGCTCCATCGCCTCTGATGGCGCGCCCCGGGAGTTTTTCGCGCTCAACCGCTTCTACACCACGGCGGCGAACCGCATGGCGCGCGGCCGGCTGCCCGAAGCCGTGACGGCGGAGGACGTCATTGCCGCCTGCGGCGGCAGGGAAGCGCCCCAAAAAGAGCGGCGGGAGCCTCCGCCGCAGCCGCCGAAGGCGGCGGATATACCCGCCGCGCCGCCGGAAAAGCGAAGGCTTTCCCCGCGCACGGCCGCCTCCGCTCTGGTCGCCCTTCTGCTCATCCCCCTGACGCTGGTGTTCGGCCCCAAGCTGCTGGGCGACCGGAGCTACTACGCCGTTTCGCTGCTGATGGTGCTGGAGGCCATGCTGCCGTTCTTCCTTACCTTCGAGGGGCGCAACCCCCGTGCGCGGGAGCTGGTCGTGACTGCGGTGCTCTGTGCGCTGGGCGTGGCGGGCCGTGCGGCCTTTTTCATGCTGCCCCAGTGCAAGCCCGTGCTGGCATTGACGATCCTTGCGGGCGCGGCCCTGGGCGGGGAGACGGGCTTTCTCGTGGGCGCGGCGACGATGCTGGTCTCTAACATCCTCTTTTCGCAGGGGCCGTGGACGCCGTGGCAGATGCTGGGCATGGGGCTGTGCGGCTTTCTCGCGGGGCTGGTGTTCCACAGGGGCAGAGCGCCGAGAAATCGGGGGACGCTCTGCGTCTTCGGCGTAGTGAGCGCGTTTGCCGTCTACGGTATCCTGCTCAACGCCTACTCCGCGCTGCTCGCCACAGGCGCGCTGACGTGGCAGAGTCTTGCGGTCTACTGCGCCTCCGGCTTTGCAATGGATGCGGTGCAGGCCATCTCCACGGTGATTTTCCTCTGGTTTTTCACCGAGCCGATGCTCGATAAGCTTGAGCGTGTCAAAATCAAATACGGCTTCGCGTGATGACCGCTCGCCGCATTGCCCCCGAAAATACGGCCGGAGACAGCGGCGAGCCGGTGTACCCCAGCCGCGCAATGCCGGCAGCGCGTCACGCCACGCCGATACTCGCAAAAAATGCCTGTGATGCTGTAACATCACAGGCATTTTGTCATGGCATATCAGTATGGATGCCGACCAAACCGGGACCCCACAAGGTGGGGCGGCGCGGGTGCGCCGTCACAAGTATTTTGCGCAGCAAGATCTTGGCGCAGGGGCAATTCACTTGCCCCGAGCATGTTCGATTTCCTTGGGGTGGAGCGACCACAGGGAGCGGAACCCAAAAATAAGACCATCTGCCAAAGGCAGATGGTCTTATTTTTGGCGCAGCGGGTGGGATTCGAACCCACGTGAGGTTTCCCTCAAACTGATTTCGAGTCAAGTTGCCAAAACCGAACCTAGCGGAATTTGACGGAAGATAACGGCAGATGCGAGAACCCCGAAAATGCCGTGTTTTCAAGGCTTTCCGCACCTCTTTGCATCGAAAACGCAGTGAAAATCCGAGTCAGAGAGTCTCCTCCGATTTCACCGAGTTCTAACGGATTTTCGGAAAAGCCTATTAGAATTTTTGATAGAACCGAGCGTTTTTTCGCTCCAAAATCACGCTTTTGGCGGTGCGTGAAAAGCACCGGTTATGCCGAACTGCACCAAAAGTCATGTAGGAAAATGCCGGGTCGGAATCAAAACTGCCGTTATCGGCAAAAATATATATGAAGATAGGCTTTTAACGATTGATTTTTTGCCGATAATGTGGTATACTGATAACAGTAACTTCGGAGGGCAGGAAGATGAAATATTTATCCGTAAAAGAGATAGCGGCGCTTTGGAATACCTCCGAGCGCAGCGTCCGCAACTACTGCGCGGCAGGTCGCGTCCCCGGCGCTTTTCTGACGGGTAAGACCTGGACCATTCCCGAAAACGCCGAGAAGCCCGAACGGAGCAATAAAAGCAAACCCGCGCTGCAGACTTTGGCTGATATTCTCAAAGAGGAAAAGCGCAGCCGGACCCACGGCGGAATTTATCATAAAGTGCAAGTGGAACTGACCTATAATTCCAATCACATGGAGGGCAGCCGCCTGACCCACGAGCAGACTCGCTTTATTTTTGAAACAAACACCGTTGGCATCACCGAGGAAGGCGTGCGGGTGGACGATATCATCGAAACCGCCAATCACTTCCGCTGTATCGACGAGGTCATCGAATGCGCAAAATCGCAGCTCAGCGAGAAATTTATCAAACATCTGCATTTTATCCTGAAAACCGGAACAAGCGACGCAAGGAAAGACTGGTTTGCCGTCGGCGAATACAAAAAGCTGCCGAATGAGGTCGGCGGACGGGAAACGACCTTGCCCGAGGAAGTGTCGGCGGAAATGAAAAGACTGCTCGATGAGTATAACGGCAAGAAAACAATGAAGCTTGAAGATATCCTTGCGTTTCATGTGCGGTTTGAGCGCATCCACCCTTTCCAGGACGGCAACGGACGTGTCGGCCGGCTGGTTATGTTCAAGGAATGTTTGAAACATAATATCGTGCCGTTTATTATTGAGGACAGCATAAAAATGTTCTATTACCGCGGATTGCAGGAGTGGGACCGGGAAAACGGCTATCTCTCCGACACCTGCCTCTCGGCACAGGATACATTCAAGAAATACCTAGATTATTTCAGAATCCCGTATGAAAACTGAAAACCTCACGCACGGATCGTATAAAGCTGTGCGTGAGGTTTCTGCAATATATCACCTTTGCGAAAATGATAAGATAGCGCCCTCGCAGCAGCGCTGTTTTAGGTTGCTGTACGAACTTGAAATAACGATTGTGCGGTAGTGTCTTATTTTATTTTGCACTTGACAGCAACGGAAAAAGCAGAAAGTTATCGAATAATATTCGAAGTTCGGCGTAAAAGCGTCGAATTATCTTGAAAAAAAGACGCTCTTGTGATATAATATAGATTATTAAACTGTAGTTTTTTCAAATGTGAGGTTTCAAATGATGAAAGCAAGTTATAAAAAGCTGTGGAAACTCCTTGTTGACAAAGAAATGAGTAAATCAGACTTGCATAAAGCCACGGGACTCTCTTCCAGCACGATGACAAAACTCCGCCGCAGTGAGGATGTTTCTATGGAGGCTCTCCGCAAAATCTGTACTGTCCTCGACTGCAATATTGCTGATATCGTTGAGTTTGAAAAAAGAGATAATTAAGAAAATATGGGATAAGCAATATTGAATGCCGAGGATATACTATGTTAAAGAAAGAAGAACAATATAGTTATAATTTTATTGATCTCTTTGCGGGAGCTGGAGGGCTTTCGGAAGGTTTTCTTCAAGCTGGTTTCAAGCCGGTAGCTCATGTGGAGATGAATGAATTTGCCGCTAAGACACTCGAAACGAGAAGTGCCTACTACTATCTTAAAGGCACAGATAATCTCGGTTTATATAAAAAATATCTCACTGGGAAGATATCCCGCGATGAGTTTATGAAACAGATTCCCGCTTCAATAACAAAAACCATAATCAAGGAAACGATGTCGGATGAAACCTTACCATCTATTTTTAGGACCATTGATGGAATAATGAAAATCAGAGGCATCTCCAAGATGGATGTTATTGTAGGCGGTCCCCCATGTCAGGCGTATTCACTTGTCGGAAGGGCGCAAAGCAGCCATATGGAAGTCCCAATGGCTGAGGACCCGCGTAATTATCTGTACAAACTGTACGCACGTTTTCTAAAACGCTATCAGCCTCGAATGTTTGTCTTTGAAAATGTTACGGGCATCGAATCTGCTAACAACGGAGCAACATGGAAAAACATTCAGAAGTATCTGAAGCGAGTCGGTTATGAAATTGAGTGTAGAGAGCAGAATGCTCGCACCTTCGGTGTACTTCAAAATCGCCGCAGGATGATTATTGTCGGGTGGTTAAAGCAGAGCGGATTGAAATATCCGGACTTTCTTGAAATCAAAACTGATGCTATCGTCAATGATCTTTTGGCTGACCTGCCGAAATTGCATCCAGGCGAGAGCAGCGACAAATACGCAAGAACAAAAGCAAGCAGTTATGTTATAGGTTCCGGCATACGCGCAAAGGATGATGTGCTGACGCTTCACAACAGTCGTCCGAATATAGAACGGGATATCAACATTTACAGGCGGGCAATTGAACTGTGGAACGACGGTCATAAGCGCCTTAATTACAACGACCTCCCCGATGAATTGAAGACGCATAAAAACAGACATTCATTTACGGATAGGTTTAAGGTGGTTGAGGGAGATGAATCGTACTGTCACACTATTTTGGCGCACCTTTCAAAGGACGGTCATTACTTCATTCATCCCGACTTAGAACAGAATCGCTCCATTACCGTTCGTGAAGCGGCGAGAATACAATCATTCCCTGACAGTTATTTCTTTGAGGGACCACGGACATCGCAGTTCATGCAGATAGGTAATGCGGTCCCTCCGATGATGGCAAAAGGAATCGCTATGGGAATTTTTGAACAGCTATACAAAGGAGATTCAGATGGAAGGTAACCTGCTGCTTGAACAATTCAGCAGATATAAAAAGCTGGAACTTGAGGCTTCTCCGTTCCACTTCCTTTTGGATGCGAATATTGAATTGAATCCCCACCAGATCAATGCCTTCTGCGCTGCTATCCAGGCGTTGAAAACAGGCGGCATTGTTCTTGCGGACGAGGTTGGACTCGGAAAGACCATCGAGGCCGGACTTGTGCTGAAATATGTTCTTGAGTCAGGCGCAAAGCGAGTCTTGATTGCTCTTCCGGCATCCTTGAGAAAACAGTGGGAACTGGAACTTGAGGATAAGTTTGGCTTGGAGTCGGTGATACTTGACAGGCTGACGGTGGAAAAAGACGGTTCAGACTGGCGCAAGAGACTTACCGACAATAAATCTGTCCGAATCGTTCTTACCTCCTACGACTATTCATCCAAGCTGATGAAACGGTTCCCGGAGGTGAAGTGGGATTTTATCATAATCGATGAGGCGCATAACCTGAGAAATGTATTTCATGGTACTAAACGCGCAAAGAATCTGTATGAACTGTCAAAGGGCATACCGAAGATTCTGCTGACCGCTACACCTCTTCAGAATTCGCTGACAGACCTTCACGGGCTGGTTTCTTTTATCGACCAGCGTATATTCGGCAGTGAGAAAGTCTTTAACAAACGCTACATTGAAGGACAGGATTACTCCGACCTTAAGCGTGAGCTTTCGCCGGTACTGTATCGTACACTTCGTAAAGATGTGGCGAAGTACATGAATTTCAAAAAGAGAACCTGCAAGACGGTGGACTTTACCCTGTCGCAGGATGAGATTGAATTATATCAGCGGGTAAACGACTTCTTGAAGCGTGAGCTGCTGTACTCCATACCAACATCAAACCGCGGGCTGATTATCCTTGTTATCAGAAAGTTGCTTGCATCTTCGAGTTTCGCATTGATAGAAACTTTTGAAATTCTGAAGAACAGACTCGAAAAGCTATACGAAGGCAGTAAGTCCGCAAACGCACAGGAGGGCTTCGACCTTTTCTGGAGCTATGTTGAGGATGAGATCGATGAGTCGGGCTTTGAGGAGACCGAGGGTGAGGATACCATTGTTCAGAAGCAGTTCATCCAGGCTGAACTCGAAGAGGTAAACATCATCATCGATGTGGCTAAGCGCATCAAGACAAACGCTAAGGTCAATGCCCTGAAGACTGCCATACAGATAGCTTTTGATTACCAGCAGGAACAAGGAATTCCACAGAAGGTCGTTATCTTCACGGAGTCCAAGCGTACTCAGAAGTACATAGCCGCAGAACTTCGTAAGACGGGATTCGATGACGAGGATATTCTTCTGTTTAATGGTGACTTCGATGACACCATGACGAAGGAAATATACAAGGCATGGCAGGTCAAGAACTTCGGCAAGGCAAACTACGGTCGCAGCGTGGAATATAAACACGCCATCGTGGATTACTTCCGCCATAACGCAAAGATACTGATCTGCACGGATGCAGGTTCCGAAGGTCTGAACCTGCAGTTCTGCAACATGGTCATCAACTATGACCTGCCGTGGAATCCGATGAAGATTGAACAGCGTATCGGCCGTTGCCATCGTTACGGGCAGGAACATGATGTTGTGGCAATCAATCTGCTGAACACACAGAATGCTGCCGACCAGCGTGTTTACGATATCCTCTCGAAGAAGTTTGAACTCTTTGAGGGCGTGTTCGGCGCATCGGATATCGCACTTGGCGCCTTAGAGTCAGGCACAAGTTTTGAAAAAATGGTATTGCAGATTTATCAGACCTGCGACACCACAGCGGAGTTTAAGAAAGCCTTCGATAAACTGGATCGCAAGTTGAACGCAAAGCGGGATAAGAAAGCAAGAGAACTACGCTCCCTTCTGCTTACCGAAAGCAGCGGTGCAAAGGAACAGGCGCTTGACGCCACAAAATCCGACATCGCAAAGTATCTGCACGATGTGGAGTACTGGAGTGCATTTGATGAACCGGAAGTAGACGGCAGGCTTCATTACTGGAAGGTCGATAATTGGGGTGAACAGGTTCTCGGATCTCATGGAACTCTATTCGTAGGAGCCTTCTGTGATTCTTCAAAACTACTCTTTCCGATATTGTTACTTTG
>CEAA01049010.1_pt1 | contig 11975 bp, 9 predicted proteins | sample 557551 | NCBI WGS metagenome assembly CEAA01 (sample SAMEA3182115, study PRJEB8094) | gut metagenome | biome: human; feature: gut; material: Stool; isolation source: human stools | place: Canada | collected 2013-06-11
CCTTAAGCATCATTTTAGGATGATAAGGACAACGACCGGTTGCTTTATAAAGCTTCTTGAAATTGTCAAGATTGAGATTATCAACAACAGTATTAACTATGCGAACCGGATCGTTCGCTGCTATGTTTTCATCAATTCTTCCGGGAAAAAGAACTGTTTGGTTGGGAAGGTAAGGACGAAAATGTAACTTTGCCATAACGAAAAACTTTATGCCTAAAGATACAAAAACTTTGGGTAATAACAAAGCCCGGGCTTGTGAAAGTCTGGGCTTTGTGCATAAAAAAAGGTTGTGCCAGCGTTTTGACACAACCTCGTTATTAAAATGGTTTCAGTGTATTAGTAGCCTTCGTTTTGTTTCAGCTTACCGTTAGATACATTGATCTCGGAAACCGGAATAGGCATTACGGTACGATAGTCGTCATAGTTGATCGGACCGGCCGGAACTTGGGCATTCGTTACTGCCTTTTTGTTTCTCCATGTATCCCAGGCGTTATGACCTTCACCATAAAGTTCCAGTCTGCGTTCTGTCAGAATATCATCGATAGTAACAGAAGCAACGTCTTCATAGCCGGCTATTCTTTGCTTACGCAAGTCATTGATATAGTTGGCAGGATCAGCACCACCTGCTTTTAATGCAGCTTCTGCGGCAATCAGATATACTTCGGACAGGCGGATTACTTTCGGATTATTTACATATATTTCTCCGTCGCGTCCCGGATACTTCTGGATATACCAGCCTTCGTTATCTCCACCGTCGCTTTCTTCAGCAATCAGAGTGCTGCGAACATCTTCCGGACGTTCTTGAAGGAAAGTTTTGAATGCATCGGTGATACCGGCTTCTGCATAACCTTCGGCATGTGTGTAGAATCCGAGAGAGTTACGTTGTGCATTGTAGAGTGAGGTAATCAGGAACTCGAAAATGCTTTCACTGCTTCCAACTTTGGTCCATACTGTTTCGTATTCATCTCTGGTGTACAGCTTGTATGGAGATTTTTCGATTACATATTTGGCATCCTCAAGTGCTTTACTGTTCTCATTCATGTAGAGATATGCACGGGCTCTCAGTGCACGGGCTCCCCAATAGTCGATATGACCGGCAGTTACTACCTTGCTGGTTTCTGGGAGATTATCCAATGCAGTCTTCAAGTCATCCAGGATGGTTTCGTAAGTTTTCGCAATAGTAGCTCTTTCTGCTGTATATCCGGATTCGAAAACTTCTGTAGACAATACGATGCCCGGATCGCTGGCCTGTGCATTGCAAGGAAGTTTAGCGAACAAGCGGGCCAAGTCAAAGTGGAAAAGTGCCCGTAAAGCATACAATTCACCTACCTGAACATCAACTTCAGCTCCTTCCAGACCGGATTTCTTAACTCCCTCCAAAACTTTGTTTATTCTTGCCAGAGAAAGATAGAAGCGTTTATAGAAATAGTATGAATCAGAACTATTCTTAGTAGCTTGGTAAGCATATACATCGACAGTTTGTTTATTACTACCGATAGCTTTGAAGTCGCTACCTCTTTGGTCGGCGTACAAGAAGAAATCACCTGCGTAGCTGCCACGTGGATTAGTTCCCGCGTCTATAGAAGAAGTTTGAGACTCATAAACACCGTTAACTGCAAACTGTAAATCTTCGAGAGTCTTAATAGCACCTTCTGAAGGCCATTCACTGGAAGGCACTTTGTCGAAAGTATCGCATGAGGATACTGCCAACGTCAGTAATAGAATGGGTAAATATATTTTTTTCATTATTCAGTCTGTTTATAGATTATAATTTGATATTAATGCCGAATACACAGCTTCTCAATGCCGGTGTATCTGCCTGACGATAACCATTGATCGCTACATCCGGGTCAATGTTTTTAGTCTTCGACCACAACATAGCCAGATTGTTTGCTCTGAAGTAGATGCGGAAGTTGGAAATGTGCTTCTTCAATACCGGCAGAGTATATCCTACTGTCATTTCTCTCAGACGAATATTGTCAGTCGATTTGATTGTGCGGCTTGAGAATCTGTCCCAACGATAAGGGTTGGCATAGATAGGCATCGGGTTGTCTACTTTATCACCCGGATTTTTCCAGTAGTTTCCGGCTACATCTTCTGACAGGTTCATGGAACCGATTCTTACGCCATCATGATGAGAGAAATATCCCGGATAATCGAACATGTCACCACCAAACTGATAAGTGATCAGGAATGACAGGTCAAAGTCTTTGTATGTGAAAGTGTTGCTGAATCCACCGATAACATCAGGCAATGCTTTTCCTACAATTCCCTTACCTGCTTCCGAGTAGTCATTTACCACTCCCTTTGAGTGATCTTCAGGATCTAACCAGAATTCTCCCAGACCTGTTTCAGGATTTACACCTTTCCATTCGGGCAGATAGAATGTGTACATTGACTCTCCCTCACGGTGCAGATACATTTCTCCGTCTCCATACTGGATATCTTTTCCTTCAGGAAGTTTGTCTACCAATGCACGTTGGTAAGTCAGGTTGAAGTTTGAAGTCCATGTAAAGTTCTTGTTGCTGATATTTTTAGAATTGAGTTCCAATTCGAAACCGTCGTTCTTCAATGCACCCAGATTTTCCCAACGGGAGTCAAAGCCGGTGATTAATGAAGTAGGTACTTCGAACAGCAAATCCGTAGTCTTCTTATTGTAATATTCCAGAGACAGATTTACGCGGTCGTACATATTCCATTCAATTCCCATATTGAAGTTCTTGGATTTTTCCCAGCTTAATTTGTCGTTAGCCATTCTTGACCAGTAAATGGCGGGAGCACTTCCGTATCCGGAACCTGTATACAGGTCCATGTAACCATAGTAATCTGAGGGTAAGTTACCGTTTGTACCATAAGATGCTTTGATCTTGAAGTCGGTAAATAACGGCATATCTTGCATAAATCCTTCTTTACTCATTCTCCATGCACCGGATACAGACCAGAAACTAGCCCAACGGTTGTCTTCACTCAAACGTGACGAACCATCACGACGGAAACTGGCAGAAAGATAATACTTGTTATCATAGTTATAATTGCCACTTGCGAAATATGACATCATGCCGGCTCCCAAGGTTGAACTTGCAGCCTGGTCCGGTTGTCCGTTGGCCAATTCGGGATAGTGGCTTGAATAACGTTTGGCAACAGTTACAATCTGCAGCAGGTCTCTGTTTTCAACTTCGAAACCGGCCATCAAGTTCAGATTGTGCATATCTTTAAAAGTATCCGTGTAGTTTAATGTAGAAGAGCTGGTAGCTACGCGGCTTTCGAAGGTATAACGAGAACCCATTCCGCTGACGGAACCACCGTTAACGCTGTTGCGATCCCAATATTCAAAGTGCTTGTTGTCTACATAGTCATAACCAAAGATAGAGTTAAGTGATAACTTATCACAGAATTTGATTGTTACATCTGCATTGGTCATGCTACGGAACATTTTGGTCTGAATCCACTCCAGAGCTGTATCGCTGTCTTTACCACCTAGCATCAGATGCGGGTTGGTAACTTTACCCCATGCTGCATTTTTATTATATGAACCATCTTCATTCTTTACCGGAGCAGTCGGGTCCATTGCGAATAAAATACCTATCGGAGAAGAAGTACCCATTCCTTGAGCCTGGTCTCCCTGATCGCGGAAACCATCTTGCGATGTAGCGGCTATCATTTGCTTGAGAGCTACGTTCAGCCAGTTATTTACTTTGTGATTAACGTTCAGACGACCGGAGATACGTTCGAAGTCACTACCAAGAACGATACCCTCGCTCTTATTGTAGCCAACTCCGGCATAGAACTGAGTCTTTGACGAACCGCCGTTGATAGATACCTGGTGATCTTGAGTGAAAGCAGTACGATAGATTTCTTTCTTCCAGTTCGTATTTACTTTACCGGATGGATCATGGATAAAGTCAGCAACAGTAGCCGGTGAGTCGAGCAGAGGAATGAACATATCACCTCCGTTATCGATGTTGTTCAATGCTGCTTGTTTGCTATCTGTTATTCCGTAAGTAACCAGACAGTTGGCTAATGATTCGCGTGTGTAGTCAATCAAGTCGGCTGATCCCATCATATTGAAAGCATTTACAGCCATCTTGTTCCAGCCTACTTCACCTGAATAGCTGACATTCGTTTTTCCTTCTTTACCTTTCTTTGTGGTAATGATGATAACACCGTTTGCGGCACGTGAACCGTACAATGAAGCAGCGGCAGCATCTTTCAGAACAGTCATGCTTTCGATGTCTTCAGGATTCAGTGTACTCAATACGCTTTGAGTCTTACCGTAGTAGTTCATGTCGTCGTCAGCCTTCGTTACAACACCGTCAATAACATACAACGGGCTTTTAGAAGCACTGATAGAACCGACACCGCGAATGTTGATTTCGGCCATAGAACCTGGGTCACCAGTTGCTGAGGCTGTGCGCACACCTGCCATTTTACCGGACAGCGCTTTGTCAAAAGACTCTTTAGAACCGGAAACGATTTTATCTGCCTTAATGACAGCAGCTGATCCTGTGAATGAAGACTTCTTCGCAGTACCATAAGCTACAACAATAACCTCATCAAGATTTTGTGCATCAGATTTCAGCACAACTTTCACAGTTGGTCTGATAGCCACTTCTTGTGTCTGCATACCGATATACGAAATCTGCAAAGTCTTTGCAGAACTTGGTACGTTCGCCAAATTAAAATTACCATCGATGTCTGTGATTGTACCTTGAGTAGTACCTTTTACCAACACAGAGGCTCCAACAACTGGTTGCCCGTCTTCTTCAGAAATCACAACGCCTGTGACTTTCTGAGTTTGAGCGGTTACTAGGCTTATGCCTACAAAAAGGCATGCCAATAACAGCATTAATTTTCTTTTCATAAATTCTCTCTTAAAGTTCAACTTTACATTAATTATCTCTATACTCTAACAAGTTGCAAAATTATTAATAAATATGAAACTAACAATTAATTTGATAAAAAAAGGTTGTATATATAACATATTGTTATTTATAACATCAAAAACATGCTGATAAACATCTTTATTCGCTTTGAATATTCCGAATTATCAAGCATTAAATGTCAATTTGTGAAGACAAAGTGTACTAATTAACATTCTGTTTGCTTGTTTTTGGACATAAAACTCACCCATACACGTTTCTTTTTGATTTATTATAAAGAAATGGCGATAAAAAAATAGCATTTAAATTAAAGTTATGTAAATACTTAATTATTGAATTTTAATTTTTGCAGAAATTAATGCAGGTTCAACCTTAATTATAGCACAGAACTTAGTTTAATTTGTTCTTAGTATTAACTAAAAGATTATAGAATGAAGAAGATTAGTTACAGCCTCGTGTTTAACAGAAAAAAGAAGCTGAACAAAAAGGGAATGGCATTGGTACAAGTAGAGGCTTACTTAAACAGGAGAAAAATGTATTTTTCAACCAGGGTATACCTTAAACCAGAACAATGGGACGTAAAGCGAAGGATGGTAAAGAACCATCCTAATTCAGATGCTTTAAATCGAATGCTATATGATTTTATAGCTGACATCGAACAGAAAGAACTTGGATTATGGCAACAGAGAAGATCGATATCTTTAGATTCGTTGAAAGACTCTATTGACAAACCGGAAAATAGTGGAAACTCATTTCTGACGTTTTTTAAAGAAGAAGTCAACAACTCTTCTTTAAAAGAAAGCACCAAACAGAACCATCTATCCACTTTAGAATTGTTGCAAGAGTATAAAAAAGACATTGTATTCACTGATTTGACATTTGAATTTGTGTCTTCGTTTGATAACTATTTGCAATCTAAAGGGTATCATCTCAATACCATTGCCAAACATATGAAGCATCTAAAGCGGTATGTAAATGTGGCTATAAATAAGGAATACATGGATATTCAGAAGTATGCTTTTAGAAAATATAAAATAAAAAGTATAGAAGGAAATCATACGCACCTATCTCCGGAAGAGCTGAATAAAATGGAAAATTTGATTTTGGAAGGGAAATTTACGAAGTTGCAAAAATCGAAGGATGCCTTTCTATTTTGCTGCTATGCCGGCTTACGGTATTCTGATTTTATAAATCTGACGGCTGCAAATATTGTTGAACTCCATCAGGAGACATGGTTGATTTACAAATCCGTTAAAACAGGTATTGATGTGCGTCTACCTTTATATTTATTATTTGAAGGTAAAGGTCTTAAGGTTTTGGAGCACTATAAAGAGGATCTGGATGGATTCTTTAAATTGAAAGATAATTCTAATGTAAATAAAGACTTGAATGCATTAGCTAAGTTGGCAAAAATGGATAAACGTATATCATTTCATACAGCACGTCACACAAATGCTACCTTATTAATATATAGTGGTGCCAATATAACCACTGTACAGAAACTGTTGGGGCACAAAAGCGTGAAGACAACTCAAGTGTATGCCAATATCATGGATATGACCATTGTGCATGATCTTGAGAAAGCGGCCCATTCAAAATTAGCTAATAGACAAAAAGGTTAGACATTGATTGTCTAAGAATGTCCTGTTTTTAAGATTGGTTTCAATAAAATTGATTCAGAATCTAACAATATGGCAGAAATAATGCATAAATCAATGTAAGAATATGCAATTTACAAGTGATTTGTCGCATATAAATGACTGTAATATACATAATAAGTGCAATGTCAGGACTCATTCCTTTTAAAGGGACGATCCGTTCCTTTAAAAGGAACAGATCGTTACTCACCGAGAAACATCTAATTGCTTTAAAAGGAAGAGTCAAAAGTAGTTTTAATTTCTAAATCTGTTCTAACTGATAGATTTTTTTGTCACAGGGGAATATATCATATCGAAACTAAACGTTTCTTTTATATTTAAAGGTGCAAGCTGATACAAACAATCGCATATCACAAGGAGACAATAGTAGACAGATATATTTCATCTGCAGATCTGCTGTTTTAAAATTCTGCCGATTTTTGTTACTACCACAAGCTAGTCTTGCATATTTTGAATTATACCATAACTAAATATGCTTTTATTCAGATTTGTTCTTTTTCTACTATTATGCAAAAAGTAATCATTCATTATGATTGGTGGTGAGAAATATCCAATAAATATAAAAATAGTATTCATTAATGGCGCTTCATATAAATAAAAAAAGACGCAACTTGCTTATAATAAATTACTTAGTTGATAAAAACGGATAGAAACAGGGTATCATCCGTTAAAGAAAAGGGTAGCTTTGATACTGATAAATAATTGATTATCATGTTTATATATGGATACAATAATATGTAAAATGATTAGGCTTATATTTCTCATTATTGTAATAATCAGCATTTTATATTAAAAATTAGTTCTGCAAAGACTTTGCAAATTTCGTACATCGGTATGCAAACTCAAGAAGTAGCGATTAAGCCTAATTTAAAGGTAGTACTTAGGTCGGATGCTCAACAGATCGATGAAGTTGTTGTTACAGCAATGGGTATTAAAAGATCTGAAAAAGCATTAGGTTATGCTGCGACCTCAGTGGGTGGAGAAAAAATTGCGGAAAGCCGTACATCTGATGTGATGTCAAGCTTGGCAGGTAAGATTGCAGGTGTACAGATTTCCAGCACTTCATCTGACCCCGGAGCCTCTAATTCGGTCATTATCCGTGGAGTCAGCTCACTCTCCGGTACCAACCAGCCACTATATGTCGTGGATGGAGTACCTTTGAATAACTCTACCGTATACTCTACAGATGGTTTGAATAGCGGATATGATTTTGGAAACGGTGCCAACGCTATCAATCCGGATGATGTGGCAAACATGACTATTTTGAAAGGTGCTGCGGCTACTGCTTTGTATGGTAGCCGTGCCGCCAATGGTGTAGTCATGATTACTACCAAAAGTGGCCGGAAAGAAAAAGGAGTTGGAATCGAGTATAACGGTGGAGTTCAGTGGTCAACTGTTCTGCGTCTGCCGGAATTTCAAAATGAATTTGGTATGGGATGGAACGGCAACCATACAGAATTGGAGAACGGTTCTTGGGGACCTCGTTTCGATGGTTCCATGCAGCTGTGGGGGAATGTGTACAACAACTCTCAGAAACTGAAACCTTATGTGGCAATGCCTGATAACATCAAAGACTTTTTTGATGCGGGATTCAGATATAGCAACAGCCTTTCATTCAATGGAGCTACAGATAAAAGTGATTATTATGTATCATTCTCTCAGATCAGCGATGATGGTATGATCCCGACAGATGCTGACAGCTACGATAAATATACTTTTTCTGCACGCGGCAGCCATAAGGCAGGAGCGTTGACATTCTCTTCTTCACTGAATTACGCTTATCAGAAGAATAACTTTGCTACTACGGGACAAGGTTTGTCCATGCTAAACTCTTTATATCAGACACCAAGAGATATCAGCATAATAGGACTGGAAGACCAGAATGATCCGTTCAACACTCCGGGATATTATTATACCCCCTACGGAGTTATGAACCCTTATTATATTTTGAATAACTATTTGAATGAATATGAATCTGAAAGATTCTACGGAAAATTTCAGTTGGATTATGAATTCCTGAAATACTTCAAGTTTACGTACCGTATGGGCTTGGATACTACGACAGGACAAAGTGACAAAGGAAAACCGAATCTGTACGCTCTTTATTATGAAGGTACTCCTAATGGAGAAGGTCAGGGCTCCAGCAGTCCTTTCTCTGGTGAAACCGGACAATATTCCGAGCAGATAACCCGTCGTCGTGAGATAAACCAGGATATTATGGTTAATTTCAATATGCCGGTTAACGATTTTAATGTCAATGCACTGGTCGGTTTCAATGGCAATGAACGTAAAGTCTCTTATCAATATTCAGAAGTTAATGATTTAACGATTCCTACATGGTTTAATCTGAAGAACTCCGGCAAAACTCCTATAGTAGAACAGCACATGGAACTCAGACGTCTGATGGGTGTTTTCGGACAGTTTGAAGGTTCATGGAAGAATATGCTCTATTTAACGGTAACTGCCCGTAATGACTGGTCTTCTACTCTTCCGAAAGAAAATCGCAGTTTCTTCTATCCCGGTATTACCGGTAGTTTTATTTTCAGCGAATTATTGAATGACAATCTGCAGGATGTGATAACTTTTGGTAAGATACGCGCCAGCTGGGGTAAAACAGGTAACGATGCTGATGTGTATATGGTTAATCCTGTGTATGCACAATCTTCCAATAGAATACCTTTCGGTTCTCTGACTTTCCCTCTAGGAGGTGTCAACGCTTACTCTGCAGGAAATGTACTCGGAAGTAATACATTAAGTCCGGAAATGACCACAGAATCTGAAGTCGGTTTAAATATGGCTTTCTTCAAAAACCGCCTCTCTTTTGACGTATCTTATTATAATAGGAATACCGATAAGCAGATTTTCTCTTTGGCTATGGACCCTGCTTCAGGCTATACAGCACAGAATATGAACTTGGGTAAGATTCGTAACCGTGGTATAGAACTCCTGATCAGCGGTACTCCGATAAGAACAAAAGATTTTAGTTGGGAACTGACATGGAACTTCACAAAGAACTGGAGCAAGGTGATCAGTTTGCCGGAAGAATTGGGTGGCATTACAACGATTTATGGTCTCAATGGAGGTACCAGTATGTACGCTATAACAGGCATGCCTGTTGGTGTTTTCAAGGCTCAGGTAGCCGAACGTGATCCGCAAGGACGTATTGTAGTAAATTCATCAACGGGTCTTCCGGTTGAAGCTAGCGAATTCGGAATCTGCGGAGATATGAATAACAAATATCAAATGGGTGTTTCTACTAATTTAAAATAAACACATAGCGAAAAGACAAATTTGAGCGAAGCGTAGCGAATTAACTGATAGAGCGTTCGTTACGCTTTGTTTTTCTATTGCACAGAGCCAACGAAATACCACCTCGAAGCCAAACGGTGCAGAAGTTCAGTTACCACCTCGTTACTCCCGTAACGGGTGCAGATTTCTTGCTAAAAGGTTCTGTTTCTGCGTTTTGCGTAGATTTACATAGCTGTCGGTAACTCACTAATAACTAATTTTGTAACCAAAAAAAGGAGTGAGTTATGCGTAGTACATTCAAGGTATTATTTTACGTGAAGAAAGGCAGCGAGAAACCGAACGGCAACCTGCCTCTGATGTGCCGTATCACGGTGGACGGCGAGATTAAACAGTTCAGTTGCAAGATGGACGTTCCCCCACGGTTGTGGGACGTGAAGAACAGCCGTGCTTCGGGCAAGAGCGTCGAAGCGCAGAGAATCAACCTTGCGGTAGATAAAATCCGTGTGGAGGTAAACCGCCGCTACCAAGAACTGATGCAGACGGACGGTTATGTTACCGCCGCCAAACTCAAAGACGCCTATCTCGGTATCGGCATCAAGCAGGAAACCTTGCTGAAGCTGTTCGAGCAGCACAACGCCGAGTTTGAGAAGAAAGTCGGGCACAGCAGGGCGCAGGGTACATTCACCCGTTATCGGACGGTCTGCAACCATATTCGGGAGTTTTTGCCCCATACCTACAAGCGTGAGGATATTCCGTTAAAGGAACTCAACCTCACGTTCATCAACGACTTCGAGTATTTTTTGCGCACGGAGAAGAAATGCCGCACCAATACCGTGTGGGGCTACATGATTGCGTTGAAACACATCGTTTCGATAGCGAGGAACGACGGGCGTTTGCCCTTTAATCCCTTTGCCGGATATATCAACTCTCCCGAAAGCGTGGACAGGGGCTACCTCACCCAAACGGAGATACAGACGCTCATGGACGCACCCATGAAGAACGCCACCCACGAGCTTGTACGGGACTTGTTCGTCTTTTCGGTGTTCACGGGTTTGGCGTATTCGGACGTGAAGAACCTCACCACCGACCACCTGCAAACCTTCTTCGACGGCAACCTTTGGATAATCACCCGAAGAAAGAAGACCAACACCGAATCGAACATCCGTCTTTTGGACGTTCCCAAACGTATCATAGAGAAATACAAGGGGCTGGCTCGGGACGGTCATGTTTTCCCCGTTCCGAGTAACGGCAGTTGTAACAAGATACTCAAAGAGATAGGCAGACAATGCGGCTTCAAGGTGCGTTTGACCTACCATGTTGCACGCCACACGAACGCCACGACCGTACTTTTGTCGCACGGCGTACCCATCGAAACGGTGAGCCGCCTTTTGGGACACACGAACATAAAAACCACCCAAATTTACGCCAAAATCACCGCCCAGAAGATAAGCCAAGACATGGAAACCTTGTCGCACAAGCTGGAGGACATGGAGAAGAATATCTGCCGAGCCATTTAACAACCTTAAAACAGAATAGCTATGAAAGAAGAAAGGAATATTATCACGATGGACGGGCAGGGCAATATCTCCCTGCCGAGCGATATAGGTGCAACCGCCATGACCGAGCGGGAAATCTGCGAACTGTTCGGGGTTATCGCCCCGACGGTTCGGGCAGGGATAAAGGCGCTCTGCAAAAGCGGAGTTTTGAAAGAGTACGGCATCAAACGCCTTATCCGCCTGCCGGAGAGAAGTTACATCGAGGTTTACGATTTCGAAACGATAGCCGCCCTCGCTTTCCGTGTCGAATCGTTCGGGGCGGCGAAAGTCCGCAAAGCATTATTAGAGAGGATTATACACGGGCGAAAAGAGAAAACGACGGTGTTCGTGCCGCTATTCACGGGCTGTTCCCCTGAAAAACATTGGCAGGCATGATGATATATCCACATGCCAGCATAGCAACACACCAACATGCCAACGTGCCAACACACCAATGTACCAACACTGGTATGCTGGTACGTACCGACAGGAGCGCAATCGGTTTTACACCATCAAAAATCGGAAAAGTAAAATCGGCAATAATTAAAAGGGGACAAGGAACGCTGTTGGCCTGCCCGTATTGCAGGAGGTTCTGCCCCTGCAAGAGCGGGGCAATCATTCCCGTTTACAAAGGCAAAGCAAGCACGGGGCTT
>CEAA01010649.1_pt1 | contig 11940 bp, 10 predicted proteins | sample 557551 | NCBI WGS metagenome assembly CEAA01 (sample SAMEA3182115, study PRJEB8094) | gut metagenome | biome: human; feature: gut; material: Stool; isolation source: human stools | place: Canada | collected 2013-06-11
TCGTTGAGCAACGTCGACCGCTGGAACCGCAGCGAGGAGTACCGCGCGGAGTCGCAGCAGATGCAGGTGCAGTTCGAACTGAACTACGTCGACGAGAGCGAGTCTCCCGAATATCAGGGACGCTTCACCGTGACGAACTACTACACCGTCGCCTTCACGGCCGATGCTGCGGGCGAGGTTGCCATCGACGATTAGCGAAGCGAAAATGGGACTGCTGGGCGGCGCCCCGCCGACTGCGGGAGCGGACTCCGGACGACTCTTTGCGGCTGGAGTCACCTACATCTGTTGCGGAGCGTGGCCTTTGGCCTACGACTGCTTCGTACGCAGTGCGCATGAGGATACTCCAACGCGCTACAATCTGGCCTTGTGCTGCTTCCATGTAGGGTGGTACGAAGAGAGCTATCGGCTGCTCGCAGAGGCCGAACGGCTGCTGGACGACAAGCCGGGCAAAGGATCCGGCCTGGGCATCCCGTCCATGCCGCGGCGGCAGCCTCCCGAGGCTTTCCGCCGCTGGGATGCGGACAGCGAATTGCCCCGCTGTCCGCTGCTTCCCGAGACGCCGCGCGACGATGCCCTCACGCTGATCCTCCGCCTGCAGGCCGAGGCCGCTTTCCGGCTGGGCCGCTGTGAGGAGGTGCGGACGATTGCCGCCCGCCTCGGACACCGATACAAACACCTTGAAAACATGCTCAAAACGATCGACCGATGACACCGCTCCGGGAACTCTACGACCTTTATTACTATCCGAACCCTGCAAAGGAGGAGCGCCGGCGACAACTCCTCGCTGAGATTCCGACCGACGCACGCGACGAGGAGAACTACGGCCGCACGTCGCTGCATATTGCAGCGGAGTTTGCCGACTGCGAGGCCATCGCTTCGCTGCTCGACCGCGGGGCCGAGGTGAACGACCGCGACGAAGAGGGGCACACGCCGCTCTTCCGCCTGGCCTCACGCCGCAGCAGGATCTCCGCCCTGGAAGATCGGATTGCCACGGCAGCACGGCTGCTGCTGGACCGGGGTGCGAACCTTCCGCGTTCGGCTCGCGGCACGACGGCGCTGATCGAGGCTGTGCAGAACCGCCACCACGCAATGGCCGCCGTGCTGATCGACTCCGGGCAGCGGCTCGACTCCGCAAACAGCTACGGCGACAACGCCCTGCACATCCTCTGCCGCCGCGCTGCCGATACCGCAAGGGAGATCGCTGGCAAGGAGCGTTTTATCGCCAGCTTCGGAGAACGATGGGTCTCGGAGAAGCAGCAGCGGGAGGCCCGCGAGGAGCTGGAGGAGCTCCAGGCGGAACAGATGCGCTGTTATGCGACGGCGGCACTGCTGCTCCACAGCGGGCAGATCGACCCCGACGAGAAGAACTCGGCCGGTCGGCGTGCGTTCGACCTCGCCATGGAAGGCGGAGCCAAATGGGTGAGCGCCCTGCTTTCGGGTGAGGATCCGTTCGATGAACTCACGATGGAGACCGGCGGGATGGACCTCTTCCAGGCACTGCGCAAAAAGGACCGCAAAGCGCTGGAAGCCCTGCTGCGGGCGGGTGCCGATCCCGACACGGAGTGCGACGACCGCGAAATGAACGACTGGACGGGCAAGACGCCGCTCGTCTGTGCGCTGGAGTGGGGCGAGACCGAAATCGCGGCGATGCTGCTCCGGGCCGGAGCCGATCCCGATCAGCGGACCTCGAAAGGTGTGTCTCCGTTTGCCGTCTGGATCGAGCGGGGTTGCCGCATTTCGGACGGCATGGAGCGTTATGCGCCGCTATTTGATCTCTTCGAACAGCGGGGATGGCACCCCGACGCCCCGCAAACGGGGAAAGACGAACGGGCCCTTATGCTGGCATGCCAGCACGATGACTACGAACTGGCTATCTGGACCTTGCGACACCTGCTTCAACGAAAGGTCGAGGTGAATGCCCGCGATGCGATGGGCCGCACGGCCTTGATGCATCTGCTGGGCCCGCACAGCGCCGGTCCGTATCAGCCGGAGATGCTGGAGCGGTTGCTGGAGGCCGGTGCCGACCCCTGTGCCGCGGACAACGTGGGGCGCACCGTGCTGCACTATGCGGCCGAGGGCTACACGCAGGCGGCGGCGCGGCAGGCGGCCGAACTGCTTTTCGACTTCGGGCAACCCGACGTCTCGGCCGCCGACAATGAGGGTCGCACGCCGATAGACATCGCCATGCGCAGCAACAACGAATCGCTCGTGAAATTTTTGTTGAAACACGTCTGAAATCAACGCTATGGATACCTTCCAGACCTTTCTGAACGCCTGCCGCAACGGGCAGAAGAGCATCGCCAAACTTCTCCTCGAACGGGGCGGCATTGACCTCAACCGGCGCGATGCCGAGGGCAACACGGCGCTCCACTATGCCTGCCGCGAAGGATACCGCGATCTGGCGGTGCTGCTGCTGGAAAAGGGAGCCGACGCCTCGTCCGCAAACAACCGGGGCGAAACACCCCTCCACGCTGCCGCCCGAAAGGGCAATCGCGAGATTCTGGCCCGGCTCCTCGATGCTGGGGCCGATCCGGATGCTACGGACCACGACGGTTGCACGCCGCTGATGCGACTTGTGGAGAACCGCCGCACGGATGCCGCTCTGTGGCTGATCGACCGCGGAGTCGACACCGAGGCTACGGACCAGACGGGACACCGCGCGCTGGACTACGCCACGGCACTCGGGCTGACGGAGGTGGTCGTGCACCTCACGCAAACCGATGCGGCAGACGGCGCGGCGCGTGATGCCGAGGGCAACACGCCGCTTCACCAGGCCGTCTACAACGATCAGGCAGAAGTCGTGCGCACGCTACTTGCGACCTCGAAAGCGCAGCTCGATGCGCCGAACGATGCGGGCGAAACGCCGCTGCTGGTGGCGTGTGGACGTGGGAATCTGCACATTGCCCGGATGCTCCTCGACGCCGGAGCCAATGCCAACCGTCCGCTGCCCGACGGAACAACGCCGCTGCATTGGGCGGCACAGGCCGGCACCCGTTTTCTTGTGGAGGCGCTGCTCAGAGCCGGTGCGGCGGTTGATGCCCGCAACGGAGTGGGCGAAACGGCCCTGCTCGTGGCGGCGCGTGCCGGGAACAACGAAGTCGTGCGCCTGCTGGTGGAGCGCCATGCCGAAGTCAATGCGGCGGACAACCTCCAGCACACGGCCCTCTACTATGCCGGCGAGCGCGGCTTCACGGAGATCGTCGAACTGCTGCTTGCGGCCGGCGCCGAAGGATAAAATGGATCGAAAACCTTAAAACATACCGAACATGGCAAACGAGAAGATGAAACCCCAGAGCCCGGAGGAGATTGCCCGGGCGGCGCAGGAGGCGGCTCTGGAGCAGATGCGCGCAATGATGGGCTCGATCCCGGAGATGCCCGGAATGCCCGACATGGGCGACATGCAGGCACAAATCATGGCCCAGATGCAGGCTGCCGTACCCGATCTGGCCGGGATCCAGGCGCAGCAGGCTGCGATGGGAACGCTCGGCGGAGTGGATGCCGCCGCCGTGGCCGATGCGGCACAGCACAACATGGCGCAGGCCGCCGCAACGATGCAGGCGATGCAGGACGGGAGTCTCGAAAAGGAGTTGCGCGAGGCGAATGCCGCAGCGCTCGACTGGCTGGGCGAGGACGGCGGCTGGGAGATCAGGCACGCCGCGACGTGCCGGCTGACTACGGAACAGCGTCGGCTGATGGCCTTTGCCGCACCGTTGCTGGTCTACAACGACGAGGAGGTGGATGCCGTCGAGAGCGAGGTCCTGCCCGAAACCTACCGCGCGCAACTGCAGAGCTGGTGGAACATTACGGACCGGGGCTCGACGCTCGGGATTGTCCGGTGGCTGCTTCACGAAGGACACCATGCCGATGCCGACGCGGCGCTGACGCTCATGCGCGGTGGCCAGCCCGATGCGGGTGATCCCGAGGAGAAAGCCGAGGATGTACAGTTGATCGCGGAGTTTATGATCGAGAACGGGTATTGCACGGCCGAAACGCTTCCGCGGACGGTCATCGCGTGGGATCTGGTCCGTATCGCCAACCTCGGGCGCTGGGCCCTTCACTCCGGCTACCTCTCCGAAGAGGAGATGTGGCAGGTGATGCAGGTGGCAGCCGATGCCGCCCGCGAACACTTCGCCTCGTGGGAGGAGTATGGACGCAGCTTCGCCATGGGCCGCGGTGTCTGGCACGGCGACGAGGAGGATTGCCAGACGGCCTGGGAGATCGTCACCGCGCTGCTCGAAGAGGAGACCTCGCCGTGGCGGCAGATTGCGTGGAACGCATAGCCACACGACAGCACTAAAACGATGGAACGGGGAATTGAATTCTATGTGATGCTGGCCGCCGTGGCGGTCGGTGCTCTGACATGGCTCTACAAGAAAGGCAGCCGGATCTGGCGAACGGCGCGCAAGTTACGCCGATCCTTCAAGGAAATATGCCTGAACCCGAAATCGACGCTCGATGATGAACACTGCCGCCAGCTGGCCATCGGGGCGATGTACGCTTCGCAGCAGGGGGCCTGGCAGAATTCGCTGGAGACGGGGATTTTCGACACGCTGCCCGAAATTCTGGGCGGCTGGTGGGGCATCGACTCCTCCGCCGAGGCCCGCGGGCAACTGAACTACCTCTGCGAAAAGGGATTCCGCTACTACTGGCCCACGGTGCTCGAAGCCTTTCGGCTCGACGACCATCTGCGGCAGGATGCGTTGTTCCAGCAGCGGATGACCTCGCAGGAGGATTACGACAAGGCGACTTCGCAGCTCGAAAACCTGCGGGAGACCCTCGACGAACTCCTCTCGTGCGGGGTCGTCGCCTCGCGGGAGGAACTTAGCAGCTGCAACGTAACAGGCTGGGATGCCGGGCGCATTGTCTTCCTGGCGCGGGCCTGTTGCGAGATGGGCTACCTCACCGAAGAGGAGGCATGGCATTACATCGGCCGTGCCGATGCGCTGGCGCACGAAGCGTGCGGGTCGTGGCGCGAACTGGCGATGAGTTACATCCTCGGACGTTCGCTGTGGGGTGGCAAACGGGCCTACAATTCGGTGATGAAGACAACGGCCGACGTGCTGCTGAGCAACCCCAAGAGCCCGTGGGTGCGCTACCCGTGGTAAGGGCCCGACGAAACCGCGATGAAAGCCGCGCTGAAATATCCGGTCTTCTACCTCGCCCCCGCGGAGCATACGGTTTATGTCTTCTGGCGGGAGGAGAACGTAACGACACGCCGGCTGCTCGCCGAGGTCGACGGCTGGGCCGGGCAGGAGGTGGTCGACGCCTCCGGACGGCGCTATACGATCCGCCGCAGCCGGGAGACCGCGCCGGTCGGGCTCTGCGGCCGTATCGGCCCAACCGACCGACGCACCGTCCGCTATGAAACCGACTTCGAAGATGAGGTTCGCGATTGTATGCTCCCGGAGCTGCAGGCGTGGATCGCCCGCGAATATCCCCGGTCGGAGTGGTTCCGGGAGGCGTGCTGGCGCAATGCCGCCAACTTCCGGCAGGCGGTCTTCCGCTGCCGGAGTTTCGAGGAACTGGCCCGGATGTTCCGCTGCCGTCCCGAGGAGGAGCCCTCCATCCGGCGCGACCTTGTGCGCTTTCTCGCCGTGGCTCTCGTTGTAGGACTTGTTATCTGGCTACTGGCCTGCTACACATAAAAACAAAAACCATGAAAATCAAGCATCTGATCGCATTTATCCTTCTGCTCGCTGCCACGAGCTGCGCAGGCACCCGCAAATCCGCCGAGCTCGACCCGACCTTCGCGGCCTCCGAATCGACCTGGTTGTATCGGGACGCCGAGGTGGTAAACCGCCGGCTGAAGCCCCTCGAGCGTCCGCAGGTGCGCTTCGAGGTCGAGCACGCCATCCGGCACGCGGATTCGGTCTGGGTGGTGGCTCGCGTGACGGTTCCCCACCGCTCGATCCGCCGCGGAGAGTGTTTCAAGGCTATGAGTGTTCTTCAAGCCCCCGAGGGCATCATGGAGCTGGGAGAATTGTCTCTCGACTCGGGCCATTTCATGCCCGATGAAGAGGGAGACGTGGATGTGACAACCCGTCCCGGACGGATGCAGAACCTCTATCTCTCATGGCGCTTTGCCTGGGACGAGCGTATGCGGATGAATACCTTCATCGTGGTCTTCGCCAGCTTGACCGACGGCCGCCATCTGTTCCAGTATCTGCCCCTGATGCTGCCGCTCTTCTGGATCGACGACACGGAGCGTGAGCTCTTCTGGCCGCAGTCGGCCGGAATCCCCGAGGAGGCCCTGCTCGATCGTTCTCCCTTCGAATCCACCACCGGGCAATGATGGAAAGAGTCATCCGGGGAGGGTTCGGGCTGCTGCTTGCGCTGACTCTTACGATCTGGAGTGTACAGGGTGAACAAGCTCCGGCGGACGACCGCCCCGACTTCGACGTTGTACCGCGCAATGCCGCCCGGGCGATCCTGCTCCACGCCGCCACCCCGGAATGCGACACCGTGCGCTGCTGTCTCTCGATCGAGGCCGGGCAGCCGCGGGCCCGGGGCGACTACGAGATTGTGCTCTCCAGCAACCAATACACCGACCGGACCCCGACCATCGTCACGGAGGAGGGGACACCCTTGGCATGGATTCGGAGTGCCAGTAGCGGATCCTGGAGCGATGGCAAAACCACACGCATCTGCCGGCACTTCTACCGTTTCTCCCCAGCCAAAAAGGGCGAGTACCGGCTTCGCTGCCGGGACCTCTCGTTCGACGGCGTGGCCTACGACGGCGTGCTGACGATCCAAGTCGGAGCACCGGAGCTAAATGCCGTTCCCACCTTTCTTTTATGGGTGGCAGGAATCGGTTGTCTGCTTCTCGTTGAAGTATTCATTCGGATTGGATGCCGCAACGAAGCCCGGGTCGATACAGCCGACTTCATACGGAAACATCGCAGGCTGCCGCTCAACGCCGAGGGGGTCTGGGCCCATTACCTGCTTCCAATCATGCTCCTCTATCTACCGCTCTTCATGGTCATCATCACCCTCACGGGTATGGCGTCCATTTCGACAAGGGCGCTTCTCTGGATCTCGGCCGTTTGTGCCCCGGTGGCTTTCATCCTCTTCCGTCTCCAATACCGCAGGCTTTTCTTCCGTTGGAGAAAAACGGTGCTGCCGCCGGAGCGGATCGACGCATTGCTCCGGGAACTGGCCGAGCAGTACGACTGGACGATCGACCACATGGACCGGGATTTTTTCGTCGCACACACCCATCCCGCATGGTGGAGCGCCACGTGGGGTGAACAGATCTTCGTCGCACACGACCGCGGCGGCATCTGGATCAACAGCATCAATGATCTCGGCAAGCGCAGCTCGATCGTCTCGTTCGGATATACCCGCCGGAATATCCGCCGGGTAACGGAGGCAATTGCAGCACGGTAAAAAGATACCCATCCACCAATGTAAGCCCGATACCATGACACCGTTGAAAATCGCCCCGCTGCCCGGATGCACTCCCGGGACGGCCGAAAAGATCGACGCACTCAACCGCAAACTCGGATCGTTCATCCACGCGCCGCTCAATCTCAAGGAGATACTGCGCATGGAGCCGTTTGCCGCCGATGGGGAGGTGGTGCGGGCTGTTGCGGCCTCGCTCGATGACTACGCCATCCTCCCGACCTCGCCCGAGGAGCGCGAACGCCAACGCACGACGGGTCTGCCGAAGGATTACGACATCGTGGGGTTCTGGTACTGTGTGGCACTTCTCGCCCTTTCGGCAGAGCCGGAGGCCGTGCGTTATCTGCTCGTGCTGGCGCGCATGCTGATGGTCGAGGATCCCGCGGAGCTGTTCCTGCTGCGGCGCATCGTCCGCCTGCTGGAGGGATTCCCGTTTCCCCACCTGCAGGAACTCAGAGGCCGGATCGAAGCCTTCTACGACACCGTTACACACCAGTTGGAAGCCTTCCGGTGGCTGGAGGCCGCCGGGATTCCGTGGCCCGAGTCATACGAATGGGAGGTCATCGCGCAGTTCTCCTCCGACGGCGAGCCCTATGCCGACCCGGCGGCCCCGAAGGAGGAGCGGCGCCGGCGCGTGGTGCTGACGCTCCGGCTGAACAGCCCCCGCAGCCTCTACGGCAGCTGCCGCCAGCACAACAGCTTCGAGATCTCGCTCCGCAACGACGACAACACGACGCGTGGCCTATGGAACGAAGGCCACGGCGATCTGTTCATCGACGACCGCCCCGTGATGCAGCACCGGATGTTCACGCCGTTGCAGCTCCCGGAGCTGTTCGACGCGCTCGAAGGGTTCGGCATCCGGCTGGTGCGCAAACCCGTGATGGTCTACACAAGCCAGGGAATTCGGAATGCCCATGTGAAGGTATTTCAGATGCTCGAAAATCAGCTCGGACATGACCCTACGGCGATCGGAGAGGTCGCAGAGGCGCCGGGCTTGCCGAAGGCGGCGGACGCTACGGACGCTACGGACGCTACGGACGGTACATTGGCAGGAAAAAGCCAATTCCCGGAGGTCGAGCAGGCCGTAGAAGAGGCGCTGGACCTGCTCAAATACGATGGGGACGTGAACGACTCGCTGGCTGAGATGCGTAAAAAATGGGGCGAAGGGATTTCGGTGCTGCATGAAGCCCGATTCGACGAGATCGGGGTGCAATATGCCTGCCGCTCGCACGAAGAGGGACTTGCTGCTCTCGGGCAGGAGCTGACCTGCCACGGATACCGGCTCTACGACCTCGACGGCGACGATATCTACCTCCTCACGTTGCAACCGGAGGCTCACGCTACGGATTTCGAAAAGGCTTGCGGAAAGGCGGGTCAATATTGTCGGCAGTTGAAGCAGCCGGGGCGCGCACCGGGCACTCCGGTCCGCGAAATCGACCCCGGGCGCACGATGCCCTGCGAAGAGGTACCGTGGCCCGATGATGCCGACTACATGCTCGACTCGCTGGCCGGCGACTTCTGCAGCGGGCGGTGGAAAAGCCGTGATGCGGAGCAGTGGCAGGGGAATTTCGTCGCCGATCTCCGCCAGCGTCCGTTGCAACCGGTCAAGGTGCGTTGGAACCGGTTTTGCTGCCTGACCTACTCCCCGGAGATGGATTTCTATGCGGCGTTTTACTACATTCCGCCCATGCAGTGCTGGATGCTTCTCGGGGGCAAGAATCCCCTGGAAGCGAACAGTTGGAAGCGGCTGTGCGACCTGCCGAAACAGGAATCGCCCTTTCTTTTCTTCGACCAGCGTCCCCGATGGTTCGGCCGTTATCTCTGCTTCGGCGACCGGCAGAGCGCCACGATCCTCACGATGAATCCGCAGGGAGTGGAGCGCGTCCAGCGTTTTCCCCTGCCCAAGGCGCAGCACCCTTGCAGGTTCGCCTGCGACGGACTTGGACGCATCCTCCTTGCACACGGCGAAGAGACCTATTGTTTCGAAAACGGCTCGCTCTCACCGCTGGGCTTCCACATATTGAGCGGCGACGGGTTCAACGGCTCCATTCCTGTCCCCGAAACCGGCCGACTGGTAATGTGCGGCTTCTCGGACCGGGAGGTGGTTGCCCGGCTGCTGGAACTCGACATCGACACGCGCCGATGCCGGGCCATCCGTATGCAGAATGTGGATCCCTGGTCGAACCTCCTCCCGTTTGGAGACGACTGGGTGCTGATCAAAGGAACTTGCGATTCGATGCGACTGGATTTCGCCCGGCTCTGGAATCGCACGACGGGCGAAGTGCTACGCATCCGTCCCGGGATGTTCGGCAGCGAAAAACTCGAACATATCGGACGGCTGAGCGATGGCTGTGTGGTGTTGACCACACTTCGCTCCCATGAGGGACAAGTCGTGCACTTTCCCGCGGATTTCTGGAATTTTCTCCGCTCGGCCAGTCGTCCGCAAACGCTGGAGCCGATGCAACCCTGCGAAGCACTCTATCCCGACATTCCGCTTACACAACCCGAGTAAGGGGGGGGGAGAAATCGCTGTTCAACCCTTTCCTATGAACTGGTTTGATTTTCTGGTAAGTTTTTCTCGCTTTATTTGTCTCTCTCTAGTATAATATTCCCCACTACTACCTTGGCTACGATATCGTTTTATATTTGTGAAAGATAACATCTAACTACAGAACTATTTAGACAAACAGGTAGCATAGGCTACAAAATGCCAGTACGATAAGCAATACAAACTGTCTGAAATCGTCAGGAGCTATGATCTGATTATGATAAAAACAGATGGACTTATTAATAAAGAGGTTTACCTGTAAGTTCTTGATATAAATTTAATGCATATGTATCTGTCATACCACTTACATAATCTGTTATCAACATGAATTTTTTATAATTATCTGTAGGAAACTCTTCTCCTTCATTGCAGGCCTTATCGATATAATTTTTTGAAATGAGGGAATATATTTTGAACTCTTTTGATTTCCGATTGAGTTTCCCATTCAGACATATTTCCTTAGAGAATAAAGCATTATAAAAAGTATTAAGTAAATACGATAAGACCTCCTGCCCTAATAATTCACACTTTAATACTTTAATATTTGAAAAATTATATACACTTAACTCTTTGAATACATCTCGTAATTTACTGGCTTCAGACACTTTAAGTATTTCAGAATCAAAATCACCTTCAATAATCTCATTTATCCTTCTATTATACTCCTTGGTCGTTTTTATCAACATTTTACTTTGGCATTTTATTCTAAGCAATCGAACATATAAATCCATGTTAGATTCATACTTTTTTAGTCCGACCAATTCTCCCGGACAATCATGAGTCGAAAAAGTTCGCTTAATACGGTCTAATGTTATTATTCCGAGTTTATGCCCATCCTCAATATCAGAAACAGAATATGCTATATCATCTGCAGCTTCAAGCAAGAAAGTTAAAGGATGTCTGGTTTTTCCCTTCAAACCTAATGTTTCTATTATCCTATTATAATCTTCTTTTTCTGATGTGAAATAGCCATATTTTTTCTGACTGTACTTGCCACCATCGGACATTTTTTTATTTCCTTCCAACGAAGAATATGGATATTTTATAATTGTAGCAAGAATGGGCATTGTAAGATTATAAGAAAAATTATCATGCGCCAATCCTAATTTACGCAAGATTCTAAACCCCTGTACATTACCATCAAAATTTAAGAAATCTGCTTGTTGTTCATCCGTCAAAGAATCAAACGCATTTTTTATTAAATTATCATCAGAAAAGCTCTTGATTTTTTGAAAATATGATTTAATAATTTCTTCACCAAAATGGCCAAAAGGAGGATTGCCTATATCATGGATAAGACCTGCTACTTCCAATATGGTCGGGATATACCCGATTTCTGTCTCAGTAATTATTTTCTTTTTCAATAGATGCTTTTCTACTCCTAACCCTAAACCTCTAGCAAAACATGCAACTTCCAATGAATGTGTTAATCTAGTTCGTATAAAATCACTACGTTCTAATGGAAATACTTGTGCTTTATCCTGTAATCTGCGGAAATGGGAAGATAGAACTACCCGTTGGCGGAATTAAAATAGCGCATATTTAACTCTGCCAATAGGCTTTTCATTTTTGTAATTAATATATTGGAGGATTGTAAGTGCGCTAATCTTCCCGATAATCCGGGCAAACAATCCATCTGTATCTTTCGCATAATTCCTTATAATCATAAACTGGTCACACAATTGCGAGAATAGGGTTTCAATTCTTTTTCTCGCTTTGGCAAAAGCTGGGAATGTTGGCTTCCATTCTTTTTGATTACATCTGTATGGTACCTCCAATCTGATATTGGCAGTTTCAAACAGATCCAATTGCACTTGGGCACTTATATATCCTCTGTCCCCTATGACTGTACAATTACTATAATCCACTTTCACATCCTTCAGGTAATGAATGTCATGCACACTTGCCTTAGTGAGGTCAAAGGAGTGGATGACACCACTTAACCCACAGACTGCATGGAGTTTATACCCATAGTAATACATGCTTTGTGA